>ENA-OROU01000940-OROU01000940.1-human-gut-metagenome-genome-assembly--contig:-NODE-940-length-27717-cov-3.533150_pt1 | contig 27717 bp, 19 predicted proteins | sample MGYA00242131_ERZ509054 | MGnify/ENA primary metagenome ERZ509054 (study PRJEB26280, sample SAMEA2338749) | human gut metagenome | biome: human gut; feature: human-associated habitat; material: faeces... | reverse complement strand
ATGCACAGTTTACGCTTTCATCTCGGCAATTGAATTACCGAGGATTCCCGCTTATTTTCCTAAAATGATGATACACTGGGCCAAAATCCTCTTGTAAGCAAGCTTACATCGGATTTTGTGTCTATTTAACCCCGATATCAAATCATGCGTTGCCAGACAAATGATTTGATCAATTTTTCCGTGCCTTCGATATTCTCAAAATTGATAAAGTCATTATAAACCAAGATTCTTCGAAACGCTATGTTTACTTTGGATTATTTCTTTATAGCAAAAGCCCGCATATCATCGATATACGGGCTGATCGTATTATTTTCCAAAAAAAGTTTCTTCTGTTTTCGCGCACAAATAATGATAAATCGGTAAATGATATTCCTGGATCCGATAGGTTTCCTTTGCCGGTGCTTTGATACACACCGTCGAAAATCCTTCTGCAAGTCCTCCATTTTCCCCCGTCAGACTCAGCGTTTTTATTCCCATTTCTTTCGCGATTTTAAGTGCATTCACCACATTTTTAGAATTCCCGGAGGTAGAAATTCCAATCACCAGATCTTCTTTTTTTCCATAAGCATAGACTTGTTGGGCAAATACCAGATCCGGATCAGAATCATTGGAAAATGCCGTCAGGAAACCCTCCTGGCTGCACAGAGAAATTGCAGGCAAAGCTCCCTGTATTTTTTCTCTCAGCTCCATGGAAATTCGTTCATCTGTCACCTGCCGCGGAAGCAGAAAACCTTTCATCAGCTCCCCTACGATATGTTCGCTGTCGGCTGCGCTTCCCCCATTTCCGCAGACAAGTACCTTTCCATGATTCTGATAAACAGCAAGCAAAAGTTCCAGCGCCTCCGCGATAGAGCCCTTGCATTTTTCCAGTTCCGGATATCGTGACAATAAGTCATTCATAGATTTATCCTCTGTTTTTTCTCTCGATCCATTCCATATGCTGCAACCGTGAGCGCTGCAACATCTCCCAATTTTTCGCCCAGTCCGGAAGGAAGGATCTGGCAACATTCCAACGACTTCGGTAAGCATTCTCTTTGTAGTACTTCCCACATTGTATCCAGCAACAGTTCTTTACTTCTCACATAAACACTTCCTAATATAATTCTTTCCGGATTTAGAAGATCAATTAAAACTGCCAGTCCCTGTCCAAGCATTTTTCCGCACTGCTGATAAACTTCCATGGCATCTTTGTTTCCTTTATTGGCGTATTCTGCAATTTCTTTTGCTGTGATCGAAGATAATTCATTTATATTTTTACAAAAAGATACTTTCTTTCCCTGTTGAAAAAGCTCTCTTGCTTTCATCATCCCCAGCTGCGCGATTCCGCCTCCTGAGCAGAAGCCTTCAAAAGACCCTTCTTTTCCGTACCCTACCGGGCCATAGTTCGCCATTCTCACATGCCCGATTTCCCCTGCCATATCACAGGCTCCTGTATACAATTCCCCATTCAAAATCAGCCCAGCGCCCATTCCTGTTCCAAAGGTAAAAAAAGCCATGTTTTTCGCACCTTTCCCTGCCCCCAGCTTCCATTCTGCCAGTGCGCAGGCATCTGCATCATTCTTCAGAAAAACAGGAATTCCAAATTCTTCTCTCAATAGATCCGCAATCGGAATCTGGTCCCACCCAGGCAGATTTGGCGGAGACAAAATCTGGCCTTTTTGTGAATCCAGCGGCCCTCCACAGCTCACTCCAATCGCCTGAGCCGTTCCAAATCCATAAATGCTTTCTTTCACTTCCTGCAGATTTTCCTTCACATTTGTAGTCGCAAATATCTTCTTTTGAAAAATTTCTCCCTCACTGTTTCCATAAACGACGGAGCATTTTGTTCCGCCGATATCCACGCCGATATAGCATGCTTTTTTATCCTGTTCCATCATCATTTTTGTACCTTCCCCATCCTTTTCTTTCAATACTGTAGAATCATCATTTCTTATGCCTCTGATATCTTCTATTTATTCCTAATGGTTCAAACATTAATTGAGGAAATCTTCCATAAAATAATGATTATATTCTTTTAGTCGGCTGCATATCGATTTTTCATCAACATGCAGCCTTATTTTCAAACATTATTTCTCTTTTGTCTCCAGAAAGTCCTGATACTGATTATTTGCTGCATCCAATAAGGTCTGAAGGCCATTGGCCGCCAAAGCTTCATTGAACTCTGCAAGGATTTCATCTACATCTGCTTCGCCGCTTAATACAGTTACCTTATATTCCAGACAGGTACTTGCGATTGCACTCACTTCTGCACTGTATTCGGATGGATTGAAATAGAAACCGGTATGTTCTGTAGAGGTTGCATTGTTATTAAAATCTTTCAGAACATTTCCAATGTCCGACAATCCGGCTGCAACCTGCACATCCGTTACAGAATTGATGTAATGATTTCCCATCTGCCAGCATGCACTGCCATAAACCTGCGCTCCATATCCACTCTGGCCAACCGTAATTACACCGTTTTCATCTGACGTATAATCCACATCTTTTTCTCCAAAAGTTAAAAGATCAATAAATTCTTTATTTCCATAAGCAAAATTTAATACCTGCATGGCAGCTTCGGGATTATCAGAAGTTGCAGAGATAGCATTTCCCCATCCTCCAGGGAAATCACAGAATGTACGAACTGCATTTTCATCAAATAAAACTTTATCGAATTTACAATTTCCAACGCTATACTGTTCAACAGTTCCGGGTTTCATGCGGGCAATACGGCAGAAAATCTGTCCTTCATTCCAGAACAAAGCACTCGCATCCGCTGTAGTATCCGTAAAGACATAACCTTCTTCATTCCATTCCCTGATTTTTTTCAAAGCGGCTACTCTTTTTATGTTTCATTTTGCCTTCCTCACTCTCTTCTTATAATCCCGGCCTTTTCTGCATATTTTAGGTAAGCCACTTTATCAAAGGGTGCCTTCCAGGTTACAAAGTGATTAAAGAACCTTTTCCCTTCTGTCTTCCATTCTATTTTATAGAAAGCTTTCCTTTTTCTACTGTCAAGCAAAGCAATTTCCACACAGGAATCGGCTGGAAGGAAGGCATCTCCTTCTGCTGCCACCACATCACAGGTGACATCTGTCACACAATAGTGAATCTTTTCTCCTGTCGGAAGATCATTTGACGCCATCAAATGGATATTTCCATTTTCTTCCGGTTCATCACACAGCAAAACGACTCTTTCCTGAGAACGCTTGATGTAATCATAGGCCAGTTTTTTATCAAAATAGTAGTCTACTACCGCATCCGAAAACTGCGGACAGCCGTCGAGCACATTCCACCAGATGATTCCCGTTCTCTTCCATTTTCCAATCCGAAAACGTTCAATAAAATACTTCTTTGCCTCTGCCTGGGAAATCTGGCTCAGGAAAGAAAACTCTTCCAGATCCTTTGCCTCACATCCAAAAAGCACCCGGATCTGACTTGCCATCAGCTCAATCCGGTATGCATACGGTTCCTCCATTTTCTCCGTCGGACTGGATGCATGAAGCAGCCATTCTCCATTCAGCTGGTACGGCCATAATGCTTTTTCTGAAATAAATTTTCGGATGGATTTCACAGAAGGACAGCCATGGTAACCGGTTTCTGAGGCAAAATGTGCAATCGCATTTTTATAAAAATCGCCTTTGTAATAATCGCGCGGTCCCCACAGATGCTGTTCCGGAATTCTGGAATCTCCTGCATGATTTTTGAAAGCCACCTCATCAATGTACGGAGAACTGGGAAGATATTCTCTGACATAATCATTCATACGAAGTACTTCCGGGATAACCCTCCGTGTATTGCGGTTGCTGTTTGGATCCACCCTTCCATTCGTTCCCCAGAGAATCGCTGTATCATTTTCATTGTCTCCGGACCACAGCGCAAGGCACGGATGCTGACGGAGCCTTCGCACATGGAACGTCACTTCTTTTTCCAGCTTTTTCAAAAATTCTTCCGACTGAGGATATCTTCCGCATGCTTCCATAAAATCCTGCCATACAAGAATTCCTTTTTCATCGCAGATTTCATAAAACTCATCCGATTCGTAATAGCCTCCGCCCCAGCAGCGGATCATATTGCAATCCAGATCCAGCACCAGGTCCAGAGCCGGTTTGATTTTATCTTTTCCTCTGGATGGGAAAGAATCCAACGGAACCCAGTTTGTTCCAAGGATGAAAATTTTTTTGTGATTCACAAGGAAACAGAATTCTCCCTCCCCTTTTTCACTGGTAAGGCTTGTCCGATCGAGTTCCACGCTGCGGACTCCGAAACGGAAGGACCTGGAAGCAAGGAGCGTTTTCTCCTGTTTCAGGCGAACTTCCACCTTATATAAGTTTTGTTCTCCTGTTCTTCTCGGCCACCACAGCTTCGGATTCTCCAAGGCAATTCGTAAATGACCGGCAATTCCCCAGACATCTGTTTTTTCAAAAAAATGTGAGTTTCCACAGGTACCTTCTATCTCCAGCGTCAGTCCTGCATACGCAAGCTCATCCAGATCCAGTTCATAAAAATACTCCAATTCGCATGTTTGCAAATCTTCCGATAATTCTCTTGTAAAAAGATAACTCTGTTTCCATGCAATCTCATCTTTTTCTGTGATCCGTACATCTTTCCAGATCCCCCCGGAAAGCATCCGCGGGAAAATATCCCACCCAAACATATAGGCCGCTTTCCGAATATACATGGCATCCATCTGATATTTTTGCGTATCTACATACAATGGATAATCATAGTTTCTTGCCTCTACCGCAATTGGAAGAATATGTACCAGAATTTCATTCGTCCCTTTTTTCCATTCATTTCCGGGAATCAGAAAAACCCGTGGCAGGAACATATTATCGGCTTTTGCCAAGAGTCTGCCATTGAGATAAATTTCTGCAACAGTATCAATTCCTTCAAACTCCAGCAGATACTCTTTCTGATCTTCCGCATGAAACGCAAAGGTTTTTCCATAAAACAGATGATTCCTTTCTCTTCCACGTTCCTGAAGAAGGTTTTCTCCAAAAAACGGATTTTCTATCAGATGCTGCTTTTCCAAATCTAGTTCATAATTGCCAGGAACGGTACCATTCACCACCAGGATTCCCTTTTTCTCAAGGGTTTCCAAATCTTTGATCTCAAGCTTTAATTTTCGGTACTCTTCATCGGTACAAATCCCCAAGCGCCATACACCATTCAGATTCATCAAATAATATTCCCTCCTCCTGCATTTTATAATCTGCTATACAAATCCCGGTTCTTTCTCTTAGAATTTTTTTAAAAAATTCTTTTTCTTTCCTTTATTTTAGTTTGAACTTTATTTTTGTTCAATTTATTATTGTTTTTCTTTATTTTTTTGTGCATCTTGTCTGTTCCATATCTCTTCAGAAGGTCATTCTGTCAACCTTTGCTTTCTATTGATAAATATTTAATACATCAGATTTACAAATATTTCAAAAAGGAATACAATGATGCTATCAGGTATTGATTCTTCATAAGGAGGGATCCTATGGCAAAAGAGACAAAAAACAAAGAAAGTCAAATCAGCAACACACTGATCTATCTGATTGCCACCAGTCAGAAAACGATTACGCGCACAGACCTTGCAGAAAAAACGGGATTAAGTAAGATGACAATCAGCAATCATATCAATGATCTGATACAGATGGGAATTATCTCCGAACAGCCCACAAACATAGTTTATGATCATTCTACAGGAAGAAAAGCCATTCCTTTGCAGATTTCTTCTTCTTCCCCTTGTATTTTAGGCATTCTGATCAAACGAGAATTTTGTCAGTCCATTCTGGCCGACGTATCTGGAAAAATCATCGATATGACCCAGACTCGCTTTTCTCCCCATATGACCAGGGATGAATTTATCCAGATTCCAATTGCTCAGTATGAAAAACTGTTTTCCCGTGCCAGAAGACCTCTGATCGGATGTGGAATTTCCTGTGTCGGCCCCGTAGATAACAAAAGCGGATATATTTTAAATCCTCCTAATTTTTACGGCATTACAAATGTTCCAATTGTTTCCATTCTCAAAAATGTAACCCACCTCCCCACATTTCTCATTCATGACGCTGATTCCGGTGCTCTGGTAGAAAAACTTTACGGACGTGGGATTCCCTATGATAACCTGATTTATATCCATATCGCCTACGGGATCGGAGCCGGTTTCATCTTAAATGGCAAACTTTTCAGTGGATTTTCCGGAAGGAGCGGAGAAATCGGCCATACTTCCATAAACTTCCATGGACCTGTTTGCAGTTGTGGAAAGAGAGGCTGCCTGGAATTATATGCCAGCATCCCGCAAATGCAGAAAAAGATCGCAGAGCTGCTTCCTTTTTTCAAAAATTCTCCGTTCCAGAAAATTACAGAACCTTCCTGGAACGATATCCTAAAGCTTTCATTAGATGGAGATCCCATTGCTTCTATCGCTCTGGACAAATTCTGCACTTACCTCAGCTATGCTCTGACAAATACGTTAAATCTTCTGGACTTTTCAACCATTATCATCGGATATGACTCTCCGGAAAATAGCGACATTCTGGAAAAAATCTTATATGAAAAGTTAAAAAGTTCTCTGAATATGCCAGGTTCCAAGCTGGAAATTTTTCATTCTCGCTTCAATGGGGAGGCTCCGCTTCTTGGGTCCATTGCCGTTGTCGCCAATGAAATTTTTTCACACCAGCTGAAACTACTTCCCTGATCCGTTGCCTTTTTCCCCACGCAAAAAAAGAACAGCTGGCACAACTGTTCTTTTTTTGCTATCGTTTTGAATGTATTACCTGCAGGATGCCAGATACCAGCAGCCCTGTCCTTTTTCCAGATAAGGCTTCTTGCTGTCCTCAATCATCAGATCCTGATCCAGCATAAGCTCACAGCTTACAGTGTCTGGGCATTTTACTTCCAGATAAATCCGTTCACCCTCTCTCTTCCAGTAGACAGATACTTCACCGTCCGGAAGCTGATGGCTGGCTTTTGCATAGGTCAGGCTGCTAATGAAGGTCGGCCGGATCAATACTTTTTTGCTGTTTTCCACATGAATGCCTCCGGGGTATTTCATGTACCACTGAACCACATCACAGAGGAAGTGGTGATTCAGAGAAGCATTTCTATATTTCATGTCTGACAGGATCGTTTCCGGCATGGAGGTCTCGCCTGCTTCTACAAAATAGCCATAACTCGGATAAGAAGGTCCAGTGATCATCCGATATGCCAGTTCCGCTTCTCCGTAATCAGAAAGTACATGAAACATTACCCGCAGTCCCAGGAAACCACAGTTCATCTTATCACCATCCCGATGGATGATCTCCATTAAGCGCCGGAATGCCTCCGGTTTTTCTCCCGTATCAAAAATATCATAATAAATCGCCAGCGCCTGAGCTGTCTGACAACTGCTCTTTACCAGCATCCTGTTCAAATCCAGGTACTGGTTCCGGATCGCCTCACGCAGTTCCCGTCCAAACTGTACTGCATAATCACGGTTCAGTGACAGTCCTGTCTTGTCAAACATAACCTCTGCTTCCCGGCACATCAGGTATACCATCACCGTATCCGTAAATCCCAGAGGCGAAACATAATCATCCGCTGCCCGGTCTACAGGAACCCAGTCACCCAGTCCGATGGCAATAATGCCATTTTCATCTCTCTGTCTGGAAACATATTCCAGATAGCTCATCATTGCATGGGCATTTTCTTTTATGGGCTCTGTATCACCGCGATACTTGTAAATGATATAAGGCAGTTCAAACAATACCTTATCCCAGGCAGGTCCATTCCCCCATGCAAAGCCCCAGTCGCCAGTAGGAATGATCCCTGGAATTCTTCCCATGGGATCCTGCGCAAGCCGGATGTTATTCAGCCATTCCTTCCAGCTCTTTTCCGCCCCCATAGTCAGAATCATATGCTCTGCAGATATCTGGGCGTCCCCTGTCCAGCCGTTCTTCTCGCGATGCGGACAATCTGTCGGAAAATAGTAGAAATTCGCCCGGTCACTTACCCTTGCTATATGATAAATCTCATTCGCCAGCTTATCAGAACACTCAAAGGATCCTCTGTTTTCCAGATCGGAACTCATCACCAGATAAGTAAACAAATCCTCCGTTGCCTGTTCTTCTTCAATTCCGGTCACATAAAGATACCGATACCCATGGTATGTAAACATCGGTTCAAAAACTTCTTCCTCTTTGCTGCCTACGATATAGATGTCTCTCTGAGAATAGCCATCCGGATAAAAATAAATATTCTGATAACTTAAAGCCCCGTTTTCCAGCAGTTCTCCACACTGGATATCGATGCGCTGTCCTTTATGCCCTTTGATTTTCAGGCGGAAAATTCCGGCATTGTTCTCTCCAAAATCATAAATGTAACCGCCCTCTTTTTCCAGTCCGCTTTCCGGTGTGGTCTGTCCGCACAGCCCTTCCGGCACATCTCCCCGTGGAGTATAATCTGCCAGAGCGCCCTTCCAGATTTTCACCGGTTTTCTTTCTTCGACCACTGCAATGGGCTCTGCTTCACACAGCTTCGCTTTTCCTCTTGGCCGATCTGCCAGAATGGGTTTATGCCAGTTCTCATCTTCCTGGAAACCTGGCTGATCCCAGCCTTTTTCTTCTTCTCTTTTATCAAAAAAGACTCCTGACCGCAGATCATTGAAAAATATCGGGCCCTTCTTACAGGAAAAATCCATTGCATCAAATTCCTGTTTTTCTCCGTCACTTTCCACTTTCATGGAAAGAGCCAGTTTCGGAGCCGAGTTGAAGACATTGTCCATAAAATCCCAGACACGGGTCTTGGAATTCTGGAAGCCATCTCCCAGCATCACGCCAATGACATTTTCTCCGGCCTTCAGCCAGGGCGTCAGATCATAATGATCATAATAAACAATATGATCCGTATTGGAAATATAAGGAGCCAGATAGCCCTTTGTAATCTTCTTTCCGTTAATAAATAGATCATAAAAGCCCAGTCCGCAGATCAGGATTTCACCGCTCTGCGATCCTTCTTTTAACACAAAGCTCTTCCGGAAAACAGGAGCTTTTACATGCTGTACATAAGAAGAATATTCTCTGCATTCACTGACAAAACAATTTGAAAAATCCATACAAACCTCCTTTTTTCTGTTTCTTGTCATCTCCGCAAATACCTTTCACAGAAAGACATCTATTTTTTTCTCAGCCTTTTACTGATCCGATCATAATACCCTTTTCAAAATATTTCTGAAGGAAAGGATAGATCATCATCATCGGCAAAGTGGAGATCACGATTACTCCATATTTGATCATGTTGGCGGTATCTGCCTGTTTGATCAGAGCCATCATTTCTTCTGCGGAAAAGCTCTGTCCATTTATCATTGCCTGCTTTGCAAAGGTACTCTTTGTCAGAATTTCCCGAAGGAACAGCTGTAATGGGAACTTGCCGCGGTCTTTCAGATAAATCATTTCTACAAAGTAAGAATTCCAGCGTCCGACACCATAGTACAATGCCATAACCACCGTGATGGGTTTTGCCAGCGGGAAAATGATCTTTGTGAAAATCTGGAAATCGTCACAGCCATCGATCACGGCAGCTTCCTGAAGTTCGTAGGGGATCGCTGTCTGGAAGTAGGTACGGCATACGATCAGGTTGTAGGTAGAAACCAGGCCATTGACCAGGATCATCGCGCGGGTATCCAGAAGTCCAAGACTCTTTACATTCAGATAGCCGGGGATCATACCGCCGCTGAAATACATCGGAATCATAAAGAAGATCATTATGATTCCACGTCCCCGCAGGTCTTTTCTGGACAATGCATAGGCACAGGGCATCGTTGCAGCTAGATTCAGAACCGTTCCAAAAAAGGTGTAAAAGATCGTATTCAGATAGCCTGTCCAGATTTCCTTGTACTGGAAAATGTATTTATATCCATCCAGATTCGGCTCTACCGGAAGCAGAAGCATTTTTCCTGCTGCCACCATCTTCGGATCACTGAAGGATGCGCTTACCACAAAGAGTAATGGATAAAGCATCAGAATCATCAAAGCAATCAATATAAAATAAACCACGACATCAAACGTCGTTATTCTGGCTTTTCTTTTTTTCGTTTTTGTCGTTGCTGCCGCCGTTGTTGTCATATTTCCTCACTCCTCCCGTCTTAGAATAAGCCCTGGTCCGTTGTTCTTTTTGCTATAAAGTTTGCAAGGATAAGAATGGTGCTGTTGATTACGGAGTTGAAAAGATCCGCTGCCGCACCAAAGGAGAAATCTGCCTGTTCCAAGCCTACTTTATACACATACGTTGAAATGACTTCGGAACCACTTAAGTTCGTTGTATTCTGAAGCAGATATACTTTTTCATATCCAACGCTTAAGAGGGAGCCACACTGGAGAATCAAGAGAATAATAATCGTAGGAATCAATACAGGTACATTGATGTACCAGATTTTCTGAAAACGGTTGGCACCGTCAATCTCAGCTGCTTCCAGAAGAGACCGGTCTACACCTGACAGAGTTGCAAAATAAATAATGCTTCCCCAGCCCATTTCCTGCCAGACAGCGCTCAGCACATAAATCCATTTAAAATTGGCAGGATCCTGCAGAAAATTGACACTTTCCCCGCCAAGCTTGGTAATGATGATATTAAAGATACCGGAAGTCGGATTCAGAAACAGTGTCAGCATACCACACATAACAACCGTTGAAATAAAATGCGGCGCATACGACACGGTCTGGAACGTTTTCCGGAAATGCCCGTTTGACACTTCATTCAGGAGCAAAGCCAGAATGATCGGGAGAGGGAATCCAAGAATCAGAGACAGAAGACTTAACGTCAGTGTATTTTTCAGAATAATCGGAAACCAGTAAGAGCTGAACAGACGTTTAAAGTTGTCCAATCCGATCCATTCACTTCCCATAATTCCAACGCGCATGTTGTATTTTTTAAATGCAATCAAAATACCATACATTGGCTTGTATGCAAAAAGCAGGAAAAACAAAACTGCCGGCAGACACATGACATAAAGCCGCCAGTTTTTCCAGATACTTTTTTGTTTTTTGTGATTGATTGTTTTCTGCTTAGGCTTCGACATATTTATCCTCCTTCTTATCAGCAATCTCTCCAGTAGACACTTGGGAAAAATGTTCAAACAAGCAGAACGGTCTCCCTTTTACAAATAATGGGGAGGCTGCTGTCACCTCCCCATTGGATCAAACTTTTTCTGTTATTTATTCAGCGGATACTGCCAGATAACGGTCATAAGCAGCCTGCTCGATCTGAATCAGTTCTTCCATACCCATCTGGTTTACGGTTTCTTTATACGCATCCCAGCCCTCATCAATATCAGTCTGGCCGGTAATAAATTCAGCTCTCATCTGTCCAAGATAAGTAGAAACATCATTTTTCAGAGAAACTCTTCTGTTGGTTTCTTCGTTGGTATATGCAACGATCGGATAAGCGTCCTTCGGTGTAATACCATCCTGGCGGTAAGCTTTTGCAACCAGCGCAGCCCAACCAAACTCCGTGAGCACTTCGTCTTTATCCAGGGTTTCAATCGGAACTTCAAACAGAGCTACACGATCCAGATTGGATTCATGCATGTTCAGGCAGTTATTCAGAACGGAACCTTTATAACGATATTCTTCTGCAGATGCATAACCATCCGGGCATTTCCACTTCGGAACCTTCACGCCAAGAGCTTCATTTTCATTCCAATCCCAGCCCTGTCCTTCGTATCCGATAGCACCAGCCATCATGCCTTCTTCACTGAAGAAATAGTCAACAAACTTGGCAATTTCTTCCGGATGTTCGGTGTCAGCACTTGCTACCAGACAGATACCATCTACAACCGGGCTGATAACGGAAACGCCGTGATCCTGGTTATACTCAGAAGAAAGTCCGGAAACAGCAACCCAGTCTTTATCGGTGCTGATATCAGTACCAGTCAGTACGAACGGAGCAGAACCACAACCGAAGAAGCCATATCTGTCTTCCTGAGCTTTTGCAGTCTCCTGCTCACTGCCGTCATAGGTAAATGCTTCCTGATCGATAATTCCCTCATCCCACAGTTTCTTCATGAACTTCAGGAATTCTTTGTAATTGTCAGAGGTATTTGCAAGATATACCTGGTTGTTTTCGTCTGCCTGAAGGATATAGGTGAAATCACCCCAGCCTGCAGGATAAATTCCAAACGCATCCAGAAGGGTTCTCTCAGCTCCCTGGTAGCCGCCGTAGGTATCCCACAGCATCGGGATCTCATCGGTAGCATCACCATTTCCGTTTGCATCCTGTTCTTTGAAAGCTACCAGAACGTCATACAGCTCGTCCAGAGTAGTCGGAACCTCCAGACCCAGGTTTTCCAGCCAGGTCCGTTTGATAAAGGTTCTCATCAGACGGTCTGTCATATCGCTTCGAATCTGAGTCATGCCATAAATATGGCCATCCTCAGTCGTCAGGAAAGACTCCAGCTCCGGATACTCTTCAAAGGTAGCTACCATGTTCGGCATGATATCACGATACTGATTGAAGTCCAGAAGATATCCCTGAGAACCGTAAGAATTGACATCACTGATCGAAAATCCGGCGTTCATAATCAGATCCGGCAGTTCATTTCCTGCAAACAGAAGTGTTCTCTGGGTTGGCCAGTCCGTCTCTGTAAAATCACATTCCAGGTTGATTCCCAGGCGATCCTTGTATTCCTGAATACATGCAAGGTTCGTCCAGTCTTCCAGTCCTGACGGTTTGTTACCGGCTACGGTTAACGTAACTCCTTCTTCAGAGATTTTCTCACTGGCACTCACGCTCACACCCAGTCCCATTGTCATTGCGCCGACGAGCAGTAAAGCAATCACTTTCTTGTTACGATTTTTCATAAAAACCCTCCCTTTTTATTAATATTTTATTTTTATACGAGAACTCCGTATAAATTCATTATTATTAGACATTTTTCGACTTTGTGTCGAAATCATCGTTTTTATTTTCCTTTTTTTTAAATCGAATGTTTATTTGAACTACTTCACAAGTATAGCTATTTTTTCTTGACATTACAAGTGTTTTTTGACGTGTTTTGTGCGCTTCATCGAAATAGATAATGTTTTCCTTTTTCTTTTATGCATTTTTTACATTTATCTAATCTTTCTCTACATTATATTTATGGCAAAACGCCAAAACCAGAACTTCCATCATCGCTCTACAACAGAAGCCCAATGCTTCCGGAATTCCAGGGGTGTCATGCCTTCCCGTTCCCGGAACAGCTGGATGAGATGGCTGGCATGATGAATTCCAACCTGATAAGCAATCTCCTCCACAGAAAGCGTTGTTTCTTTCAGAAGGATTTTCGCCTGATTGACACGGATGCGAATCAGATACTGATGAATGCTTTCTCCAGTGCAGCGGGTGAATTCTCTGGAAAGATGATATTTGCTGATATTCAGGTAAGTAGCAATGGTATCTAATGTGAGCGGTTCTGAAAAATGTGCCTGCAAAAACTCAATACTTCGATTCACATAATCCGGCATCACAAAAATCTGTCTGGAATCTGTCATACTTTGAATCATAAGTTCCGTCACAAGATTCGTAATAAGGCTGGCGGTAAGAATATCCGTATAAACTGTTTTTTTCCTTGCAAGAGATAAAATCCGGCGTAAGGTACTTTCCACAAGAAACGTATCCTGCGGCATCAGAACGGGATGCTCCGCTGAATGAAAATCTTCAAAATAATGCTCCGCGCCCGGGCCATTGAAATGCAGCCACAAAAATTCCCAGGTGTCCGCGTCCGCATTTTCGTAACGATGTGGTTCCCGGCAGTCGATATAAAAACAGCTTCCCTGTTCTATGGCCATCGTCTGTTTTCTCCAGGTAAGCTTTCCTTTACCACGAATTGTATAGACAATCAGAAAAGACGGAAGCCCGGACCTCTCTGTATAGTAGGGCGGCTTGGTCTTAAAAACTCCACACTCCTGCACATACAGATAATGAGCCCGGGTAGACGGGTTGACTGTATTCAGAAAACGGATGGAATCTTCAGACCAGGTATAAGAGGCCTGCTCGTAATAGTCCGTATGGTCATTTCCCAGATGAAAGGTCGGATGATTCTTCATAATTTTCCCCTTTTCTATAACAGCAAGATTTTGATATTTTTCACCAAGATTGCGTTAGGTATTTTCTATTATGCACAGCTATAATGATTTTGTAAAGACAAAGGAGGGCTGTACAATGGAAAAAATCAAGAACACAAAAAAAGCAAAAATCGGTATCTATACCATGGGACTTCAGTGTTACTGGGCACAATTTGACGGACTGTGGGAACGGCTGTTATCCTATGGCAAATTTATTGCATCCAAGGTAGAAGCCATGGGGGCATCCGTTTATTATTATGGTCTGGTTGACTGTGAGGAGGAAGGCCATAAAGCCGGTGAATATTTTGTCTCCAACCATGTGGATCTGATTCTGGCACACAGCGGTACTTATGTAACCAGTGCTTCTGTTCTTCCGGTTCATCAAATCTGTAAGGCAATGACGGTTATCCTGAATCTGCAGCCCGCCGCCCGGATTGACTATGAAAAAACAACAACCGGAGAATGGCTCGCCCACTGTGGCGCCTGTCCGGTTCCGGAGCTGACCAACGCCTTTCACCGGGCCGGCATCCCCTACCGGATTGTCAATGGCCTTCTGGGCCTTCACGAAACACCGGAAATATCTCTCACAAATGAAGAAACTGCCAAACGTCCGGAAGCCATCCAGGCATGGAAAAAAATCGAAGAATGGGTGCGGGCCGCAGAAGTAAAAGCCGCTTTATCCTATGCAAGATTTGGTTTTCTAGGAAATAATTATTCTGGCATGCTGGATCTATACAGTGATTTTACAATGATCTCCGCGCAGGCGGGTGTGCATGTAGAACTTCTGGAAATGTGCGATCTGGATCGGATGCTCCGACAGGTAAGCGACGATGAAGTAAAAGAAAAGCGAAAAGAAATGGCTGACTTCTTCCAGATTGCAGAGAAAGAATCTGCGGATCCCCGCAACCAGCGTCCCACCGAGGAGCAGCTTGACTGGTCCGCCAAAGTAGCGGCTGCCCAGGAGCGCCTGGTAAAGGAATACAACCTGGATGGTCTGGCTTACTACTACCACGGAGCTCCCGGCGGAGATTATGAGAAGCTCCAGTCTGGTTTCATCGTGGGCCATTCCCTTTTAACCGCCAAAGGAATCCCCTGTGCCGGGGAGGGCGATCTGAAAACCTGCCTTGCCATGAAAATATGCGATATTCTTGGCATTGGCGGTTCTTTTTCAGAAATCGTGGTCACAGATTATGAAGACGGCACCATCCTCCTGGGCCATGATGGCCCCTTCCATCTGGCCATTGCAGATGGCAAACCCGTACTCCGGGGTCTAGGTGTCTATCACGGAAAGCAGGGAAGTGGTGTCTCTGTAGAAGCAAAAGTACGAAGAGGCCCCATCACCACGCTGGGCTGCTCACAGACCCGGGACGGAAATCTGAAATTCATCATCACAGAAGCAGAGGCTACGAACGGTCCGATTATGACCATTGGAAATACACAGACTCCTGTAAAATTTCACCAGAGCCCGGATGATTACATGGAAGAATGGTTTGCCGAAGCGCCAACTCATCATTTTGCCATGAGCGTAGGACATAATGGCCGACTTTTTGAAAAAGTTGCCTGTCTCCTGGGAATCCCTGCCGTCGTTCTTGACCGAAACACATAAGAACACTTCCTGCACAGAAAATGAAAAGCCGAGGTGAATCATCATGAATGAAACAAAGAATCTGAAGAAACTGACAGCAGAAGAATTTCGCCAGCCCGGAAGTGCATACCGGGCGGCTCCTCTCTGGTCATGGAATTGTAAAATGACCCGGGAAGCTATCGACTATACGCTGGAAGCCATGAAAGATATGGGCATGGGCGGCGCTCACCTGCATTGCAGGACCGGCCTTGATACTCCCTATCTTGGAGAAGAATTCATGGAATTGGTCCGATACAGTCATGAGAAAAGCAACGAACTGGGCCTTCTCACCTGGCTCTATGATGAGGATCGCTGGCCATCCGGATTTGCCGGAGGCCTGATCACAAAAGATCACCGCCATCGTACCCGTTTTCTCCTTTTCTCCCCTGAAAAAATAGAAGGAGAAGATCATTCTCCCGACCATCTTTCTCACTGCGGCCAGGCCCAAAGAAGCGCAGAACGTACTTTTCTTGGCAAATATCAGGTATGCCTGGAAAAGGGATACCTTGCCTCCTACCAGAGAATTCCTGAAGATCAGCCTTGCAAAGACGGCTGTGACGAATGGTTTGCCTACCTGGAAATATCTGGAGAAAGCCCCTGGTTTAATAATCAGGCCTACGCCAATACACTGGATAAAGAAACCGTGGAAGCTTTCCTTGCTTCTACCCATGAAAAATATGCAGAAGTCCTTGGAGAATCTTTTGGAAAAACGGTTCCCGCCATTTTTACCGATGAGCCGGAATTCCCCTACAAGATTCCTCTGAATTTTGCAACAGAAAGACGGGAGGTGGCCATTCCTTATACGGATGATTTTGAAGATACATTTCAGGCATGTTATGGTCACAGTATCCTGGATCACCTGCCGGAGCTGTTCTGGGAACTTCCAGATGGCGCTGTTTCCCGTTTTCGTTATGAATACCACGATCATGTGACCGAACGGTTTGCCGCGGCCTATGCCGATACCGTCGGCGCCTGGTGCCGGAAGCACGGAATTGCCATGACCGGACATATGATGGAAGAGCCGACTCTGCAGCGGCAGACCGCCGCTATGGGCGAAGTCATGCGTTCTTATCGTGCCTTCGATATTCCAGGCATTGATATGCTCTGCGACCAGAGAGAGCTTTCCACTGCCAAACAGGCAGAAAGCGCTGCTCATCAATATGGCAGAATCGGCGTCATGAGTGAGCTTTATGGCGTTACAGACTGGGATTTTGATTTTCGGGGACATAAGCTCCAGGGAGACTGGCAGACTGCCCTGGGTGTTACCGTGCGGGTACCGCATCTGACCTGGACCACTATGGCAGGGGAAGCCAAACGTGATTTTCCGGCTTCCATTGGGTATCAATCTCCCTGGTACAAGGAATATCCGCTCATTGAAAACTATTTTGCCCGGTTAAACAAAGCGCTTCGAAGAGGTACGCCGCATGTCCGTCTGGGTGTGATTCATCCCATCGAATCCTACTGGCTCTACTGGGGACCGAAAAATCAGACTTCCGGTATTCGTGAAGAGATGGACGAAAACTTTGACAAACTGATCAAATGGCTTCTGTTTGGTACGGTGGACTTTGATTTTATCTCCGAAGCTCTTCTTCCTGATCTGAACAAAGGCACACAGGATGGCCGGACTCTGACTGTGGGCTGCATGCATTATGATCAGATTCTTGTTCCAAACTGCAAGACCCTTCGCAGTACAACGCTGGAAATTTTGGAGAAATTTCAGGAAGCCGGAGGAACCCTTCTTTTTGCCGGTGAAATTCCTTCCCTCGAAGATGCCATTCCCTCCGAGCGAGGCCAAAAACTGGCTGAAAAATGTACCCGGATTCCCTTTGGAAAAATGCCGCTTCTTAAAGCGCTTTCTCCCATTCGTGATGTGGAAATTCTGGAGGCTGACGGAACAGCCAGTCAGAATCTCATCTACCAAATGCGGGAAGAAGGAGAAAACCGCTGGCTTTTCCTCTCTCATGTATACCGCACTTATGAAAAAAATCACCAGACTGCCAATGAAGATCTTTCCTTTGCTGAACAAATCCAGCTGACCCTCATCGGAATCTGGACGCCTACACAGTACGACGCAATGACTGGAGAAATCAGGCCAATTCCGGTATCCTATACCGGTGATGGAAAGACCGTGATCCAGGATACCCTCTACGATCAGGACAGCCGTCTTTTCTTCCTGGAAGCCGGCGCCAAACCGCTTGCACATACCTTTCCCTCATCAAAGCCGGTTGGTTCTTCCAGACTGTTGCCCATTTCTCCTGTCAATCCGGTCATTTTTCATGAGCCGAATGTATGCATTCTGGATCTGGCTGAATACCGCTTTGATGAAGAGCCCTGGATGGAGGAAGATGAAATTCTCCGGATTGATAATCTCTTCCGCCGGAAACTGGGGTATCCGCTTCGGACACAGGCTCTGGCCCAGCCCTGGACTACCCCGCATAATTCCAGCTATGAGCATATGCTCTCCCTTCGTTTTTCCATAGATTCGGAAATCGAACTGAAGCATGCACTTTTAGCTCTGGAAAATGACGAAAAAACAACCATTCTCTTGGATGGAAAAGAAATCAAAAACGAGAAAACCGGATGGTACACCGACCGCTCGATTCAGACGGTTGCCCTTCCGCTTCTTACGAAGGGATCGCATACCCTGGAATTCCACATTCCCTATCACGCCAGAGAAAACATCGAACCCTTCTATTTGCTGGGAGATTTCACAGTTGCTCTTTCCGGAAGACATCTGACGCTTCTCCCGCCAAAGAAAGAACTTGCTTTTTCTGACATTACCAGACAGGGGTATCCCTTCTACGGAGGAACATTCACCTACCGGATTCCTTTTGTGAGTACCGGCGGAGAAGTCTTTTTGTCTGCTTCTCTGTTTCGTTCTCCCGTCCTTCGTGCCTCCGTTGACGGAATTTCCAAAGGGCTTCTTGCTTTTTCGCCTTACGAAATTTCTTTGGGCGAACTTACATCAGGAGAGCATTTGCTGGAACTGACAGTATTTGGCAACCGAATCAATACCTTTGGCACACTTCATAACTGTAACTTCAGCGACAACTGGTGCGGACCGGACAACTGGCGGACCACCGGCGAGGAATGGTCTTATGAATACCAGATTAACCCCTTTGGTCTCTTAAAAGCCCCGATACTCCGGATAAAAGACAGATAAAAAAACCCCGCACATTTTTCGTATGTGCGGGGTTTTTTATGGAATGTTTTCTTTTCAATGTCCTGCTTACTCAGCTGCAGTCTCAGTTTCTGCTGCGGTCTCGGTCTCTGCCTCAGAACCGGTCTCAGTCTCGCTCTCAGCCTCAGCGTCGCTGTCATCGTAGGGGATAACAGCTCCGTCGTAGGTCTCGTTGATGTAATTTCTGATCTCATCGGATTTCAGAACGTCTACCAGAGCCTGAACGCCCGGGTTCTCTTCATTGCCTTCTTTTACGGCGATGATGTTTACATAGGTCTTGGCTGCCTCAGAATCAGATTTCTCATAAGCCAGAGCATCTTTTGCTACGGAGAAGCCTGCTGCCAGAGCATAGTTTCCGTTCAGGACTACATAAGCGGTCTCGTCAACCACGCGGGCTACCTGTGCTGCCTCCAGCTCTACGATGTCCAGGTTGTACGGATTCTCTTCAATATCGGTTACGGTAGCGGTAAGACCTGCACCGTCTTTCAGTTTGATGAGACCGTTATCCTGAAGAAGCAGAAGGGCTCTTGCCTCATTGGTGGTATCATTCGGAACTGCAACGGAATCGCCGTCAGCGATATCGTCCAGGCTGGATTTTGTTCCCGGGTAGATTCCAAAGGGCTCATAGTGGATGCCGCCTACACTTACCAGATGGCTGCCTTTCTCCTCGTTGTACTGCTCCAGATAAGGAAGATGCTGGAAGTAGTTGGCGTCCATATCACCGCTCTCTACTACCTCATTGGGCATGATATAATCATCAAATACGGTTACCTGAAGATCATAACCTTCCTCTGCCAGGATCGGTTTTGCCTGCTCCAGGATCTCTGCATGTGGGGTTGCAGATGCTGCTACTTTGATCGGAGTGAGTTCACCTGTGGTCTCTGTCTCAGTCTCTGCTGCCTTTGTGGAAAGACCGGTACCGCCAAGGATAATGCCTGCGGTCAGAACACCGCTTAATGCTGCTGCAAGTAATTTTTTCATAATAGTTTCCTCCTCTATATTATCTTTTTTATAACTATCTTCTCTTGTCCAACCGGTTGGCCAGAGTGGTTCCGACCATCTGGAAAATCTGTACCAGAATGACCAGAAGTACAACAGTAACGATCATGATATCTGCCTGATACCTGTGATAGCCATATCGGATCGCGATATCTCCCAGTCCGCCTCCGCCGATGGTTCCTGCCATGGCTGAGTAGCCCAGGATGGTTCCTACTGCAATCGTTGCTCCGTTGATCAGGGAAGTTCTCGCTTCCACAAGAAGCACCTTCACAATGATTCTTAAGTTGCTGGCTCCCATGGAACGGGCTGCCTCGATGACACCCTCATCGACTTCCTTTAAGGAAGATTCCACCATTCTGGCGATGAAGGGGCCGGCGGCGATAACCAGCGGCACTACCGTAGCTGTAGAACCGTAGCTTTTTCCCACAATCATACGGGTGAAGGGGATCAGTAAGATCAGTAAAATTAAAAACGGAATGCTTCGTACGATGTTGGCGATGACGTCCAGAATGCGGTAGAGCACCCGGTTCGGTTTCAGGCCATCCTTATCGGATACGGCCAGAAGCACGCCCATGGGAAGTCCGATGACGTAACCCATTAACGTGGACAAAAGCGTCATGTACAACGTTTCCTGGATTCCTTTCAGAATCATATCGACTACTTCTTTAGTCCACACTGTCCGTCACCTCCCCGATGGCAAGTCCCCGTTCCTTCAGGTACTGCTTCATGGCTTTCGCCTTTTCGCTGTCCCCCGGGAATTCAAGGATCATTTCGCCCTTTGCAACGCCGCCCACGTTTTTCGTGTCAGCTTTTAAAATATTTACCGGTTCATGGAATTTCAGGATCATGTTTGCGATCACCGGCTCAAATGCCGAGTTCTCTGAAAATACGATCCGGACTCTGTCTCCGCTCTGGATCACAGGTTTCAGGTCTGTCTGCTGACTTCCGTCTGTGAGGATCAGCTCTTTGGCTACCTGAGACTTCGGATTGTTGAAGATCTCTTCCACGGAGCCCTTTTCCACCACTTCGCCGTCTTTCAAGATGGCAACCTTCGTGCAGATCTCCCGGACCACTGCCATCTGATGTGTGATGATGACAATCGTGATATGAAGGTTCCGGTTGATCTCCTCCAGAAGCTTCAGAATAGAAGAAGTTGTCTGGGGGTCCAGAGCGCTGGTGGCCTCATCACAGAGCAGAATCTTCGGATCAGATGCCAGGGCTCTCGCGATGGCTACCCTCTGTTTCTGTCCTCCGGAAAGCTGGGCCGGATAGGCTTTTGCCTTATCCTCAAGACCTACGATTTTCAAAAGCTCCAGGGCTCGTTTCCTGGCCTCGCCTTTTCGTTTGCCCTGAATATATAAAGGAAAACAAACGTTTTCCAGAACGGATTTCTGCATCAGCAGATTGAAATGCTGAAAGATCATTCCGATCTTTTCCCGTTCTTTACGGAGTTCCTTTTCCGACAGGTCACTTAACGCTTTTCCCCGGATGGAAACCGTACCCTCCGTGGGCACCTCCAGGAAGTTCATACAACGGACCAGGGTACTTTTTCCTGCTCCGGACATTCCGATGATTCCGAAAATATCTCCCGACTCGATGGCCAGATTTACATTTTTCAGAGCCTGTACCGAGCCGTCTTTTGAAACATAGGATTTTGAAACGTTCTCGATTAAAATCTCTGCCATTTCTTTTCTTTCCTTTCTTCGATGGAATTTACTATAACACTTTTTAAAAAAAGGTGTTAATCCGAAAAAATTACAGCCAGCTATAGTTTATCACTATATCTGGCTGTCTGTAAACTGGAAAAATATATATTTATTTCATAACTCTGGCAACAACGCGAAGGAGGTTGGTGACGCAGAACTGTACGTCGCCCAGAGTCAGACGGTAGCCGTCCAGCTCTTTGCCGGTCTTTACTGCTTCTACAATATCATCCACATTCTTCTGGCAGCCCGGCATCTGCAGGTCATTTCCCGCATAAATGCAGCCGGTGGAAGCAGAAATCGGATAGATATGGCCGGTTCCGGAGATGACGGGCATATCCTGGGAGGTAAACCAGTCGGTCATCACAACACCCTCAAAGCCCCACTCGTCACGGGCTGCCGCCTGGATGAGGTCATGGCTGTTTGCGGTGTGCAGGCCATTGATCAGGTTGTAGGAGGTCATGATGGAAAGCGGCTGGGCCTCTTTGACAGCAATCTCAAAGCCTTTCAGGTAGATCTCACGGAGCGCTCTCTCACTCATATGGTTGTTGGAGAACATCCGGTTGTCTTCCAGGTTATTGGCTGCGAAATGCTTGATCGTGGTGCCGCCCTTGCCGTCTTTCTGTACGCCGATGGTCATGGCAGCGGCGCATTTTCCGGCAACCAGCGGATCTTCGGAATAATACTCAAAGTTTCTTCCGCAGAGCGGATTCCGGTGAATGTTCAGAGCCGGCGCCAGCCAGAGATCCACATGGAACTCCTGCATTTCTTTTCCTACCATGTACCCGATCTCCTCGATGAGCTCCGGATTCCAGGTCTGAGCCAGCTCGGTTCCGATGGGGATGGCGGTACAATACTGATAATGGTCCACAGCGTCTGCCGGGATCTTGCTCTCGTCGAAAGCGGCAACGATATCTCCCATTCCTTCTCCGCCAGGAAGGAGTTCTCCCTCTTTGGTGGTCTTGAAATGGGGCTGGAGACGAAGGCCTGCGGGGCCGTCTGCCAGGATCAGGTTTTTCACGCCGCGGCTCTCCCAGATGATGGATGAGGTGTCGCCTGCTGCTCCCGGAACGGTGGCAGATGCATTTCCGACTACATTGTCTTTTCCGTCAGCATCACCGCCCATACCGGCACGAAGGGTTCCGACGCAAAGGTCTGCGAGCTCTTCCACAGTAAGCTGTGCAGCAAGGTCTTCCACGGTTGCTTTTCCGTCGATCACATCCTGAATGGTCAGTTTCTCCGTCTTATCGGTGGTCAGGATCGGACGTTCCTCCTGGTATACTACGGTGCGCGTCTCAACAGCGTCTGCCGGAACAGCAATACGCTCTGCATTCTTAAGTTCCTCCGCCTCAGCCTCATAAGTATAGGCTTTCTGGCCTTTGCCGGAGATCTCTTTCAGCTCTTTGTCTCCATTGAAGAGATTTTTCAGCTGCTCGGTCTTTTTCTCTGCATCTACGGTCAGAACGGCTGCGATATGGGTCGTTCTGGAGCTGTTGCCCACGCGGATGACATACTCACCGGGCTCCAGAATCCAGGCTGCTTCTTTTTCCGAATAGGAAGCCATATCTTTCAGTGCAAACGTAAGCTCCACGGTTTCAGCCTCGCCCGGAGCAAGAAGAGCGGTCTTTTTGTAAGCTTTCAGCTCCTGATAGGGCTTCTCCAGAGCGTCTTCCGGTGCGGAAACGTATACCTGAACAACTTCTTTTCCGGCATACTCTTTTCCGGTATTGGTCACTTTTGCAGTTACTTTTATCCCGGAACCTTCGATGGCTGCCTTTGCCTCTTCAATGGCAAAATCGGTGTAGCCTTTGCCGTAGCCGAAGCAGTACTGAGGCTCGATGCCGAAGGTATCAAAATAACGGTAGCCCACATAGATGCCATCCGTATAATATTCATCGTCGATGTTTCCGTTGTTGTGGCTGAAGCCCTCGGAGGAGGGATAATCGGAGTAAGCCTTTGCCCAGGTATCGGTCAGTTTTCCGGAAGGAACCTGTTTGCCGGTGAGAACATCTGCCACGCTCAGGCCGCCGGAGTTACCCAGCTGACCGGTGAGAAGAACGGCGTTGAGGCCTGCCGTCTCTTTGATGACTGTGGCATCGATGACTCCGCCGATGTTCAGAAGAACGATGGTTTTCTCATAATGGGCGCCCAGAAATTCCAGCGCTTTTACTTCGCCGTCATTTAAGAGGTAATCACCCTTTTTGTTCCAGCGGTCTGCGCCCTCTCCGGAGTTTCTGGCGATTACAAGAATCGCGGTATCCGTATCGGAAGCCTTCACATCCTCCTCGGTGATGGCCTGAAGATCCGGCTCTTTGAAAGGACGCTCAAACTCGATGATAAAAGGCGGCTGATGGTTCTCTTCTGCCAGACGGTTGATCTCTGCCTGATGAGCTGCTTTTGCCGTTTTCAGCATCTTGGCATAAGCGTCCAGCCAGGCGTTTGTGGTGATCGTAAAGCCGGCATCCACAAGACCCTGCTCAATATTGATCACTTCACGGGAGTTGACATCACCGGAACCGGTGCCGCCCTTGATGGTATGTCTTGCTCCTGCTCCGTAAAGAGCGATCTTTCCGATCTTTTTTAAAGGCAGAACACCGTCATTTTCCAGAAGTACCATGCATTCGCCGGCTCCTTTTCTCACCAGCTGCATGTTTTTTTCTTCACGCTCCGTTTTTTCCGGAGTCAGTGTTCCATAAAACTGTGTCATTTAAAAAAATCCTCCTGTTTATTTTTCTCAGTGCTGGATATTTTCTGAATCCATCCACGTCATTTTTCCATATTTTTCTACCAGCGGAACCAGCTCATGATCCACGTTATGACGGATCTCACAATCAACATCCAGGATCATTACCGGTTCGTCTCCTTCTGTGCAGGCCGGCCAGTCAACGCCCTCGATCACCGGTTTTCCGGTCTTTGCAAAGCTTATCCAGGCTCCGAAGATCGCTTCTTCCAGTTTATCGGTTTCTCCTTCTTTATTAAAAAGAGGTGCCAGCTCCGTATTATGGAAAACGAACGGAATCTCCGAACAATGCCATGCAATCTTACCGTCCAGAAGCGGAAACTCATACGTCAGCTGATAGGAATAAGTGACGCTTTCCGGTGTTCTGCAACGCTCTTTGATAAATTCTATGGTAGGCAGGCGGAAAATGGTATCCACCGACAGAAGATCCACCGGAGATTTTCCCGGATACGCTTTTTCGTAAAGAGCCAGCAGTTCTTCCGCGTGTTCTCCATACTTTTTCTCCAGCATCTGCATGGCCTCTTCTCTTGGAATGTTGTGTTTTCCCGGAATAGCCGGATCGAAATCAAACTCGCCCAGTGCTGTTCCGATCAGAAGCGGGATCGTCTTCGCATGCTCCGTAAAGCCATGCTGCACCGGATCGCCCAGATATTCTTTTCCGACATGAGGCATATTTCCTATATAACCGCCTGCTGCCGCAACAGCCGGAGAGGTCTTAAGATAAGCTTCGGCAAGCTTTGCATAGGGAACTGTCTCCAGTTCCTCCACCTGGTCTTCCGAAAGGCCAAGTTCTTTCAGCATAGCCGTCACGATCTCTCTGCCATTCTGTTCTTCCGCATCCCGCTGGAGCCAGTACACGCCGCTCTCAATGATTCCTTTATGGAAAAGACCGTCTGCCTCAGGCATCTGCATGAGCGTCCAGACCTTTGCCCCGCCGCCGGACTGACCGAAAATGGTCACATTGTCCGGATCTCCGCCAAAGCCGCGAATATTGTCATGTACCCATTGAAGCGCCGCAATGATATCCAGATTTCCTGCATTGGCAGAGGCTTCATACTTTTCTCCAAAGGGAGAGAGATCCAGATAGCCCAGCACATTCAGCCGGTGGTTTAAAGACACCACGACCACATCTCCGTGTTTTGCCATATTGGCACCTTCATATGTGATATGCTCAATAGAGGAACCGGCAGAAAAACCGCCTCCGTGGAGCCAGACCATGACCGGACGTTTTGCCTCCGGATCGATAGAAGGCGTCCAGATATTCAGTGACTGGCAGTTTTCATCCATAGGCCAGTACATATGGGGAACAAGGAGTTCGCTGTTGGGCCGGTCCTGCGTCATCAGCGGGCAGACCATACCATAGGAATTGGCGTCCTTGATCCCTTCCCAGGGCTGTACCTTTTCCGGACGCATAAAACGCTTCGCATCCGCGTATTTGACTCCTTTAAAAATGACACTTCCATCCCATTCGTATCCACGAAGCTTGCCTGCTTCCGTCTGAACAACAGGATAGTCTTCTCTGCAAACAAATTTTTTCATGATGTCAAACCTCCTGATCAAGATCCTTTGCGGCGGTGTAAAAAACCAGCAGCTCCGCTTCCGGCATGGCCTCTCCCTGCTGTCTGCGAAACTCAAAACTGCCGCCCGATGTTCTAATTATATCGCGACGGCCGGAAAATGCCTATCACAAATATGTGATTTTCTGTTATTTTTGTTACTTTTTTGGTGATTATTCAGAGCCAGGCTTACAGGCGTGGAACAGCTGGCTTTCATATGTGAACTGAATTTACAGATCGAATCGCCCATGCTATACTGAAAAATAAGAAAAAAGGAAAAGGAATGTGTAGAAAATGAAGAGAATTGATTTTGAAAACGGAACGGTGACGGGGAATATTCTCGGGGCAGCTCTTCCAATGCTGGTGGCCCAGATTTTAAATCTCCTCTATAACATTGTGGATCGTATCTATATTGCCCGGATTCCTGAGGTGGGAACGGCGGCGCTGGGAGCCGTAGGCCTCTGCTTTCCGCTGATCGTTGTGATCACCGCCTTCGCCAACCTCTTCGGAAGCGGCGGCGCACCGCTCTTTTCTATTTATAGAGGAAAAAAGAAAAACCGGGAAGCGGAACAGATTATGGATACCTCCTTTTCCATGGTATGCGTTAGCGGCCTGATTCTCATGGCCATCGGTCTTCTCTTTGCCCGGCCCCTGCTGGTAGTTTTCGGAGCTTCCAGTGACGCTCTGGTTTATGCCTGTCCATATATGATGATCTATCTCATCGGAACCCTGCCTTCGATGATCGCCGTCGGTATGAATCCTTTCATCAACGCCCAGGGCTATTCCACAGTGGGGATGCTCTCCGTGGCCCTCGGAGCCGTGGCAAACCTTCTGCTTGATCCGCTGTTTATCTTTGTGCTGGGCTTTGGCGTACAGGGAGCTGCCATCGCAACGGTGCTCTCCCAGTGTCTTTCCGCTGTGTTTGTCCTGTTTTTCCTCACGAAAAAGTCGGAATTGAAGATCCGTTTCATCCGGAAAAACGAGATTTCCGCCTGTGTGGCCTATGCGAAGAATATCGTCAGCCTGGGAACTGCCAGTTTCATCATGCAACTGACCAACAGCCTGGTAACGATCTGCTGCAACAACGTGCTCTCCAATACCGGAGGCGATATCTATATCTCCGTCATGACGATCGTTTCCAGCGTGCGTCAGCTGGTAGAGACACCGATCTACGCCATGAATGAGGGAACCTCTCCGATCCTAAGCTACAATTACGGTGCCCGCCGCCCGGCCCGGGTGCGGAAAGCCATGCTGATCATGAGCGCCATGATCCTCGGCTACACAGCCATCATGTGGAGCATCATCATTCTGGAACCCGGTGCGCTGATCCGGATTTTCAGCTCTGACGAGACACTTTTACAGGATGCCGTTCCCGCCCTGAAACAGTATTTTGCGGCTTTCATTTTCATGGATTGCCAGTACATCGGCCAGACTGTCTTCAAATCCCTGAACAAGAAGAAGCAGGCGATCTTCTTCTCTCTGCTCCGCAAGGTAGTCATCGTCGTTCCCCTGACCTACTTTATGCCCTACGCCCTCCATATGGGAACCGCTGGTGTTTTCCTCGCCGAGCCGGTGTCCAATGTCATCGGCGGAGGCCTCTGCTTTGTGACGATGCTGTGTACGATCCTGCCGGAATTAAAACGGATGGAGAAAGGGCGGGGATGATTTTTAAATCTTGGGCTTTTTCACCGTTTTCTCAAAATCATAAAACAGATCAATATACGTCCACACAATCGCCTGGCAATCTTCTTTCACAATCTCGCCATCATAGTCATGTGCAAGCTCGTTTCTGACCTTCAGCATTTCCATCCAGTACAGTGAAAATTAAGTATCTGCTATATTGACGCAGGATGATTTCTTCATATG
>ENA-OROU01000937-OROU01000937.1-human-gut-metagenome-genome-assembly--contig:-NODE-937-length-27762-cov-3.041903_pt1 | contig 27762 bp, 29 predicted proteins | sample MGYA00242131_ERZ509054 | MGnify/ENA primary metagenome ERZ509054 (study PRJEB26280, sample SAMEA2338749) | human gut metagenome | biome: human gut; feature: human-associated habitat; material: faeces... | reverse complement strand
GAACGCTTACGAGATGTTCAATGCCATGACAGCTTCCATCCAGGAGGATACCCTCCGTCTCCTCTACCATGTAAGAGTAGAGCAGAAGGCCGAGCGTGAGGAGGTTGCCAAGGTAACCGGAACCAACAAAGACGAGTCCGGCCCGAAGGAGCCGAAGAAGCGCATGGAAGAAAAGGTATATCCCAACGATCCCTGCCCCTGCGGAAGCGGTAAAAAATATAAACAGTGCTGCGGCAGACGCGCATAAAAAAATGATCACGCGGCAGACCGCATGAGAACCGGCCCGGCGGACGACTGAATCCGCCGGGCGTTTTGAACGTAGAAGAAAGAGGTGGAATCTGTGGTTGAATTAGACCAGTTTAAATACACTCTGGGCACATATAAGCAGCCCCTGGAGGAAATCAAGGATTCTCTGGATCTGGTAAACAAAGAGCAGAGAGTTCAGGAGCTTGAGCGAAAAATGGAGGAGCCGGATTTCTGGGATAACCCGGAGAAATCCCAGGAGAGCATGAAGACTCTGAAAAGCCTGAAGGACGATATCGCGATCTATCATCATCTGACGGAGCTTTTCGAGGAGATCGAGCTTCTCATCGAGATGGGTTATGAGGAAAATGACCCGGCTGTTCTGCCGGATATCCAGGCAAACATGGATGAGTTCATCACCGAGTATGAGAACATCCGCATGAAGACCCTGCTTTCCGGCGAATATGACAACAACAACGCCATCGTTACCCTGCACGCCGGAGCCGGCGGAACCGAGTCCTGCGACTGGTGCGGCATGCTGTACCGTATGTACAGCCGCTGGGTGGATAAGAAAGGCTTCTCCATGGAAGTTCTGGACTATCTGGACGGCGATGAGGCGGGCGTGAAATCCGTTACCTTCCAGGTCAACGGCGAGAACGCTTTCGGTTATCTGAAATCAGAAAAAGGCGTACACCGTCTGGTTCGTATTTCCCCGTTCAATGCGGCAGGAAAGCGGCAGACTTCTTTCGTATCCTGCGATGTCATGCCGGATATCGAGGAGGATCTGGACGTGGAGATCCGGGACGAAGATATCCGTGTAGATACCTACCGTTCCAGCGGAGCCGGCGGACAGCATATCAACAAAACTTCTTCTGCCATCCGTATCACCCATTTACCGACCGGTATTGTGGTACAGTGTCAGAATGAGCGTTCCCAGTTCCAGAACAAAGACAAGGCCATGCAGATGCTGAAAGCAAAGCTGTATCTTCTGAAACAGCAGGAGAATGCGGAGAAGGTTTCCGGCATCCGAGGCGAGGTCAAGGAGATCGGCTGGGGCAACCAGATCCGTTCCTACGTCCTTCAGCCTTACACCATGGTAAAAGACCATCGGACAGGAGCTGAGACCGGAAACGTGGACAGCGTTCTGGACGGAAATATCGATCTGTTTATCAACGCTTATCTGAAATGGATCACCCTGGGTGAATCCTCCGGCGATACGGATTCAGATATGGAGTAAAAAAGAAAAAGGGAGGCAGCGACTATGGGCATTATCAGAGCAGCAGTGGACACAGCAAGAGGAACTTTGGCAGATCAGTGGCTTGATGTTGTGGAAGCCGGTGAAATGGGAGAGCAGACGCTTTTTACCGAGGGCGTCATCGTAAGACAGGGCTCCAACCGGAGAGGAAACAGCGATGTGATCTCCAACGGTTCTGTCATTCATGTCTATGACAATCAGTTTATGATCCTGACTGACGGCGGAAAGATCATTGATTATTCCGCTGAACCGGGCTATTATACCGTGGACAACGGTTCCGCCCCGTCTCTTTTCAACGGAGATCTCGTGGGCGATGTGCTGAAGGATTCCTTTAACCGGTTCAAATTCGGGGGCGGCAAACCGGTTTCCATGAAAGTGTATTTCCTGAATCTTCAGGAGATCCGCGGCATCCGCTTCGGTACGAGAAATCCGGTAAACTATTTCGACAATTTCTACAATTCTGAGCTTTTCCTCAGAACCCACGGAAGCTATTCCATCAAGATCACCGATCCGGTGCGCTTCTATACGGAGGTGGTTCCGAGAAATGCGTCTCATCTGGAAGTGGACGATATCAATCAGCAGTTCCTGGATGAGTTCCTGGAGGCCCTCCAGAGCGCCATCAGCCAGATGTCCGTGGACGGCATCCGGATCTCCCATGTGACGAGCAAGACCAGGGAGCTCTCCAAATATATGGGGCAGGTGCTGGATGAGGACTGGAAAAAAGCCCGCGGCATTGAGATCCAGTCTGTGGGCATCGCCAGCATTTCCTATGACGAGGAGTCTCAGAAACTCATCAATATGAGAAACCAGGGAGCTATGATGGGCGACCCGAATATCCGCGAGGGCTTTGTCCAGAGCTCCATTGCCAAAGGTCTCGAGGCAGCCGGTTCCAACGCCAACGGAGCCATGGCAGGCTATATGGGAATGGGTATGGGTATCCAGGGAGCCGGCGGCTTCATGAACGCGGCCAGCAATACGAACATGCAGCAGATGCAGCAGCAGGCCCAGTACCAGCAGATGATGAACCAGCAGCAGGCTCAGCAGATGCAGCAGGCGCAGTACGGTCAGCCCCAGGGCGGCCAACAGCCGTCAGGCGACACCTGGACCTGTACCTGCGGAGCAGTCAATACCGGAAACTTCTGCCCGAACTGCGGAGGCCGCCGTCCGGCTCCAGCCGCCTGGACCTGTACCTGCGGAGCAGTCAACACCGGAAAATTTTGTCCGAACTGCGGGAAACCCCGCCCGTAAAGGAGGGAGCCTATGTCAGCAGTCAGCTATAAATGCCCGAACTGCGGAGGAGAACTGACTTTTGATCCGCAGACTCAGAAATATAAATGCGAATACTGCTTTTCCTATTTTACAGAGGAAGAGCTGGAGGCAGCCAACCCGGATGTGAAGAGTGCCGGGGAGGATGGCGGAACGGCGGCACCCGAGAGCGAAGCTGCCTCCGGAGCAGCCGGAAATCAGGAAGCTGCCGGTAAGGACAGCCGGAAGGCTTCCGGAACAGCAGATGACGAGGGCGAGGCCGTCCTCTACACCTGTCCTAGCTGCGGCGCGGAGATCGTGACGGATTCCACGACAGCTGCGACCTTCTGCTATTACTGCCACAATCCTGTCGTGCTTTCGGGCCGGGTCAGCGGAGAATTTCTCCCGGATCTCGTGGTGCCCTTCGCCATTGACCGGAAAAAAGCGGAGCAGAGCTTCATGGATTTCGTACATAGCAAGAAATTTGTCCCCAAGGCCTTCTTTGAGAAAAAGCAGATCGAAAAGTTCTCCGGCGTCTATTTCCCGGCTTGGCTCTTCGATGTGAAGGCGGAGGGCATCTACGAGGCCACAGGTGAGAACATTCATACCTGGACCAGCGGGGACGACGAGTACACGGAGACCGAGGAATATCATGTGGAGCGGGAAGGCGATCTGACCTTTAAGGAGCTCAGCAAGAACGCCCTGAAAAAGGCCAACAGAACTCTGGTGGAGGGCGTCTGGCCCTACAAACTCAGCGAGGCGAAGCCTTTTCACATGGGCTATCTCTCCGGTTTCCAGGCAGAGCGAAGAGATATGGAGTCCTCCGAGTTTCAGGGAGAGCTTCTGAACGATGTGAACAAATACGGCAAGAAACTTCTCCGGGAGAGCGTCAGCGGCTACGATTCCGTGACAACGAAGAAGTGCGACTGTACCATTGAGGAAGTCGAGGAGCATTACGCTCTCCTTCCGGTCTGGACTGTGACCTACAAGGGAAAAGACGGAAAAATGTATTACTACACGATGAACGGCCAGTCAGGCAAAGTCGTCGGAAAGCTTCCTCTGGACAGGGGCAAAGTCGTCAGGCTCTTCCTGGCGGTGACGATTCCCGTATTTCTGCTGGGTCTTCTGGGAGGGTATTTTATATGAGAAAAAGAGATCGAATTTTCATAGCGCCGCTCCTGGCCGTCAGTCTTCTTTTTGCGGCAGCGCCGACAGCTCTGGCCGCTGAGAGCGGAGAGCAGTTTGTCTTTGATAAAGCGGATCTTCTGACCACCGAGGAGGAAGACGAGCTGAATGATATGGCCAATAATCTGGCAGAAAATTTTAACATGAACTTCGTTATCCTCACGACGGACGACGCCGAGGGGAAAGAGGCAGAAGTCTACGCCGATGATTTCTACATGGATAACGGTTTCTGCGATGACGGAAAAGACGGCGGAGCCATCTACCTCATCGATATGGATAATCGCCGGGTTCAGGTGGAGACTGCAGGAGATATGAAGGTTCGTTACATCACCGACGACCGTGTGGACGGAATCATTGATGCCGGCTACGAGGATGTGAAGGATGGAGCCTACGCGGCGGCTTTTGAAGCCATGCTGAACGCCACTGTTGATTACATTGAGGACGGTGTAGTCGATGGCAAATATACATACAATGAGGATACCGGGGAATATGACTATTATGATACGGGAAAAGAGATTCGTCAGATCACTCTGGCAGAGTTTCTGATCGCTCTCGGTATCGCCCTGGTGGCAGGCGGTGTGGCTGTGAGCTGCGTCATCGGTACCTACTATCTCAAATGGGGGGCCTACGAGTATCCTTATAAAGAGAAAGCAAAACTGAAGGTCAGCCGGAAAAGGGACGACTTTATCGGTTCTCATGTGAGCCACCGCCATATCGAGCATGAGAGCAGCAGCAGCGACTCCGGCATGACCACGACCCATGATTCCTCCGGCGGCGGAAATTTTGGCGGCGGTGGAAGAGATTTTTAGAAAAAGATCATAGATTTGCCGTTGCGTTCTCTGGAAAACTGTGGTAACATCTTCCTTGTGACTACAAATGTACTTAATAGACGTACAAGGAGGAAAACCATGTCAGAGAGCAAATATTTCGTTGTCAAGCAGAAAGCAGTTCCGGAAGTTCTTTCGAAGGTGGTAGAGGCCAAACGTCTGCTGGAGTCAGAACGTGTCTCCACGGTGCAGGAGGCCACCGACCGGGTGGGAATCAGCAGGAGTTCTTTCTATAAATATAAAGATGACGTTTTTCCCTTTCATGACAATGCGAAGGGAAAGACCATAACCTTCATGATTCAGATGGATGATGAGCCTGGCCTTCTGTCCGATGTGCTTCATATCGTGGCAGATTACCAGGCCAATATTCTGACCATTCATCAGAGTATTCCCATTAACGGCATAGCGTCTCTTACCCTGAGTGTGGAGATCCTGCCTAACACAGGGGATCTTTCCAGTATGGTGGAGGCGATCGAAAAACTGGAGGGTATTCAGTATCTGAAAATATTAGCAAGGGAGTAAACGAAAGATGACACAGATAGCAGTTCTGGGCTACGGCACTGTGGGAAGCGGTGTGGTGGAGGTCTTAAAAACCAACCATGAGAGCATCAGTAAAAAAGCAGGTCAGGAGATCAACATCAAATATGTGCTGGATCTTCGCGATTTTCCGGAAGATCCCATTCAGGAAAAAATCGTACACGACTACAATATCATTTTAAACGACCCGGAGGTCAAGGTCGTTGTGGAAGTAATGGGCGGCGTGGAGCCGGCATATACCTTCAGTAAACAGGCACTCCTGGCAGGAAAAAGCGTCTGCACCTCCAATAAGGAGCTGGTGGCCCGCCATGGTACCGAGCTTCTGAAACTGGCGAAGGAGAGAAATTTAAACTACCTTTTTGAGGCAAGCTGCGGCGGCGGTATCCCCATCATCCGTCCGTTAAATTCTTCACTGACCGCCGATGAGATCGACGAGATCACAGGAATCCTGAACGGAACCACAAATTACATCCTGACGAAAATGATTCAGGAGGGTTCCGATTTTGACGATGTGCTGAAGCAGGCCCAGGCTCTGGGTTATGCGGAGCGCAATCCTGAGGCGGATGTGGAAGGTTATGATGCCTGCCGGAAGATCGCTATCCTTTCCTCCCTGGCTTTTGATAAGCAGGTGGATTACCAGGATATCTACACCGAGGGTATTACGAAGATCACCACAGCCGATATCCGTTACGCGAAAGCTCTGGGTATGACGATCAAGCTTCTGGCCTACAGCCGCAAGTTGGAGGGGCACTATTTTGCCATGGTGGCGCCTTTCCTTCTGGGACCGAACGATCCGCTCTACAGCGTGAACGGCGTTTTCAATGCGATTTTCGTTCATGGAAATGTGCTGGGTGACGCCATGTTCTACGGAAGCGGAGCAGGAAAGCTCCCGACGGCCAGCGCTGTCGTTGCTGATGTGGTGGACGAAGTGATGCATCAGGGCGAGACGATCCCGGTTTACTGGGGAGAGGAGAAGCTCACGCTTGATGATCTCAACGATTCCAGACGCCGTTTCCTCGTACGGGTAAAAGGTGACGCAGCGAGCGACCTTGCAGCTGTGGAAGCTGTTTTCGGCCATGTGGATCCGGTGTCCGTTCCGGAGCTTACCGGAGAATTTGCTTTTGTCACCGGCGTAATCTCCGAGGCAGAATACAAGGAAAAAGCAGAAAAACTGGGTACCGTGATCTCCCGGATCCGTGTCCGTCATCTGCACGCATAAAAATTGATAAGAGAGACTGTCGGAAAAATGAATTTCGGCAGTCTTTTTTTGTAACTATTCAGAGCCAAGCAGATTTTCAGCAAAAGTGTGAATCATGCCTGCATGAACGAACACTTTTGACTGGAAATCTATTTGGCGAGAAGCCACAACGAGATGGAGCGCAGCGAAATCGAGGTGCGGCTCTGAATAGTTACTTTTTTTGTTGTAATTACGCATAAACGTGTGATAAAATAAAACAGTATGTCAACTGCCCGCGGTAAAATGGCGGCGCAGTCTATTGTTTAGTAGGAGGCTTAGTATGCTGATTGTAAAGAAATTTGGCGGCACCTCCGTCGGCGACCAGGAGAGAATCATGAATGTCGCCCGGCGCTGTGCCGAAGAATATTCCAAGGGCAATGATGTGGTGGTCGTTCTTTCCGCCATGGGCAAGACCACGGATATCCTTCTGAAGACCGCCCGTGAGATCAACCCCAAAGCTCCCAAGAGAGAACTGGATATGCTGATGACCACCGGAGAGCAGACTTCCGTAGCCCTCATGGCCATCGCTCTGGACTCCTTAGGGATCCCGGCCGTCTCTCTGAATGCCTTTCAGGTGCGGATGGAGACCACTTCCGTTTACGGAAACGCCCGTTTAAAGAAGATTGATAAAGAGAGAATCCTTCATGAGCTGGCCAGCCGCAAGATCGTCATTGTGACCGGTTTCCAGGGTGTGAACCGCTATGAGGATTACACGACATTGGGCCGCGGCGGCTCCGATACCACAGCTGTAGCGCTGGCAGCAGCCCTTCATGCGGATGCCTGCGAGATCTATACCGATGTGGACGGCGTTTTCACTGCCGATCCCCGTATTGTTCCGGGAGCCAGAAAGCTCAGTGAGATCACTTATGATGAAATGCTGGATCTTGCCACCTGCGGAGCAGGCGTTCTGCATAACCGTTCCGTGGAGATGGCAAAGAAATACGGAGTTCCCCTGGTGGTACGTTCCAGCCTGAATAATTCCGAGGGAACCATTGTCAAGGAGGTAACAAGCGTGGAGAGAATGTTGATCAGCGGTGTAGCGCTGGATGAGAATGCGGCCAGAATTTCCGTTATGGGCCTGAAAGATGAGCCGGGTATCGCTTTTAAACTGTTTAATTTACTGGCAAAGAACAATGTAAATGTGGATATTATCCTGCAGTCCATCGGCCGTGAGAAGACCAAGGATATTTCCTTTACTGTAAACGAGGAGGATGTGGAAAATGCCATCCGCATCATCGAGGAGAACAAGGAGCGCCTGACCTTCCACGAAGTGACCAGCAACCTGGATGTTGCCAAGGTTTCCATCGTTGGAGCCGGCATGACCAGCAACCCCGGCGTGGCAGCAAAGATGTTCGAGGCTCTTTACAACGTGGGCATCAACATCAACATGATCTCCACTTCCGAGATCCGCATCACCGTTCTGGTGAAGAAGAAAGACGGCGAGAAGGCAATGAACGCCATCCACGAAGCTTTCTTTGGAAACGTAGACTGACCAATGGTAAAAAATAAGCCGAAGTTTGATCCCTAAAGCGGGAAAAAACTTCGGCTTTTCTTTTTTTAAAATTCCTGACTGTGTTCGTTGATAAGATCCCGGTAAAATTCCACCTCTGTCATGCTCATGTAGGGAGTGATCCAGAGAAAACCGATGCCGAGACTTACGACTCCGAGAAGAGCGATCCCGACAAAGCTGACCAAAAGGTAAAAATACCGGATTCGGTTGCCTTTCATGAGGTTTTTGCTCTGATGCATGATCTCCCGGCAGGAAAGATACGGATTGTCCAGATAGAGCAGGAAGATCTGCGAGTAATCGAGGGTCATCCGGAGAATCAGGAAAAAGCTCACGATCAGGAGCAGCACCATAATGATCCTTGAAATCAGAAGCTGGTAAAACAGTGCGAAGATGATGAGACCTCCCAAAAACGGAAGCATGCAGGCCAGGGTCAAAAGGAACAGTCTTACCGCCAGCAGGATCACATGATCCGGCATTGTCTGAAAAGGATAGATGAGATCCTTCAGCCCGGCTTTTTTTCCACGGGCCATATTGAGGAGCAGATACTGATATCCGGTCTGCAGAAGGGTGGAAAAGATCGCCGCGATCAGCATCGTCAGGTAGGAGATCAGCACCCCTGCCGTGTTCTTTGGAACCACAAGACTGATGAGCCCTTCCAGGGTCATGATCGCCGCCGTCGTCAGAATCAACGCCCCGATGGGCAGTCCGTAATGCCCCAGCAGCGTCCCCCGCGCCCGGGCTTTTAACTGGTTGGAGGTTTCCTTTATCATAAACAGTACTCCATTTCTTTATTTTTTCGCGTGATGGTATCAGTATAACACATGTGGGGAAAAAATCAATGGAAGGAGAGCCAGGGTGGGCTGAAAAAACATCAACCTTGTGGGAATCGGGAAGCGGTGCTATGCTTTTGTCATAAGAACACGAGGAAAATCAAGGAAATCTGCAGATCCCGGATCACTCATGAACAACAATCAAGGAGGATTTGATATGAAAAAAAGAACAATGATCGCAAGAGCACTCTGTGCATCTATGGTGATGTCCATGCTGGGCGGATTTGCAGTACAGGCAGACGAGGGCGAAAAGGTAGTCATCAACTTTTATGAGCATTCCGATTCTGATGTAATCGCAGAGGATCTGGTAGAGGCCTACAATGCTTCTCAGGACAAAGTAGAGGTGAAACTGTCCCTGATTTCTAATGATGACTATGACGATAAGGTAAAGGTTATGCTGGCCTGAATTATCCGCTGGATCTGACCTGGGATCAGTACGCAGACCTCTGCAAACAGGTAGCCGTTGACGGCAAGCAGGGCGGCTTACGCCTTTGCCAAGCTGAAATTTCCGGGCCGGGATAAGATTTTCCTCTGCTATCTCAGCACGATGATGATTCCCTGGTATGTGATTCTGATCCCGCAGTTTTTTATCATGCAGAAGCTCCATCTCTATGATACCCACTGGTCCCTGATCCTGACCGGCGCTTTCAATGTATTCAGCGTTTTTCTGCTCCGCCAGAATATGCTGAGTATTCCGGACAGCCTGGCTGAGGCGGCGAAGATCGAGGGTTGCGGCCCCTGGGGAATCTATGTTAAAATTATCTTACCCTTATGTAAAACCAGCCTTGCGACGCTGGTTGTACTGACCTTCAACTCTGTGTGGAACGATTATATGGGCCCAATGATTTATCTCGATACGGACAGCAAGAAGACGATTCAGCTGGGGCTTGCTACTTTCCGGAGACTGTTTGATACGGATTACGGCGCCATCATGGCAGGCACCACCTTATCCCTGATTCCGGTGGTCATCCTGTATGCGGTAGCACAGAAATACATTGTAGAAGGAATCGCTTATGCGGGTGTGAAAGGATAAGCTTATGAAAAAACAAAAATTTGCAAAAATTCAGGAAGTTTTGGCAGAAATGGCAGAATCCGGCGGGGCCGCGGGCGGAAACTGCCTGATCTTCCGTCATGGAGAAGAGTGCTGCTATTATGAGGCCGGATATGCGGACCTGGAGAAAAGGATTCCGATAAAAAGAGATACGATTTTCCGCCTGTATTCCATGACAAAACCGATGACGGCCGTGGGAGCAATGCTTCTGGTGCAGGATGGAAAGCTGGACCTTCTGGCTCCGGTTTCACGTTTTCTTCCGTCCTTTGGAAATCCGCAGGTCAGTGAAAACGGTAAGCTTCGGCCTGCCTTACGGGAAATTCAGGTCCGTGATCTTTTAAATATGACCTCTGGCTGCAGCTACAACGGAGATGCCAACCAGACGGAGGTCGAGACCACCAGCCTGATCGAGGAGATCAAGTCCCGGATGGATGGAGAGAATCCGCTGAGTACCCGGGAGATTGCAGAGAGACTGGGAAAAATTCCCCTGGCCTTTGATCCCGGAACGACGTTTCGCTATGGAATGTCGGCGGATATTCTGGGGGCCGTGATAGAAGTGGTTTCCGGAAAACGGTTTGGAGAATTTTTAAAGGAGCGGATCTTTGAGCCGCTTGGCATGGTGGATACGGGATTTTTTGTGCCGCCGGAGAAGCAGAGCCGTCTGGCTCAGACCTACGAGCAGCAGAAAGACGGGCTTCACCTTTACACCGGCTGCCATCTGGGAATTTCGAGCCGGATGGAACGTGAGCCGGCCTATGAAGCCGGGGGAGCCGGGCTGGTGACGACGGTCGACGACTGGCTGAAATTCTGCCGGATGCTGCTGAACAAGGGAACGCTGGACGGTGTGAGGATTCTCACAGAGCCGATGGTAGATTTTCTCGCAGAAGGCGTGATCACAGAGGAGCAGCGAAAAGGAATGCGGGGCTGGGAAGAGCTGGCAGGCTATTCCTACGGAAACCTGATGCGGAAGCTGACGGAGCCGGAGCATGCGGCAACCCTTGGAAGCTATGGAGAGTACGGCTGGGACGGCTGGCTCGGTCCCTATATGTCGGTAGCTCCCGGGAAGGATCTCATCATTCTTGTGATGGAACAGCTGACCGGCGCCGGGACTTCCACCTATACGCGGCGAATCCGCAATATCGTGTATTCCGAGATCTGATATCGGTAAAATGGGGGAGAGTTTATGAAGAAACAGATCCGTCTGACTTTTGCGGCGGCTGTTCTGGCAGGAGGAAGAGTTTTATGCAAAAGAGATCGTAAAAGCGTTCAATGCCTCGCAGGTTGATATCCGGGTGAACTTACATATTCTGGACAAAGAGAGCTATGACAGCGAGATTACCGAGCGGATCCGGGCGGGCGAGAAGGTCGATGTCTTTGATATCCGTGGGATTTCCACCTTATGCGATTATCAGTCTCAGGAGCTTCTTCTGGGTCTGACCTGTCAGGGCTACACGAGAAGCGAAATCTGCCGTTTGCGTTGCGTGGAGCTTTCCACAGTGAAAAACCAGATCCGCAACATTCTGAAAAAATTTGAGATGGAATCCATGAGCGAGGTGGCCGCCTGCATCAACGGCCTGGGGATCATCGATTATCTCCATATGAAAAACGCCGATCATAAGAAAAAATAGGTTAGAAGAAAGGAGCGCGGCCGCCATGTTAAATTTAAACTTTCCCTGCCTCTTCCACCTTGTCACCGGCTACTACTGCCCCGGCTGCGGCGGAACCCGAGCAATAGCGTCCCTTCTTCACGGCCAGCTTTTCCGCTCCTTTCTTTACCACCCGGTCATTCTCTATACGGCGTTTCTTCTCCTCCGGGGCCTCGTTTTTTCAATCCTGGAGTTCGCAAAAAGCGGTCGCTTTTCCTGGACCTGGAGCGGCAAACTGAAAAAATACGACATTTTCTGGCTCCTCTTCCTCACGATGGCCCATTTCCTGATCCTCAACGCCTTAAAAGCCTTTTTCGACCTGGATCTTCTGGAGCAGATATAAAAAATCCCCTGCCTTCCTTGCAAAAAAGCAAGGAGCAGGGGATTATGTCTGCTTAAACTGCCGGTCCCGGAGCGGTGGAAGAATTCTGTCCGCCGTAAGGACTGGAGCCGTAAGGATAACTTCCATAGGGAGAACTGCCGCTGTATGGATCGCTGCCATAAGGCGTGTCATGGATGTAGGGAATTTCGGTTTCCGGCGTCTGCTGTTCGCCGTCAGAGGAATTTCCTTTGTCGTCGCCGAAGAAATCCTTCAGGATATTGCTCTCGCCGTCTTCCTCCGCTTCTGTTTCACTTCCGGAATAGTAATAATCCATATAATCTTTCATTCTCTGCTGGAATTCAGAAGAAGAGAAGAGATCTCTGTAATGGTAGAGCGTGTAGGAGGTCAGTCCGACAGTCAGGACAAGGCCGGCGGCGGAGATGCAGAGGCCGGTTTTGGCCCGGTTGGACATATGCTCCTTCCGGCCTCGTGAGAGGAGCGCCAGAAGAATGCCGACGGCGGCGCAGGGAATCGAGAGATAGAAGCAGGTGCTTCCCACCAGGGCCAGGATGCCGAGGATGATCGCAGCCGTCTCCATGCCGCTGTGGGCAGGTTCCGGGGCGGGAGGCTCCGGATTCGGATTGTAATCATAATTGTAATCGTTCATAAAGAATCCTCATATTTTCTGCAAGATAGGTAATACTGTTCTCTATTGTACCCCAAACCCCTCGTCTCTTCAAGGGGAAAATCCTTTAAGAACTTTACAATCCCACGCATTGCGTGGTAAAATGAGCCGTGAATCCGATTGACTAAAATATTTAGAGGTGTAACAAAATGGAAATCAATAAACAACTGGCAAAGGAACTGGAGGTTCAGGAGTGGCAGGTAGACGCCGCCGTGAAACTCATCGACGAGGGAAACACGATTCCCTTCATCTCCCGTTACCGGAAAGAGGCCACCGGTTCCCTGAACGACGAGGTTTTAAGAAAACTTTTTGAACGGCTGACCTATCTCCGGAATCTGGAGGAGAAAAAGCAGCAGGTTCTTTCTGTGATAGAAGAGCAGGGCAAGCTGACACCGGAGCTGAAAAAGCAGATCCTGGCAGCAGAGACTCTTGTGGTGGTGGACGATCTCTACCGTCCCTATCGTCCGAAACGGCGGACCAGAGCGACGATCGCGAAGGAAAAAGGTCTGGAGCCCCTGGCAAATCTCATCCGCCTGCAGCTGACAAAACGTCCGCTGGAGGAAGATGCCAAAGCTTTTCTTTCTGAGGAAAAAGAAGTCCTTACGGTGGAGGATGCCTTGAACGGAGCCAGAGACATTCTGGCAGAGGCCATTTCTGACGAGGCTGATTACCGGATCCATATCCGTGACCTCACAATGAAAGAAGGAACGCTCATTTCCACGGCGCGGGACGAGAAAGCCCAGTCCGTCTATGAGAATTACTACAGCTACGAAGAGCCTGTATCCAAAGTGGCAGGTCACCGGATCCTGGCGATCAACCGTGGTGAAAAGGAGAAATTCCTGACCATAAAGGTGGGCGCTCCCGAGGAGCGAATCCTCCGTTATCTGGAAAAAATGGTGATCTCCAATGAAAATCCCCACACCACACCTGTGTTAAAAGAGGTCATCGCTGACAGCTACGGTCGTCTGATCGCCCCGGCTATTGAGCGTGAGATCCGCAACGTTCTGACGGAGAAGGCGGAGGACGGCGCCATCACGGTCTTCGGTAAAAACCTGACGCAGCTTCTCATGCAGCCGCCGATCGCAGGTCAGGTGGTTCTCGGCTGGGACCCGGCTTTCCGTACTGGCTGTAAGCTGGCTGTTGTGGATGCCACAGGAAAAGTGCTGGACACTACGGTCATTTACCCCACAGCTCCCACGACGGAGAAGAAAATCCACGATGCCAAGGAGACACTGAAAAAGCTCATTTCCAAATATCATGTGACCCTGTTCTCCGTGGGAAACGGAACCGCTTCCCGCGAATCCGAGCAGATCATCGTGGAGCTTTTAAAGGAGATCCCGGAGAAAGTTCAGTATGTCATCGTCAACGAGGCAGGAGCTTCCGTTTATTCCGCCAGCGCCCTGGCCACCGAGGAGTTCCCGAATTTTGATGTGGGACAGAGAAGTGCCGCTTCTATTGCGCGCCGTCTTCAGGACCCGCTGGCAGAACTGGTGAAGATCGACCCGAAATCCATCGGTGTGGGCCAGTACCAGCACGACTGCAACCAGAAGAAACTGGGCGAGACGCTGACCGGCGTGGTGGAAGACTGCGTAAATAAGGTAGGCGTGGACTTAAATACCGCCTCCGCTTCCCTTCTGGGCTATGTTTCCGGCATCAGCAAGGCCATCGCGAAGAACATCGTCGCTTACCGGGAGGAGAACGGCCGCTTCGGAACGAGAAAAGAGCTTCTCAAAGTTGCCAAGCTGGGTCCGAAAGCCTACGAGCAGTGTGCCGGTTTCCTTCGGATCCCCGGTGGGGAGAATCTCTTGGATAATACCGGCGTTCACCCGGAGTCCTACGAGGCAGCAGAGAAACTTCTGAAGAGTCTCGGCTACAGCGAAGAGGATGTGAAGGCCGGAAATCTCAAGGATCTTGGCCGGAAAATCAGAGATTATAAGAAAACGGCAGAGATGCTTGGCATCGGCGAACCCACTCTCCGCGACATCGTCAAAGAGCTGGAGAAACCGGGCCGCGATCCCCGTGATGAGATGCCGCGTCCCATCCTTCGAAGCGATGTTATGGATATGAAGGACCTGAAGCCGGGCATGATCTTAAAAGGCACGGTCCGCAACGTCATCGACTTCGGCGCTTTCGTGGATATCGGCGTCCATCAGGACGGTCTGGTACACATTTCCCAGATGAGCAGCAAGAAGTTCGTCAAACATCCGCTGGATGTGGTGAGCGTCGGCGATATCGTGGATGTAAAAGTGCTGGATGTGGATCTGAACAAGAAACGAATCTCTCTTTCTATGAAACTGGGTGAAGAAAAACGATGAGTGAAAGACCATACTGGGAGGGAAAAGAATATTCCTTCGTCTGTCATAAGACCTGTGAATATTTTCCCTGTCATAAAACGAAAGACCCTGACAATTTCAACTGTCTTTTCTGCTACTGTCCCCTTTACGCCCTGGGAGACGCCTGCGGCGGAAACTTCCGCTTCACGGAAAAAGGCGTCAAAGACTGCACGAACTGCCTCCTTCCCCATGTGCGGAAAAACTATGGCTATGTGACGGGAAAATACAGCGAGATCATGGAAGTGGCCGGGAAGAACAGGAAAGAAAACCGGGAACTGATCCAGAAAACGGCTGAGGAGCTGAAAACGCTGACAGAGGAAAGTCTCACGGAGGCCTCCGACGAGAACCAGAAGGAGCGTCTGGAAAAAATCCAGAAGCTGACCAGAGAGCTCCTGCGCGTGAGCGGAGCAGAAAAATAATAAAACGGAACGGGGAGTAGGATATGCTGACATTTATGAAGCTCTGCTGTCTTGTTATTATGGAAGCCTTCGCGGCGGTGATCTTTCTGGAAGGGATCCTTCAGTGGAAACAGAAAGAGCCGGTGCGTTTCTGGTCGGAAGAGCAGGCAGCGGAGGAAAACGCTGTGAAAAATGTGGAAATCTATAACCGGATTCATGGGTCGCTGTGGATGATTTTAGGCGGCGTCTCCATGATCTCCCTGATCGTCAATTATCTGACGGGAGCAGCGCATACCGGCTTTACGGTTCTCTGCGGGATCGTGGTCATGTTTGTGATCCATCAGATTACAGGGAAAATATTACGGCGGGCCTGATGGCCCGCCGCTTTCGTTTTTATTTGCTTTTTTTCATCTGGATTCCATGCTGTTTTCGAAACTCCTCAATCGTGGCCATGCCCGGCCCGGATACGGGACGGATCCATTTTCCGGAGTAGAGATGCCGCTGCATGAGGATGTACCGGATGGGCTCATCGATGTAGCAGAAAGCAAACACCAGAAGGAAGGGCGCGTGGAAATAGAAGTTGGAGAGATACACGAAGGGAAGCACCATGAGGTACATAAACGTGATCTCGAGGATGGAACCGAAAGCCGCGTCGCCCGCGGAACGGTAAGTGTCATTCTGGGCCCAGTTTCCCATACGGATGATGGCAGCGACACTGTAAATGATCAGCATGCCGGTACCGATCCGGTAGGATTCCCCGGAAAGCCCCAGGGTGTGGAGGAGCGGGTTGTGGACCAGCAAAAGGACGAGACAGGCCACGCCGATGATGCCGCTGCAGAGGTAGACGAGTCGTTTCGCTCTCTGGAAAGCTGTCTCGTGATTTCCGGCCCCAACTTCCTTTCCGACGAGAACGGAGGCCGCATTGGAAAAGCCGCTGAAGAAGGCAATGACCAGACCCTCCATGGTACGGAAGACCGCCACGGCGGCGATGGCCTGCTCGGTCTGGCGTCCCAGCACGACGTTGATCAGCATGTTTCCCACACCGATGAGCACCTCATTGCAGATGATAGGGAAGCATTTTTCAAGATACTGGGCAACAGCGGAGCGGGTCCAGCGGAAATGCTTGGAAAATTCCAGTACATAGGGAATCTTTTTATAAAGAACAAAGCTGATAAGAACCAGAAGGTTTACGATGCCTGCGAGAACGGTTCCCACAGCGGCGCCGGAAGCGCCCATCTTCGGCAGTCCGCATTTTCCAAAGATGAAAAGATAGTTGAAAAAGCAGTTTGCCACGACGGAGGCGATGCCGCCGTAGAGCGGAATCCGCACCTGTTCGATGGAGCGGAGCAGGGCGCTCATGGCCATGGCTAGGATCTGGAGCGGATAGGCGAAGCCGACGATCCGGAGATAGGAAATACCGATGGCCTGGATCTCCGCCTTGTCCGTGTAGACGCCCATGACAAACTCCGGCGCACAGATGGCGAGAGCCGCGAAGACGAGGCCGACCGTCATCATGAAGAGCAGAGTCATGCCGTAGGAACGGGTGATGCCCTCGTCATCCTTTGCTCCCCAGTACTGAGCAAAGAAGAGCATGCCGCCGCCGATGAAGCCCCAGTAGCCGGAAAACATGAGGCTTGAGAACTGGGCGCAGAGCCCGATGGCTCCCACAGCTTTCTCTCCGATGGATGCCAGCATGATGGTGTCCACCATACTTCCGGTGGTGGTCAGGAGGTTCTGCAGGGCTACGGGAACGGCGATGATGGCGATGTGTTTCAGAAAGTAGCCCCAGTCAAATTTCTTTTGTTTCATTGGTAAAATCCCCCAAAAATAAAAGTGTGTGAAAATTACAAAGTCATCCAATTCTATCACAGAGTTCGCTTTCGCTGCTATAGCTGTTCTGCTGAAAAAAACACGGTTTTTTCGGCTTTCTGGATAAAGACAAAAGTCCGAAAACGTCCGCTTTACAGAAACAGAAAAAAAGCTTATACTGAGGACAGCATTAACTACTATTGGAGAAGGAGTATACCAAAGAACATGAAGTACGATTTTACGACAATCTACGACCGTCACGGCAAGGATGCCCTGGCAGTTGATAATATGGGAGACGGGCAGGCGCCGGATCTTCCGAAGGAAGGCTTTGACGCGATTCCGATGTGGGTGGCAGATATGAACTTTGCCACGGTTCCCACGGTGCAGGAGGCGCTGACAGAGCGTATCAAACATCCGCTTTTCGGTTATTTTCCGGCATCAGAGGAATATTTTGATTCCATTATCCGCTGGCAGACGAAAAGGAACGGAGTTACCGGCCTTAGCAAAGAGCACATCGGCTATGAGAACGGCGTACTCGGTGGCGTGATCTCCGCGCTTGGTGCTTTTGCAGTTCCGGGGGACAGTGTGCTGCTTCACAGTCCGACCTATGTTGGTTTTACACGCTGCATCATTGACAGCGGTTTCCATATCGTACACAGCCCGCTGAAGAAAGATGAAAACGGCGTATGGCGCATGGATTATGAGGATATGGACGCAAAACTGAAGGCAAATAAGATCCATGTGGCAGTTTTCTGCAGCCCTCACAATCCCTGTGGCCGTGTCTGGGAAAAATGGGAGATCGAGAAAGCCATGGAAGTCTATAAAGCGAATGACTGCGTGGTGATCTCCGATGAGATCTGGTCTGACCTGATCCTTCCCGGAAACCATCATACGCCGACGCAGAGCGTCAGCGAGGATGCCAGAAACCGTACGATTGCTTTTTATGCGCCGAGCAAGACCTTCAACCTGGCCGGACTGGTGGGAAGTTATCATATCGTTTATAATCAATATCTCCGGGATCGCCTGATCTCCAAGGCTGAGAAAACAGAGTACAATTCCATGAACGTTCTTTCCATGCATGCCCTTATCGGTGCTTACCGGCCGGAAGGCTATGAGTGGGTGGACGAGCTCTGTCAGGTCATTGACGGAAACATGGAGTTCGCCTGCAATTATATCAGAGAACACTTTGAGGGCGTCCGTGTGAGCCGTCCCCAGGGAACCTACATGCTTTTTGTGGATTTTGAAGGCTGGTGCCAAAAGACCGGAAGAAGCATGGATCAGCTGATCAAGGCCGGCTGGGATGTCGGTGTGGCATGGCAGGATGGCAGACCCTTCCATGGCGAGTACAGCATCCGCATCAACCTGGCCCTGCCCCTTACGAAAGTGCAGGAAGCCTTTGGCCGCCTGGACAAATACGTCATCAACGCATAAAGAAAACGAAGAGAAAGACAGACTGGAATACAAAGATCCAGCCTGTCTTTTTTTGCTTGCATTTTTCGTCAAGTAGGTATACAATACAACAAATAAGTATCAGCACTCGACTTAAACGAGTGCTAACAAAAAAGGAGGAGTGACAAATGATGTTTACAATGCCGGTTTATGATATGATGCTGCTTCCGGGTGTAACGTTTTATTTCAAGAAAGATATTTTTCAGCAGATGGGCAATCAGGACGCCAAAGCCGGAGACGATGTCCTTTTCCTGATGCAGAGAACGGACAAAGACAGGAAAGACCTGACGCCGGAGGATTTTTATCCCGTTGGTGTCTCCGGAAAACTGGATTCCGTCGACAATGAGGGCAATATCCGGATTCGCACGGTGGCGAGAGTGGATCTATCCGATCTCGAGATGGCGGAGGACGGCATTCTGGCCAACGCGAGCATCCGGCCCGACACGGAGGATATCACCCCCGAGGAGGAGAAAGCGATTTTCGACCGGGTAAAAAATGTCCTTTTAAATTATATCAGCCAGTTCCAGTGGGGCGTGCTGGCGCGAAACTATGTGCTGCACTGGAAGAATCTGGAGGAGACCCTCTGCGCGGTCTCCGGTTACATCCATATCCCCTGGGAGGATAAATACCGGATCATCGAGACCGATTCCAGAAAGGAACGCTGCGAGCTCATCGAAAAAGCCATCCGGGAGGCCATCGAGGTCAACCGCGTGGGTGTGGAGGCAGAAAATGCCCAGAAGGAAAACAACGAGCGCCTTTACCGCGAGGCAGCCCTGAAAAAACAGATCGAGCTTCTGCAGCAGGAGCTCGACGATATGCATCCGGAAAATGTCTCCGACGTGCGCCGGTTTGAGCAGAAAATAGAGGCCTCCGGCATGGGAGAGGAGGCGCGCAAAGAGGCGGACAAAGTCCTGAACCGTATGAAACAGGAGGGACAGGACGGCCATGAGTACGGCATGCTCTACGATTATCTGGAGTTCGTCACCTCCCTTTCCTGGAAGCCGGAACCCGCCGCCGCGATTGATCTGAAGGAGGCCGAGAAAATCCTGGACGAGGATCATTACGGCCTTTCCAAGGTAAAGGAACGTATCATCCAGCAGCTGGCTGTCATGGCTCTGAATAAGAAACAGTCCGGTTCCGTCCTGCTCTTTGTGGGAGCGCCGGGTACGGGTAAGACCAGCATCGGCCAGAGCATCGCGAGGGCTCTCGGAAGAAAATATGTCCGGATCAGCCTTGGCGGCGTCCGGGATGAGGCGGAGATCCGCGGCCACAGAAGAACCTATATCGGAGCCATGCCGGGCCGTATCATGCAGGGAATGCAGCGGGCAGGCGTCATGAATCCCGTCATGGTTCTGGATGAGGTGGATAAGCTTTCCAAGGATTATTCCGGAGATCCCGCGAGCGCCCTTCTGGAGGTGCTGGACCCGGAGCAGAACAATACCTTTGCAGACCACTATATGAATGTGCCCTACGATCTCTCCAATGTGCTCTTTGTCTGCACGGCCAACTCTGTGGACACGATCCCGGAGCCGCTCCTGAATCGTATGGAAGTGATCCAGTTCCCGGGCTACACGGCTGTGGAAAAATTCCAGATCGCGAAACGCCATCTTCTTCCCGCCGCCATGAAAAACGCCGGAATCAAAGCCCAGAATCTCAAAGTCACGGACGGAGCCATCAAACGCCTGATCAGCGGCTATACGGCGGAAGCCGGTGTCCGTGGCCTGAAAAAACAGCTGGACGTTCTCTGCCGGAGCGCGGCAGTGAAGCTGGTCAAAGGCGAACAGAAGAGCATTTCTGTGAGCGAAAAACGGCTGCCCCAGTTTCTTGGTCATCATGAGATCCGTCACGAACATGTCCTGGCTAACAAGGAGCCCGGCGTCATCACTGGTCTTGCCTGGACGGCGGCAGGCGGAGAGATTCTCTTCATTGAGACCTCCCTGGCTCCCGGAAAAGGCAACCTTATCATCACCGGCCAGTTGGGCGATGTGATGAAGGAGTCCGCGCGGATTGCGTTAAGCCTAGTGAAACATATGTACCCCGAGGAAGCGGCGAAGCTTGAGGACCACGATCTTCACATCCATGTGCCCGCCGGAGCCGTTCCAAAAGACGGCCCCTCTGCCGGTATCACCCTCACGACGGCTCTCGCCTCCCTTCTCACCGGCAAGTCCGTGAGCCCGGAGTACGCCATGACCGGCGAGGTCTCCCTGACGGGCCGGGTCATGCCCATCGGCGGCCTGCCCGAAAAACTCATGGCCGCAGAGCGCGCCGGCGTGAAAACGGTCTTCATACCGAAAGAAAATGAGGAAGACCTTGAGGAAGTGGCAAAAGAAGTCAGAGAGAAACTGACGATCCTTCCGGTGGAGAAAGTCACCGACGTGCTGGAAAAAGTATTGCAGTAAACGCAAATATTTTATGCTTTATTAAGAAAGTTCCTTCATTTTTTATTCTTGAAACACAGAACGACTCCAAAAAGGTCACAGATGTTTCTGGCGGTAGCCTTTGGAGCAGGTTCGATGCTGCGCTGAGTATTGAATCTCTTCCGGAAGGCTGGGACGGATATTTCATCGGAAACAGCAGTGAGATCAGCAAAGTACATATCAACAAAGAGGGCTCGGTGAGGTACTGTCTTCTGGAAGAGTATTTTTTCGGGAAAAAGCTTGAAATCTGAAAAGAGCAGGTATATAATAGTCCCGAACAGAAAAAAGATTCTTCGGGGCGAGGTGCAATTCCTCACCGGCGGTAAAGTCCGCGACCCGCGATGAGCGGCTGATTTGGTGCGATTCCAAAACCGACAGTACAGTCTGGATGAGAGAAGAATGCTGCAGAAGTTGCTGTATGTGTATGAGTCCCGGGTATCTTTATGATACCCGGTTTCTTTTTTTCAGCGAGCCTGCAGCGATAGCGGAGACTCTCTTTTCTGAAATACGGGTTCGCCCGAAAGAGAAAAGGAGACAATGAAATGAGTTCCAACACAGCAGCAAAAACACCTGCAAACACTACCACGAAAACCCGGATGATGGTCCAGATCGCCATGCTCACAGCCGTGGCGGAGGTCCTGATGCTTTTTGATTTCCCCCTTCCCTTTGCTCCGTCCTTCTACAAGATCGACTTAAGCGAGGTGCCCATTCTCATCGGCTGTTTTGCGATGGGACCGGCAGCGGGCATCATCATTGAAGCCATGAAGATCCTCTTAAACTTCATCATCAGCGGAACCGTGACCGCAGGCGTTGGCGAGCTGGCCAATTTTGCCATCGGCTGTTCCATGGTGCTTCCCGCAGGCCTGATCTATCGTTATCACAAGACCAGAAAAAATGCAGTCCTCGGAATGGCAGCAGGAACCCTGGTTATGGCAGCCATCGGCGGCCTTTTAAATGCTTTCGTTCTTCTTCCCGCCTATGCGGCTCTCTTCGGAGGAATGGATGCCATCATCGGAATGGGAACTGCCGTCAATAAAAACATCACAAGCGTTCAGAGCTTCGTGCTTCTGTCCGTTGTACCCTTCAACCTCGTAAAAGGCGTGATTGTATCCCTGGTGACTTTCCTTCTCTACAAGCATGTGAGCCGGGTACTGATCCACAACGCATAAAGGAGAAAACATGCCGGAAATCAAACAGGCGACAAGAAAAACAGAAAATCCATACGTTAATCTCTACGAGCTGGAGACGAAAGACCGGGTGGGTCATGATAAACATTATTATGTGGCTTCCAGGGCAAAGACCGCCGAAGATTTAAAGCTCTCCACCCACAATGAGAAGCCGGACGGCGTCATCATCTACGGTCTTACGCCGGAAAAAGACAAAGTCCTTCTGGTGCGCCAGTACCGCTACAGTCTGGATGAGTACATATACGAGTTTCCGGCAGGCCTTGTGGATCCCGGGGAAAATTTCCGCCAGGCTGCAGCCCGGGAGGTAAAAGAGGAGACGGGCCTTACGCTTAGTCCCCTTACCCTCGAAAATGGCTACGAACGCCCCTTCTTTACGACCGTCGGAATGACGGATGAGTGCTGCGCCACGGTTTTTGGCTATGTGAGCGGAAATTTAACCAGCGAGGGAGAGGAAGACACAGAGGACATTGAAGCCCTTCTCGTTGACAGGGAAGAGGCGAAACGCATCCTGAAAGAAGAGCGGGTGGCCATCATGTGCGCCTACATGCTCATGCATTTTGTGGCGGATAAAGATCCCTTTGCGTTCCTGAAATGAGAAAAAGAATCCTGCTTGCAGGGTTCTTTTTTTATGGGTGCGGTTGACAAAGAAAGTTCAGATGAGGTATTCTTTACCCGTATCAATTAGGAGAAATCCCAAGAAAGGTGAAAATATATGGTGATTGAGACAAGAAGTCCCGAAGAAACCTTTGCCCTCGGTGAAAAACTGGGCCGAGAGGCGAAGCCGGGACAGATTTATACGCTGAACGGCGACCTCGGCACGGGAAAAACCGTTTTTACCCAGGGTTTTGCCGCCGGACTTGGCATTACAGAGCCGGTAAACAGCCCAACCTTCACGATCCTTCAGGTCTATGAGGAAGGCCGCATGCCATTTTATCATTTTGATGTGTACCGCATCGGCGATGTGGAGGAGATGGACGAGATCGGCTATGAGGACTGCTTTTACGGCGAGGGCGTCTGCCTCATTGAGTGGGCGGAGCTGATCGAAGAGATCCTGCCGGAAAAGGTCATCGTTGTGACCATCGAAAAAGACCTGGAGCAGGGCTTTGACTACAGAAAAATCACCCTCGAAGGCTTGCCTGAGACCGGTACTCTGTAGTATAATTTTTGTGATTTTTAGATAGAAAGAGGAAACTTTTCATGAAGATTTTAGCTCTTGACAGTTCCGGCCTTGTGGCCTCCGTGGCAGTCGTCGAGGACGAAAAACTGCTGGCGGAATATACTGTGAATTATAAGAAAACCCATTCTCAGACCCTGCTTCCGATGCTGGATGAGATTGGAAAAATGATAGACCTGGATCTCTCCACTATCGACGCGATTGCGGTGGCGGCAGGACCGGGTTCCTTTACGGGCCTTCGGATCGGTTCAGCTACGGCAAAAGGCCTGGGCCTTGCCCTCGATAAGCCCCTGATTGCGGTTCCAACCGTGGATGCTCTGGCCTACAACCTTTACGGTACGGACAAGCTGGTCTGCCCCATCATGGATGCCAGACGAAGCCAGGTTTACACCGGCGTTTACGCTTTCGATGACCGGACCCTCAAAGTCTTAAAGCCCCAGATGGCCATTTCTGTGGAGGAGCTTACGGACCTGCTGAACGGGATGGGCCGGGAGGTTCTTTTCCTGGGGGACGGCGTGCCGGTTTACCAGGCGCTCATCGATGAAAAAATGAAAGTGCCCTACCACTATGTTCCGGCCCACCTGAATAAACAGCGGGCGGCAGCTGTGGCAGCTTTAGGCGAGATTTATTTCCGGGAAGGAAAGATCGAGCATGCCAGAGACCATCAGCCGGATTACTTAAGGCTTTCCCAGGCAGAACGGGAGCGGGCGGAAGCGGAAAAACAGGCAGCGGAGCAAAAGACATGCTGACTCTTCACCCCATGAAAGAAAAAGACCTGCCCCAGGTGGCGGCCATCGAGGCCTCTATTTTTTCTCAGCCCTGGAGCGAAAAGGGCTTCCTTGATGCCCTTCACCAGAAGGCGGCCTTCTATCTGGTGGCAGCGGAAAAAGAGAAAATCCTGGGTTATTGCGGCTTTTATCAGTCTTTTGATGAGGCGGATATCACGAACGTGGCAGTCCGGGAGAGCGAGCGGGGCAGAGGCGTGGCCCGGGCCATGCTGACGGAACTTTTAAAAGAAGGAAAAAACAGAGGCGTCGCTCATTTTACGCTGGAAGTCCGGGTGAGCAACGCGCCTGCCATCCATCTTTACGAAAAATTAGGCTTTACCTCGGCGGGCATTCGCAAAAATTTTTATGATTATCCCAAAGAGGATGCCATGATCATGTGGCGCCATGAGGCGCTGGATTGAATTTCCACTGTACGCAGCCGGTCTCTCTGCTATAATAGGGCATTAGTACAGTGAATATTAAGTAACCGCCATATTGACTTGTCTGATTTTTCATCTGCTGCGTTGTCGTCAATCGACGTAGCCACCGCTACGCCTCATTCCTCCGCCTTGCATATGAAGAAATCATCCTGCGCCAATATAGCAGATACTTAATTTTCACTGTACTAGACGAAAGGGAGGATACCGATGAAAAAAGGACATGTAATCTACTGTAACCGCTGCGGCAGACGACTGGAAGGAACGGATCTGCTTCCCGGGGAGGAGGGGCTTCATATTGAGAAAAGCTGGGGCTATTTTTCCGGAAAAGACGGAGAAATCCACAGCTTTGACCTCTGTGAGTCCTGTTACGACCTGCTGGTGCAGGAGTTTAAGATCCCTCCGGAGAAAAAGGAGCAGACAACCCTGCTCTGACAGAAAATGAGGAGAGTATAAATAAATGCTTGATGTATGTTTACTGGGAAGCGGCGGAATGATGCCTCTTCCCTATCGGTGGCTCACCGCCCTGATGCTGAGATATAATGGCAGCAGTGTGCTGATCGACTGCGGAGAAGGCACACAGATTGCCATCAAGGAAAAAGGATGGAGCTTCAAGCCCATTGATGTGATCTGTTTTACCCATTACCACGGGGATCACATCAGCGGCCTGCCCGGTCTTCTTCTGACCATGGGAAATGCAGACCGCCAGGAGCCCCTGACCCTCATCGGTCCCAAAGGGCTGGAGCGGGTGGTAACGGCCCTCCGCGTCATTGCACCGGAGCTGCCCTTTGAGATTCGTTATAAAGAGATCCACGGTCCGGAGGAAACCTTTGAGATGGACGGTTATCGTCTGAAGGCCTTTCGGGTCAATCATAATGTGCTCTGCTACGGCTATACGATCGAGATCGACCGGGCAGGCCGTTTTGACGCGACGAGAGCGAAAAAGCAGGGAATCCCCCTGAAGCTCTGGAATCCGCTCCAGAAGGGCCAGACCATGGAATTTGAAGGGAAAATTTACACGCCGGATATGGTGCTCGGCCCTGCGAGAAGAGGGCTGAAACTTACTTATACCACGGACACGAGGCCCACGAAATCCATCGTGGAAAATGCGGCCGGCTCCGACCTTTTCATCTGTGAGGGCATGTACGGAGAGCCCGATAAGGAGAAAAAGGCCGTCGAGTACAAACATATGACATTCAAAGAAGCGGGCCGTCTGGCGAAGGAGGCCGAGGTGAAAGAGCTCTGGCTGACCCATTACAGCCCCTCTCTTACGCGGCCGGAAGAATTTATGGACAGCGTACGGAATATTTTCCCCAACGCCTGGCCGGGAAAAGACGGAAAATCCGTGGACCTTACTTTTGAGGAGGATTAAAACGTGGAAGAAAAAAAGGATATCGTGATTCTCGGAATCGAGAGTTCCTGTGATGAGACGGCTGCGTCCGTAGTCAGAAACGGCAGGGAAGTTCTGTCCAATGTGATCTCATCTCAGATTGCTCTCCATACGCTATACGGCGGCGTGGTTCCGGAGATCGCTTCCAGAAAACATATCGAAAAAATCAATGTGGTCATCGAGGAGGCCCTTGCGGAGGCTCATATGACCCTGGATGATATCGACGCCATTGGCGTCACCTATGGTCCGGGCCTTGTGGGCGCTCTTTTAGTGGGCGTTTCCGAGGCAAAAGCCATCGCCTATGCAAAAAATCTGCCTTTAATCGGCGTCCATCACATCGAAGGCCACATTTCAGCCAATTATATAGAAAACAAAGACCTCGAACCGCCCTTTGCCTGCCTGGTGGTGTCTGGTGGTCATACGCATCTGGTTATCGTAAAGGATTACGGCAAATATGAGATCGTCGGCCGGACCAGAGACGACGCGGCAGGAGAGGCCTTCGACAAGGTGGCCCGGGCCATCGGTCTCGGCTATCCCGGCGGCCCGAAGATTGATAAGGTTTCTAAAGAGGGAAATCCCAACGCCATCGCTTTTCCCCGGGCAAAAGTGGCAGATTCTGCCTATGATTTCAGCTTCAGCGGCCTGAAGTCCGCCGTTTTGAACTATCTCAACGGCTGCAAAATGAAAAATATTCCCATTGTCCAGGCAGACGTGGCGGCTTCCTTCCAGAAAGCGGTCGTCGATGTGCTGGTGGAGCATGCCATGCATGCGGTGGAAGAGTACGGCTTCAAGAAATTCGCCATTGCAGGCGGCGTGGCCTCCAACTCTGCCCTCCGTTCCGCTATGGAAGAAGCTTGCAAAAAGCGCGGGGTGGCCTTCTATCATCCCTCACCCATTCTCTGTACGGACAATGCGGCCATGATCGGAGCCGCCGCTTACTATGAATACCTGGCCGGCACCAGAAGCGGCTGGGATTTAAACGCAGTCCCGAACTTAAAGCTCGGAGAGCGTTAAAAAGGAGAAGCCTTATGAAAAACGTAGGAATCATCCTGGCAGCAGGCCGGGGAAAACGCATGCACTCAGTCGTGCAGAAACAGTATCTGCTCCTTCAGGGAAAGCCCGTCCTCTATTATTCCCTGAAGGCTTTTCAGGAATGTCCCTTTATCGATGAGATTATACTGGTGACGGGAGAAGAGGAGATTTCCTACTGTCAGGAAGAAATTGTCAGAAAATTCAACCTGGATAAGGTGAAACAGATCGTTCCCGGGGGAAAAGAGCGCTATCATTCTGTATATGAAGGACTGAAAGCGGCCGGGGACTGCCATCTGGTCTTTATCCATGACGGAGCCAGACCCTTCGTGGATCAGGGAATCCTTGAGCGCACGAAGGAGGCGGCCGAAACCTATCAGGCCTGTGTGGCAGGTATGCCCGTAAAGGATACGATCAAACTCAGCGACGGCCATGGGACAGCAGTGGAGACCCCGCGGCGTGATCTGGTATGGATGATCCAGACACCCCAGGTTTTTGACTGCGCCCTGATCCGGGAAGCTTACCGGAAACTCATGGAGTCCGATGGGACGTTGGCGGTCACGGATGACGCCATGGTACTGGAGAGTATAGAGGGAAAAAAGGTTCGCCTGGTGGAGGGTTCCTACCGGAATATCAAGATCACGACGCCGGAGGATCTACTGGTAGCAGAGGCCTTTTTGCACAGTAGGTAATTCCATTGGAATCACCTACTGCACAAAAGCCCTCCGGGCAGGATCGCACTACGGCGGAGATGTAGATGTCGCCTGAGGCGACCCGCCGCAGGCGGAGAATCCTGCAA
>ENA-OROU01000880-OROU01000880.1-human-gut-metagenome-genome-assembly--contig:-NODE-880-length-29032-cov-6.824861_pt1 | contig 29032 bp, 20 predicted proteins | sample MGYA00242131_ERZ509054 | MGnify/ENA primary metagenome ERZ509054 (study PRJEB26280, sample SAMEA2338749) | human gut metagenome | biome: human gut; feature: human-associated habitat; material: faeces... | reverse complement strand
ATCCGTATTTTACCACAGTAAAAATACGATTTCATCAAATCGAACACCCCAATTTGCAAAAGTCGGAAAATTTATTTCTTTTCCCTATCGTTCTTTTTCATTTTAATCTCTTGATACAAAAAAGAGCAACTGTAGCATCCGCTCTTCTCGTGGTTCTTATTGTATCTCACCTTTCCCGCTTTGGGACACCGTGTCCCGAAGTACAGGTTTCTCTTATATTATCTATTTTTTGTTCTCAGTCTACTTCAATCCAAATATTCAACCAAATCACTGATCTCGCAGCATAATACCTTAGACAAAGCAATTAAGTATTGTACCTGAGCTTTATTGATGTTCTTCTGCCGCTGTTCATACTGCTGAATTGTCCGAATTGGAATGCCCGCTAATTCCGCCAATTCCTTTTGGCTTAAGCCCGCTTTATGGCGGTGTATTTTCAAATTTGTTTCTTTTTTTCGCTCTTTATACAGAACATTCATTGCATCGACAAACTGTCGGATATCCATTTCATGGAAAGGATCATACATACCCAATACCTCTTTGATTGGCACATACAGGTTCATCTCCGCAAAGGACATACCTGCTTCCCATTGATAATAAGACAATGCCCATCCTGCCCAGTATTCTTCGCTTCGGTTTTCTGCATACATCGGTTTTATTCGTTCATTTTCGATTCCCGAACATTCCAGCACCTTATATGCCAGTTCAACGCCCGACATTCCCACCAGAAGTTGAAAATCACCTTCTCCAAAGCGTTTTGCAATGCCGGAAGCAAGGAACAATCCCCAAAAATCCCCGATTTCATATTTTAAATCATATACAGCAAAATCCAACATACGACCGAGTGCCGTTCTTGCTTTTTCCAGATATACCTTATCGTAAGCGTGAATCATCACTCGTCATCTCCTCGTCTATAATCTGCGGAATGAAAATATCACCTTTCTGTCTCCTGTTTCTTTCTACATCAAAATATTCTCTGCGAGCACTTTTATCCCGGAGCATTTTCTTCTGATACCATTCATCAGCAGCTGCGATTTCGTATCCGCAAAATTTTATCTGTGAGAATGCCTTTTCACTTTTTAAAACAAACTGCTGTCCAAGTTTTCCTAAATACATTGCATGATTCAACTGCCGGAAAGAAATGGTGCCATTGATAAAATCCTGTGCAAATGAGAAATAGCTACCATCCGCACGATAACCGATAATCGCATCATACCGCTCATAATCAATAGAAAATTTATCTAAAATATACTCCTTTGCCTCAAGTGCCAGTCCGGAAGGAATATCAAACTCACGCTTTTGCAAAAGGATTGCCAGCCAGTGCAAAATGCAATACTGACTATCATTCAGATTTAAGATGGTAAGACCGTTACAATCCAATTCATAGCAGTTTGCATATCCGTCTGTATCCTTCTTTACGCCCCACTCTTTTGCCATATCAATGCTATCTGTGCAATAGAACCCCAGACCATAATCATTATATTTTTTCCCTTGCCCATAAATAGGCTTCTGAATTATCTTTTCGGAACCATGGTATAGCTTTCTCATTATTACCATCCCCTTCCTACCTATAACTATACTCCTTTGGGAGTATAGTGTCAATAGAATGCACTGATTCCTTTTTACAAACTTGGTGGTTCGATTAGTGGCATCCGGCTTATCCGCTATGCTATAATAAGCCTACACAAAAAGAAATGAGGTGTTCAATATGAGTATTAGCGAAAAAAGACTCTCAACTACAGGAAGGCGAATGAAATATTGCCGGAAGATAGAAAAGCTTAAACTCTCTGAATTGGCAGATAAAATAGATGTACCCATTTTTATCCTGAAAAGCTACGAAACTGATAAAAAACAACTTCCCTATGAATTGGCCCGCCGCATAGCCAATGTGCTGCACACAACCGCAGGCTATTTACTCGGTTGGGAAGCCGATCCGCTCCTTGATCCACTTTTGTCTGATATCTACCGCCAAAAGACAAATGAAGAAGCGTTGTTTGATGATGAGTATGATGATGAACCATTTTCCGATATTGACGATGATTGGGACGAGGAAAATGAATCCATTTCATTATTTTATGAAATGATGTATAAAAGTGAGGAGGAGAAAGACGAAATCATAGAAACAGGAGCATTCAACGCCCATATCGCAGGCTATCTGATATATACACTACAACAATTAGGCTGTTCAGCAAGTACAATTACAAAGGCTCGCCAGCTGTTCTTTGACGAAATCGTTCCAAACATAACCGCCGAAACTGCCAGAGAGCTGAGTGAAGCTACGGAGCTCAACAAGTTAGATAGTATTCTCAATAAGAACAATATTATCCATTTTCCAACCGAGGACTGATTTCGCTCCATAAATGTTCTGAAATAGAAATACAACATAAAAAAAACAGCATTGTATTTCCGTTTCGGCACATAAATTGATTTTTAGCATGATTTGTGCTATAATCGGAATACTATTTATCGGAGGTGATTCCATTGGTTGAGAGAAAAGAATATTTGGAACGATTGGCTCAATGGAAAGACGAGCAGGTAATCAAAGTAATAACCGGCATCAGACGTTGCGGTAAATCCACCCTGCTCCTGCAATATCAAACATGGCTGAAAGCAAATGGAGTTTCTGCCGAACAGATTGTTTCTGTCAATTTTGAGGAGCTGGAATATGAGGAACTTCTGGACTATCGGAAATTATATGAATATCTCAAAAATCACTTGTGCGTTGGGAAAAAAACTTATATCTTTCTGGATGAAATTCAGAAGGTAGCCGCATTTGAAAAGGTAGTTGATAGTCTGTATGTTAAGCCGGATATTGATATATACATCACCGGTTCCAATGCGTATATGCTGTCCAGCGATTTGGCTACTCTGCTGACCGGACGATATGTTGAAATCAAAATGCTGCCCCTTTCATTCACGGAATTCCTCGACATTACTGCTCTTGATACCGAACAAGGCCTTGCAGAGTATTTGCGTGACGGCGGACTGCCTTACATCGCTGTAATGAATCGTACCTCAGAAAAGGTCGAAACCTATTTAGAGGGCATTTATAATACCGTTATTGTAAAGGATATAGAGGATAGACAAGCCAGAAAAGAGAGCGAACCATCAAAAAGAAAAATTACAGATATTGTTTTGTTGAAAACCATTGCAAAGTATCTTGCCAGTGTAGCCGGTAATCCTGTTTCTATCAGGAGCATCACAAATTATTTAACTTCAAACGGCAGAAAACTATCTCCCAATACGGTGAGCGACTATGTAGATGCTCTGATAGAATCCTTTATTTTCTATCCTGCAGAACGGTTTGATATTGTCGGCAAACAGCTCTTAAAAGCAAACAGAAAATTATATATCGTAGACCTCGGTCTGCGTAATTATATCCTGCCACGCCAGAATTATGACCTTGGATTTTCTCTTGAAAACATTGTTTTCTTCGAGCTTCTTCGCAGAGGGTATCGGGTGATGATTGGAAAGGTTGGAAACACGGAAGTGGATTTTGTTGCTGAAAAAAATGGTGTCTATAGCTATATTCAAGTTACTGCGGATATGACTGCAAAAGAAACCTTTGAGCGTGAACTCAAACCATTATCGAATATCAGAGACAACTACGAAAAAATTGTCCTTACCGCAGATCGTTTCACTCCCGGCAACTATAACGGCATACAGGTAAAATACCTTCCCGATTGGCTGCTTGGGAAAGATTCATAAACAAAAAGAGTCTTGGATTCAAATTCCAAGACTCTTTTATACCATTTTTTCATAAATTAAATCCTTTCGTTTGCCATAGGCGGAAACCCACTACCTTCAGGTGGTGGGAGGAGCCTTGTTAATCTTTAGCCATTAACCCTGACTTTCAATATACTTTTGTATAGTCGCTGACGATACTTCTCCAATACTGCAAGCAAAGTATCCGTCTGACCAAAATATCCTTTTCTTCCAATATTGTTTAGACAGAAACGAACCATACTTTTGCCATAGGCAATATGTTGTTTCTTGTTTTACAATCTTAACAATGTCACAAACCCTATCAGTCGTATCATAACTTATTAAGAAATGCATGTGGTCTTTGTCTGCTTCCATAGCGATTATTTCGTAGCCACGAGTATTGGGTATATCAAAAATCTTTTGCTTAACATCGTCAGCAATAGAACCTTTTAGTAGTTTCTTACGATATTTAGTTACAAGAACTATATATACTTTTAGACTGTATTTTCGTCTGTTATGACGATTATATCTATTGTCCATAGTCTACCTCTGATAATAATTGACTTTCACTATCTATTATTATATATTATATCTAGTGAAATATCAATGAAGGGAGTACATCTATGGAACAGATGACTATAACCGCAAAAGTTCAAATAGCCGCTACTGATGCAGATAAAGTTTTGCTTGATGAAACTATGTCTGTTTATCGTGATGCCTGTAATTATGTTTCAGGCTATGTATTCCAAACTCATGATTTAAAGCAGTTTTCACTGAATAAAGTTTTGTATTCTACTCTAAGAGAAAAATTTGGTCTGAAATCGCAAATGGCTCAGTCCGTTTTGAAAACGGTCATTGCAAGATATAGAACTATTCTCGAAAATCAAAATAAATGGATACGACCAACCTTCAAGAAACCTCAGTATGATTTAGTTTGGAACAGAGATTATTCTTTAACGCAAAACTGTTTTTCTGTGAATACACTGAATGGTCGTGTTAAACTGCCATATTTCGCTGAAGGTATGTCTAAATATTTTGACCACACAATCTATAGGTTTGGTACAGCTAAGCTCACAAACAAACATGGCAAATATTATCTTCACATACCCGTAACTTATGATGTCGAAGAAAGTAATATTTCTGACATTTGTAATGTCGTAGGCATTGACAGAGGAATTAACTTCGTTGTTGCAACCTATGACAGTCATCACAAGTCTGGATTTGTTAGTGGAAAAGCTATCAAGCAGAAACGTGCTAATTATTCCAAACTTCGTAAAGAACTCCAAATGCGACAAACTCCATCTTCAAGGCGAAGATTAAAAGCTATCGGTCATCGAGAAAACCGTTGGATGCAAGATGTGAACCATTGTGTATCAAAGGCACTTGTTGAGAATAACCCGAAGCACACACTCTTTGTATTAGAAGATTTATCGGGTATTCGTAATGCTACAGAGCGTGTCAAAACAAAAGACCGTTATGTTTCTGTGTCGTGGTCGTTCTATGATTTAGAACAGAAACTAATTTATAAGGCAAAGCAGAATCAATCTTCTGTAATTAAGGTAGACCCTCGTTATACAAGTCAATGTTGTCCTGTTTGTGGGCATACGGAAAAGTCTAACCGTAACAAGAAAATACATTTGTTTACTTGTAAAAACTGTGGCTATCAGTCCAATGATGACCGTATCGGAGCTATGAATCTGTATCGTATGGGAATAAACTATCTTTCTGATAGCCAGAGTACCAAAGAATCTAACGATTCTTATACAGTTGCAACAGAGTAAACTTTGTTGCAAAGGGTGCTGTCAACCACCCTGCGATGTAACGCCACTTTAGATAGCGATATCTATTGAGATGAAAGGTCGGAGGCGTAAGCTGTTAGTACGACTGGGCAGTTACAAGCCCATGACCTTTAGGTCGTGGGTAGTTGACTATGTATTATCTGTTATTTTACAGAAAATCCGAATATACTTGTAAGCACATTTCTCTCCACCTTTTCAACTTAATTTATTTTATTTAACTTAATAAATGTTAAAAGTCAAATTATTAAGTTATTTTTATGCTTGCCAGAAACATCAAAATAGCTTTGGATTCAAATTCCAAAGCTATTTTTGCTACATTTCCCCTTTTTCGTTATCCAACAGCTCCTCATCATAGGAGTACGCAATCCATTTTATTCTATAATCTTTAAGCTTCAGAACTCCTTGGGTTCCATGGCGAAAAATGGCAACCAATTCGCCGGATACGCCCTTTTCCGATGTTGAATATATGGCATCCAGCACCGCCGGGAACAACTCCTCATAATCATCCTCGTTATCCGTTTTTAATATCCGAACTAAAATCGGATGATACGCATTAAATTTATTCATAAGATCATTTTCGGTTAGCTGCTGCAGCTTCTTTTTCTCCTTCTTTTGTGGCATCAAAAGAGGTTTTAATTTATCCGGAGAGATCTCCAGCACTTGACAGATACGCTCCAGAACAGCCTTACTCATTGGTTCTTTGCCCGATTCTATACGAGACAGCCCTGATGGATATATCTCTATTCTTTTCGCAAGCTCTGACTGTGATAGACCTCGTTTACAGCGGTATATCTTTACCCTTTGCCCAACCGATATCCCAAGAGCTTTGGAAAATTTATAAATCATTTCATCACCCGGAAGTCGAACACCTCGTTCAATGGCAGATAATGCTACTGACGTGATACCCACTTTTTCAGACAAATATTTCTGGGAATAACCCAATTTCATTCTGTATTGACGTATCATTTCCCCTACTTCGTTCATTTTGTTTGTCACCTCAATTCCAATTATTTTGGCACACTTAGAAACGAATACAATCATTTTCTTGATATTATATCGGCAAAAACTATAAAACGCAAATGAATTTAAAAAACGGTGCAGCCCCATTATAGATAATCTGCACCTGTTTATGCTAATCTAAATTTAGGTCATATGGCTCATTGAAAAAGGTCTTTGTGTTATCTGCTTGATATAGAAAGCGATTCCTACAGGCTCGGTGAAACTCTGCGGAATAACGGAACTGACTTCGAAACAGTAGTAAAATAGTAAAGGTTGCTGCCCTCAAACAATAGCTCTTTTACCATGTACTCGTTAGCAAGGCGAGTGCTTCCGGCAATACGGACATATACAACGCCATCTCTGCCAAGAGCCTTGATATAATACGGGCGTTGTCTGCTATTATACTGTGATCAAGTCCTATTCCACACCAAGAGCCTTGAATACTGCTTCTTCTGCGGAAGAATAGAAAATCAGGCTAAATGCGCCAACCAGATCAGATGGTACAGTTCCTATATCTCCTGCTGAAGTAATTGGCAATAAAACTTTCTTTGCTCCGCTGTCCAGACATACCTGCAAGGTGCTTGCCAACTCATCTACCTTAATCAGAGTGCCACCAATACTGATTTCACCTAAAATTGCCAAGCTGTTTAGAGGTGTCTTTCCAAGTGCTGCAGAACATATAGCAATCAGTGTTGGTAATGCTAGGGTTCCTGTCATTCCAATGCCCTGCATATCCTGATAGTTGATAATATAATCCTTTGTTGTAGTACTAATCCGACCAGAAATACGGTTTCCATTTGCTTTCAGATAATGAAACGCTGTATTCGTTGCTTCTTTCGGCTCTTTTCCTGATCCAATACCTGTGCAGGTCAGCTTTCCGGTGCCTGGCATCATCTGTGCTTCCAGCATATAGCAGCCTATCATCCCTGTTTTTGATTTGGAAACAGTATAAACAGATCCTGGCTTTCCCATTCCATCTGGGATTAGCTTGCCACCGCCCTGCTCCGGAACTGAAATATAATGCTCCTCAAAGCTGTCATTATCTGTATAAGAGAAATTCACATCATAGAACTCCATGCCGCCAATCTTCTTTAACTGTTCTTTTACTCTGCGGCGGAGTTCCAGAGAAATTTCCACAATCTCACGTAATTCTTCTTTTGTTACTTCTCCATCCGGATATAACAGTTTTGTAAATCCGGAAATCATCTTACGAACTGCAATTGTATCTCGCTGGTTCAAGTTTTTGCCCAGATGGAAATACTTGTCCATTAGGTCACTATAGCTGTCCTTACGAAGTTCACGCATGAACTCTGACAGATAATCTGTGATAAATCCATAATCATTGGTAAAGGAATCCGGTCTATATTTCGGAATCTCCCATCCAGGAATATAACAATGCATACGATCCAGGAACGCTGTATCTGTTCCCATTTCCGGCGGGAATGGGTCAAATAGGTTGGATGTCTTCAAAAGAGTATCAACACTCTGGTTGATATTTCCTACAAATACCATAGAAGCCTTTGCTTGAATCTCTGCCTTACCACGGGAAAATGCTCCGGAAGCCATGTATCCTTTCATAATCTGGATGCCGTCTTTATCTTTGAACTTAATACCGGCAACCTCATCAAAAGCCACACAGTCCCACATACCTACAAGACCTACAGTATGATTGGACATGTTGTAAAAGAGATTGGCTACGGTTGTCTGTCCTCCAGCAACAAGAATACTGTTTGGTGAAATCTGCTCATATATGTATGACCTACCAGTAGAACGTGGTCCAAGCTCACAGAGATTGAAGTTATTCTCTACCAGCGGAATCATACGGGCGATCAACAACCATTTTGCTCTCTCGCTGAAACTTTCCGGCTCCAATCCAGTTGAACGAAGCAAGATATCCATCCATTCCTCTTTTGTAAACGCTTTTCTTCCATTTCTCACTTCATCCATATCCACATGCGGCATCTGGATCGGTGTCAGCTTACGGATACGGATTGGCTGTGTATTTTTCTTGTCTTCTTCAATAAATTCGTATTCCATCTGCAGAATACACCAGATACCACCACAGAGCAGACGATCATAGTCTTTCACATAATCCGGATGGATTGGAATCCCTTTCACACCCAGATTTGAGAATGTCGCTTCGTATCGATCTTCCTTTGTATTTAGTACAACTGTGATACGGTCAATCACTGTATAGCTGCCTCTTTCACGCAAAAGAGAGAGAATCTTCTGTGCCTCATCCGGACGCACATAGTTGTCTCTCAAAATATGCTTTACATTCTCTACACCTTCTTCAATGATCTCTTCATCATCGGAATTACAGTATTGTCCGAGGAGATATTCCAGTACATAAACTGGAACATTAGCACCTTCTCGGATGGATTTCGTTAAATCCTTCCGAACAATACGACCGTCATAGTATTGACGGAGCTTTTGCTTTATTTCTTCTCGCTTGTCTTCTGTTGCATTTAATCCATCTGATTTAATATTTTCCATTTCTATCCCCTATTCTTTATACCTCTTCTTCGTCTTTTAGATAAACATTCTCAATATTGGTTGAACCACATATTGGACATTTATTTACATTTGCAATAATCGCATCATAATCTCTTGATAAACAATTTTTGCAAAAGATATAATCTTTCATAGAAGTTCCTTTTCTCTTTCCATCTATTTGTCGCCGAATTTCTATTTTAGATGGATTATTACCTAAAATAAAATCAGGTAATAAAAAAATTGATGTTTTCAATTTTAACCACCCATCATCTATTTCCATTTCTTTATAATCGTATTCTAAATATATGAACAAAACATACCTACGTTCTCGTTCTTTTTCCCATTCGGAATCTTTAACTGATAATATCCAGTATTGTAATATTCCCTCTAAAAATTTCTTTTTATCTTGATTTGACATTTTAAACTTGTCGATAACATCCATCAAGAAATTCAATTCCTGCTTTGCAGCATCCCGATCATATAAAACATCAAATGCAATTACCTGTGACAGAAATGGTCTTGTTGTTTTTAACGGCAGCCTTACATCAGCATTATCTTTCCTTTTTAAATGGTGTATACCTATTGGAGCTAAAAGCTCCACCAAACGATCTCCTTTGTATCCATATACACACTTACCATAATCCTCCTGCATATCTGGATTATCATATGATTTACTAAATGAGGAAACATAATATGTTCTTGTCGCTGTAAAATCAATGTCTTTGGCCCAATTCACCTTAATCCATGATGAATCTTCAAATAACTCAGGAATAACCTTCTGTTCTCTCTCATCATTAAGATCTTGAGTCTTTCGCATCCAAATCTCATGGTTTTTTATAGATTCTCGTGCAACATCCTCTGATATATACTTACAAATATAGTCCTCATTATAGTTATTTCTCGATTTCAATATAAAGTTACTTAATTGTGTCATAAGAACACCTTTTAAAGGTCTTACAACTGGAGACTGCTTATTTAATTCAATAAGTCTTGCTTCTAATGTGAAAAGTTTCTTCAACTCATCTCGTTCAAATTTCCATATTCCATCTCTTAAATTTCCGTGCATATAACTTATATCATTTAACAAATTGACATATGAATTAGTTATAGTGTCAATTTCTTCTGCTGTTTTTGAAAGATTCATGCTATCCTCTACTACAGAAATCAATTGTTCAGAGAAACTCTTATTTTTTTCTACCGTAAATTTTAGATACGCAAAATAATACAATTTAAGCTGCAACATTAATCCTTGTTCATATGCCGCAATACCGATTCCTTCTTTTTCATTAATAACTTCTGACATATAAGCCATATTTTTTTGCAATCTAGCAGTTTCACCAACCAATTCATATAAATATGCTTTCAACGCATTTATATTGGACATTGCTCCATAAAAATAAAGTGTATTGATTATGGATACTTCATATTCTGTTACTCTATATCGTCCTAAATAGGAGCGCTGATTCAAATCATAATCACTAATCCACGAAAGCAACCGTTCTTTCGTAATATAACTCGGATTATCACGAAATTCTTCTGTTGCCTTCAACACTCTATCTAATACATATTCTCTAGCATTATCTGGCCATTTTTCTGGTTTCTCAGCATACTTAATTTCCATAAATTCACCTCTTAGGGATGTACTCCAATATTCCTTAATCAAACAATATGAACCGCATAAAAATGCACACGGATTTTTTTATCATTCCTTAGTAATACAGTTTGAGCATGTTTTAATTCTGCATATTCAACATCGACATCTGCAATTTCCGTTAAACGTTCATATGGAAATTGAAATTCATTCAAATGTACAATAAGCCTATCGTAAAATCCTTTTAAATTTTTACCCTTATAATAAATTATCACAAATGCATATGGACAACCATTGGGATCATAATTTACAAGCACTTTTCTAATATGATTATCTAAATATTCTTTTGACACTGAGTCTAAGATTAATCCCTCTATCATTACTCCCGGAATTCCATCTATATAGAGTTGAATATCTACTTCACCCGCATCAGTTTCCTCTTCTGATTTTCCTTGCCTTGTTTGATCTTTTGTTTCATAACTTTCGTCCAAAATATCACGAATATAATCATTCATTTCATTTTCACTACTCTGTAAATTGTATGAATGATTTTTTTGTAATTTTGAAACAACTCTCAATACTTTATTTAATAACTCTTTCTCCTGAACTCGTTCATCAACGATTGTTAAATTATTTGAATTTATTATGTATTCGTCAATATGCTCCTTCAATACGCTAAGTTTAGATTCCACTTGTTCAAATTTTGTCTTATCTGTAAGACCATCAAATTTTTTAAGTAGCTTTATCACTTCATCAATATAATCATCTTTTTTTAATTGTGCCAAAGATAATACTAATTCATCGCGCCATCTCATAAACTCAGGATCATCATTTATTTTTTCAACCTGCATATAGTTTATCTTTTTTTCTCTTTTTCTCCAATCGTAAGAAGAAAAACTAAGACTATTTTCCAAGTGAAAATTTGCTTTAATTGTTGCAGTTTGTTCTATAAGTTCTCTAATTTTATCAGCCGTACCCATTTTTATCCTTTCAAACACCATTTATTAAAATCCAAAATCATCCACAAATGCAATATCAATCATAAATTCATATTGCTGTAAAATATTCTTCTCATCATTCGCATCTGCCAGTACCAGATAATACTTGTTTCCATACTTATATTCTCTGGACTTCAATGTAAATTTCTCATGGAATGTTCTCTTCTCTGGTGCATCTTCTCGGCTGTTTGCAACAATTGGTACATCAAAGGATATTTTTTCTCCATCTTCCGTCGTAAAGTATGCCACCAGACTTCTGGCTTTCATGGTATCAGTTACTTTCTCTGTCTGGATAAAATCAAAGTAAGTAATCAGGTTCGTCACTTTTCGATTCACGGAAGTCAGAATCACATCTACATAATCGTAAGCAACCGCTCTGGTATTCGTTGTCAGTTCAATTACTGGAATCAGCATCTCCTGAAGAGAAGAACCACCATGCACATAGTTCTGCCCACCACCGGCTACCTTGAAAATGTCTGCTCCGATTGGTGTTGTCACATATAAATTGTTCATATATGCCATCAATCTGGATTTCATTCCTGGTTCGTTTACCTTCTGTGTTGTAAGCAGGAACCGTTTATTGGAATATGTACAAATTTCCCGATCATAAGATACTTTATCGAATTCATGAAGCTTGTCTCTCTTATACAAGAAACCATGATCAGCCGTGATAAAGAATTTCGGTGCTGATATATAACTGGTCAGTTTCTTGATCAGCTTATGAATTTCTTCGATTGCTTCTGAACACGCCGTAAATACTTCATTTTCACTGACAGGCTTATCACCACGAGCATCCACCTGATTGTGATAAATATATACGATATTCTTCTTCTGCAGTAATTTACGAATTTTCTCTTTATTGGCACTTGCTACCTCATCAAAAGCTAATGCCACATTATTTTCATTCTGTGCTTTTAAAATCTTATCTCTGGATGCCAGATCACCACAACTCTGTCCATCTACTGTAACATTCAATTTATCGTCTACCTGCAACTCATTGTGCGGTAAAAGGCTTGCCATTCCCACTGATGTTACCGAAGGTAGACTGCTTATCATACAATCTAATTTCGGAGTACATTTTTCATCCAGTTCCAATCGATCCATCAATTCTTTTGCACATTCATACCGGAAAGCATCCGAAATAATAACGATGACACGGTTCTTTCCTTCATAAGCCTTCAGATAATTGCGATAAAAGTCTTCCTGACGTTTTAATCCAGTATCTGCCATCAGATTATCTGTCAATTCCTGATTCCACTTCGGTGTTACTTTCTGCAGATAAGTAAAAGAATACATATTCTCGATGCGTTCTCTTACCTGTGAAAATCTCTCTGCATCTTCTATACAGTCATAGGCACTGTAAAACCATCTATAATAAGAATCAACCAAATATGTTTGTTTCTGATAATCTGCTACCATAGCCTTGATATCACTGGTCACTTCTAAAACAGAGACTGCCTTCATCATCTGATAAGCATATTTGATTGCATGATATTCGTTTTTATATACATTTCCAAAATGACAGGACTTTGCTGTTCGCTGCTCTGCGATTTGAGCAAGGTTCATGCCATCAATCTGAGCATCCAGAATTTCGTCATTCAACTGATCTAATGCCCAGTCAATTAAAATACCATCCAGTCCCCGGAAGGCATCGCAGTTCGCAATATCCGACAGCTGTGTAGAGTGATTTTTTGCCTTGCCTGCATCCTTTTTCAGCTCATCCCGGATTCTGCTCACAACTCGTAACATTTTGTCTACTTTTTCTGATAGAGCATCAAACGCATCCTGATAAAGTACATTGTCCATCATATTTCGGACAAATACGATGACATCATTTTTCTTTTTCAATACATAAGATTTCAAAACAGTTGGCAATGTATCTTTCAACGCCACTGATGCATAAGTCAAGAGCATACATACTGCCAAATCATCTACATTCGGATTTTCAGACTGATATCCGAAATACTTCTCACATAATTTCCAGAACTTTTCTATAAGCCCGTAATCTGCTAAGGAGTTCATGTATGCCTCGCTGTTGTTTAATACTAAATGCCTTGTAATCTCTTCAAAATTCGGTGCCTTCACATCTGTAAGCACGGCAATAAGACCAATATCAATGCTTTCCACATTGAAATGGTCTATGCCAAGTTCTTTAAACTTTTCAATACGATTCTTGTTTTTCCAGAAGTTCCTATACTGCGCCAGATGCTCTTTAAATCGATTATCAATTCCTATTTCTTGTGCCATCTGGGATACTCGGTCCGTATAATACGGAACCGAGTAATAATACATATCTGCTAATGGATTCTCTGCATCTCTTGGTTTTGGAAATGGTGCATATACAAGATACTTGCTCTCTGTATCGGATTCATTTAATAACCATTTGGAATAAAGCCAGTTCGTTCCATCCAAAATATGTATTTTTGCATGATCCAACTGTAACTCAGATACCTCGTCTTCGTATTCCCCTTTATCATCAAACCAGAATATAACACGAGTCTCTTCCTTGCAAAACTCCGTGTTTAACTGTTCTTGTATATTCAATAAATCCATCTACGTTTACATCCTCTCCATATAGTTAAATGCCATTTTACTCAAATCACATTTCTCTATCGTACACTATAATTATTGCTCACATTAATATCCGGAAATAAATACTCACGTGTTATTCCTTTTTTCGCCAAATGGTTTAAAATCTGCGGTTTTAAGCTCTTATTTATATGAATTTTCCAGCAAACTCTACCCGCTTTTAACGAATCTGGAATACTAATAGAATGGCTAATAAATTCATTAAAACCGGCTTGTGATTCAAGTCTCATTTGTGTTGTTATATCTTTTGTAAACTCTACTCCACAAATAAAAAACACACCTTCTTGATTCCTTATCCGTATATTGTGTATTTTTACATCCTCAGTTGGCAAAACCATATATCCATGATCTAAATACGCCATAAGAAACATATTTAATTCTGCTGTTTTTACAAATCTTTGCGATAAAATTGGATACTTCTTTAACAGTTGTTCTGAAAAAGAATTTATTTTTATATTGTTACGCCCTTTCATCTGCATAAGTTCTGTGAATATAAGCGTATCAATCCATTCTGCTTTATGGGAATTATATGTATACAAGTAAAGTGCAGCATCTAACAAAGGATCCTTCTCGCATGCAAAATACATGGCAACTTCTGGATTTGTTGTAAAATCAATCATTCTTGTTCCTGTCCCATAATGTTGTAAGTATGCAAATTGAGCAAATAAATCTTTTCCTTCTAATTTCGATTGATTTTTTCTATATAATACATCTTCATCTTCCGGACATCGTAAAATACTTGGCTCTATCTTCCATGCAAAATTGGATTGTCCACGATAAAATGCCCGTGTTTCCGTATTGCCACCTTCTCTTGGTAAATGAAATTCTTGATTATATTTGTCGATCACAGCATATACTTCTTCTACAGAATTAACAATAATTTCGGAAGTGTTCTTTTTCTCAAATTCACTCATAAAAGAATCTCTCTCATCTTTCTTACTTAATCTTTACCAACAAATCCACTTTTAATGCTTTCTTGCCTTCCTGGGCAACTTCCACTCGCTGGAATTTCTCAGAATTTACTTTCACACCATCATCCAGATCAATCTCGATTCTGATTTGCAATATGTGCAATATGCTTTTTTAACTCACAATTTGAAATAATTTCGTATTATATGTATCGGAATCAACCACAGATACTCTGCAATTAATCCACTTTAGTTTTTTATTTATGCTATCTTGTAATGCCTTCATAATCATCTTTTTTGATCGGGTTTTTCCGCCAAAATCACCTTCTAAAAACAAAATCACATATTTCTTTTTTGAATTATCTGAAAATGCATCTTTCGACAAGAACTGAATATATTCCCTTAACTCACACAAACATTCTTTTGTATCCCCAAAGGATTTTGCGCCAATCAAAGCTGCTATCGTCATTGCTGTTTTCTGTGCCATTTCAATATCCAGACTGTCTCGCCCTTCCACATTGACAGAAGTATGTGTCTTGTTGCGTTTCTGATTATTAGGTGCAATTCGCCACCTACAATTCCCTTCATCACCAATACAATTCTTTACTTCTATAAAAGCGATCTTATATTTATCAACAGAAATAAAATCTACACCCTTTGCATTCGGCAGTTTATTAAAATAGTCTCTATAGAATTTTGTATCATCAAATTTTATCACGGTCTCATTTTCTGGAAACTGAAACTTTAATCCACTTTCTTCCCTAACATTATTCTCCATAAATAATCCTCTGCTCCCTATCATACATCGCATCAAATTCCTGCATAATTGCATTATGCTCCAAATCAGATGCTAAATTTCTCATTTCATAATGAACATCATGTGTAGCCTCATCTCTGAATAATGAAATAAACCGAATGTCCATTTTTTTAGGATTTAACTCTGGATATGCAGCAATCATGTTAAATTCTTGTTGAATAAAGTAATCGTGTGTTGATACAAAAATCTGTACTCCCATCTGGGCTAATGCAACCATTGCCTGTACAATCGGGCGAATCATTTTGGGGTTCATATTTGTTTCCGGCTCATCCCAAAATAGAATGGTATTCTTATTCAAACTCCCTGAAAGAATCATATAGATAATCATAGATAATTTTCTATAACCATCAGAAAGTAATCCCATTTCAAATTCTCCCTCGCCTTTTATTTTGAAATAAAATTTCTTGTTTTTTTGAACAATTTGTCCTTTCATGATGTCTTCAAGATTACTTAAAACCTGGTTTTGCTCTATTGTGTTAGGACCTTTTGAAAGAGGACGATCCAAAAGTTTGGCAAGATCATAGTACATTTCCTCAAAATCAATATGATATTCATCATATAATGATACGAAATGTTCTACCGTAGAAATCATTTCTTTTGTAGGAATATAAATGACATCATACTTTCTGGCTTTTTCACCTTGTTCTATAGAAACATCGGCATGATTCTCCTGCCTGTTACCAAATCCGACCGTAATTTTTTGTTGCTTCTCCATATCAACAGAAAACTCTGTTCTGTTACTTCCTTGTTTCCGGCTTACCAGTCTGCCAATCTTCATTTCATCTGGGCGAAACACTCCCTGAAGCTTTTTAACAAAGAGTTGTTCTTCCATCTCTTTTGTTAAATTTTCTCTATTTATATTGCTAAAAGGTTTTATTACAGAATACATTACCTTCAAAAGTGTGGTTTTCCCTGTACTATTTTCACCACAAATAATATTGATGTTATCAGCCCAATTCATTTCTGCATTTCCAAATGCCATAAAATTGTTTAATGTCAACTTTTTGATTTTCATATCTATTTGTCACCTTATTTCCTTTATTTCAGGTTTGCCAACAAATCCACTTTTAATGCTTTCTTGCCCTCCTGGGCAACTTCCACTCCCTGGAATTTCTCATAATTTACTTTCACACCATCATCCAGATCGATCTCAATTCTCTTATTTGCAATATGTGCAATGGCTTCATCGTAAATCTTCATTTCTGCAAGCTGCTTGGTATACTTGGTTACAGCTTTTGTTGCCTTTGATTTTTCTGAAGCGGATGTTGCATTTTCAATGATATACTGCGCACTCTGCATCGCTGTTTCAACATATTTCTGCGCTCGGTGTAAGTAATCCGTTCTGACACGACCAACAGTATCAGCATCATAACGGTGCATATAAATCAGAGCCTTAAATCCGTTCTGTTTTCCACTGTCAAATAACCAGTAAATAGGACGCTTCTGATATACTTTCAGATGGTCTGCATAAAAATCTTTCAAGAAATAATTACGAATGACTTCTCTGGAAGTATCGCCTTTGTTTCCTAATGCACTTGCAATAAAATCAAGGTTTTCTTCTAATGTGTCTGCGCCGTAAACAGTTTTCACAAATTTCACGAACAGACTGACAATATCATCCTCGAAGTATTCATCGTCACAGATGGGGATTATGTTATCTCTGTCAGGATAAAATTCGTTTTCTGGAAATCGAGATTTTCCTTGCGCATGAAGACAATCTTGTATTTTATCAACAATGCTTCCAAAATCTCTACCTGCACCGCCTGCATATAAAATCCCCTCATTATACAACGAATAGCGACCGAACATACAGCCAACCGCATAAGAAATAAAAGAGCGAATATCTCTGCCAAGGTCAGCCTTGCGGACGGTGACATCCTTATCCTCGACCTCCGGTGTCAGTTCGTCCTGCAAGCCGTAAATGTCAATGAAGATACGGTTCAGTTCTTCCTCGTTAGCTTTGATCTGGTTAAATCGACGGTTGCAATCAAACTCCCACTCAGTATACGCATCTTCAATATATGCCTGTTCTTCTCCTTTCTCATTATCTACACCGTGACAATTTTGAATCAATGGATGGCACTGGAAGTCCCATGATGTTTCAAAAGAATCCCAATCTATTTTCGATATTGCAAGCGTATTTTTCACCACTGAAGAAATTATTGACTCATCTCTTACCACAATCGGAATGTTAAGTATATCTTCAGGCGACACACCCAATGTAGGACTTAACATTTTTGAAATATAATTACAAGATTTAGAATTAAGTATGCCGAGCAAATATATGAGACTCACTTCATTATCCAGTGGATATATGCTGTTAACCGCACTTTCTGAGATAAATCCACCTTCCACATATCTAAATGGTAAATCTCCAGATGCTACATGTCCAACAACAACCGATGGAAGAAAATTAAACTCAATATTTCTAAGTGTTGACCTTAACTTACCAGTTTTTATGTCTGTAAAATTTTTGAGAGCAAATCCATTATTTTCCCAATCTATTAAATAATCTTTATTTCCATACCAGCGTCGAAATGTACCTCCCTTATTACAAGGAAACCATTTACTTCCTATGTTTTCTTTTTGAACTTCAAACCATAGACGTAAAAAACGATTATTATCCCCTGTAGTCAGTCCATTACGAACTGTAAAATAGTCTCTTACTTTTTTATAATGAGTAAACGCATGCAAAAGAGCATCGCTTACCCAATATATATACTCTGTTCTTGGTATTCCAGAAAAAATAGCTTGTTTTGTAGCAAAGCGTTGTTTTACATCAAAAAAATCTTTTTCTTTTTCAGCTTCCGATTTTCCAGTCAAAAGTTTACAATACGTTCCACTATAATCAGAAATGTATGATAAATTCAAAATAAAAGAAACAGTTTGAACTACCTCTCCTGGTATTTCATTGAAAGCTCTTGCTCCAAGATGCAACATATTAATAACCCTGTAGCTTAAAAGTTTTTCTCTCAATCGCTCATATCCTGCAATAAACATCCACACCTGTTGTGTAATCATCGCTTGATATCCATTTTTCTTTGCCATATATCCACAATGTTCAATAAATACCGCAAATAAGTCGCTCTTGCTATCTGGATAATTCTTTTTTACATAATTCGACAGCTTTGAACTCATACCTGACGCACTCATATACGGCGGGTTCGTCACAACCACATCATATTTATGTGCCAGTGCTTCCGCCACTTGTACCAACGGCAGTAATTCTCGCAGTGCTGCTTCACGAGAGATATGAATATCCTCCTCAATTTCCGCAAAGCGGTCATACAGCGCAGACCAGTCCTGCGGTGTAACCGTCAGAATCGAGCCGTATTCCTTTGCATCATGCAGTTCACTGATGATGGTTTCCATAGCCGCTTTCCGCTTGGCATCCCCATTACAGAAATACTCAAGTGCATATTCATCATAATTTTTATGCTTTTTTCCATCCTTATCAGTATGTCCGCTCTCTGCAATGGCATACGCATGGGGCTGAATGCCACGGCTGAAGAAGCGGCGATCATACTGACGCCCTTTCATCATTACCGCAAAGTATGCCAGCTGATAGGCTCTTTGGTCAATATCCAAACCATAAATATTGTGTTCCACGATTTCAAATGCTGCTTCTCTCTTATCGTATCCGACACTTTCATAGATATCCATCAGCACATCAAACATTGCAATCAGGATATGTCCACTTCCCATACATGGATCAATACAGGTAATATCTGTAGGTTTTAAATCCTTATATGTAGTACGGATTTCTGCCAGTTTTACATTAACAGCTTCTTCCTGCTCTGCCTCCGGAAGGTAATATTTCCATCCAAATCTTTCTGCAGTTACTTTTTCATCTGTGCTTGGATCTACTGCCCGTAAATGTTCAATCCAGATTCTTCCCACAGAGTTTTCCACCATATAACGCACAATCCAGTCCGGTGTAAACAGCTGGGTTGCTGCCGGAATTCTCTCTTTTGTAATCTTTATATTTTTTTTCAGTTTTGCAAAGGTATCATCTTTTAATTCTGTATTGTAATACTGGTACAGCCATCCAATGATCTCCACCTGTCCGGTTGGATTTCCTTCTTCGTCCAGTGTGGATACATTAAAATCAGCTTCCGGAATACCTGTCTCTGGATTTACCAACATATAGATAACGTCGTCTTTATTCGTATAGGAAATGCCAAACAGCAATTCCATATAATCAGAATTTGCTTCAAAAAGTCCCGGCAGGATATCATGTAGCTGATGGCACTGTTTCAGGAATAATTTGCAATACAGCTTATCCGTATCTTCAGATGTACCGCTCATTTTCCAATTGATAATCTCTTCTTTTTCCTGTACAGTCAGGTTTAAATCAACATCCGGTGCCAGTGTCACGAGATCCGGTTCCATCTTCCCTTCTTTTTCAGAGGAGAGTACACGAACTCTGTTTGGAAGATAGTCATTCACTTCCATAAAACGGATCGCACAGATTCGATTGAACCAGGTATAAGCCACTTCTTCTACAACAGCTTCAAAGCCATGGGATTCAATCTGTGATACCAGTTTCTTCCTTTGTTCACACTGGTTTTTATTTAGTGTAACTTCTGTTCCCGCAATGGTCTGATATATTTCAAAGTCTGGCCCCTTAGTAATCGGTTCACTACAGGATTTCTCTGTGATACCGAGTATGCCTGCTTTATCCGTAACCGAATCAATCAGTTTTTTTCTTGCTTCTATGGCAAATTTTTTTATCGTGTTCTTGTTCATGTACTACTTCCTCCCACCGGAATATTTAGCTCAATGTGATAATCGTATTTTCATCCAGCTCGTTTAATAATTTTTCCTTCATCTCTGCCAGGAAATTGTCGATATCCTGTTCATTTTCAATGGAATAGGTTCTCGCACCTGCCACGTTACTGATGGATACATTCTTACGTTTCTTTGGTTTTGGCTGTACCGGCGATACAGGGCCTTCACTTGTAGATGGTGTTTCCGGATTTACAGATGGTTCCGGATTTACTTTCGGACGATGTGCTTCCTCATATTCCGTAATCTCATCCAAACAGCGAAGCTTCAAGGTATCACTTTCTAATCTAATATTTTTTACCGTAGCAATCTCGTTAGAAGTATCCAGCTTTTCTTTTAATTCTTCAAAAACACTTGAGAATCTGTCCCTAAACACTGATACAAACCCTTTTTCATCCAGTATATGTAAAACCTTTCTCTGATCATCTTCTACGATTGGACGCATTTCTTCTGCTTCTTTTTCCAGTAATTCTCCATACTGCTGTACAAACCTCATAGACATATCGGGCAACTTCTGAATCTGCCTAAAAGGATTCTTTGCAGTTACAATGGCTTCCATCCGGGCTACGTTGTCAATAATTTCTTGTTCCCTGACATAAATCTTACTATTTTCAAACATCTGAATTTGTTCCTGTGCTTTTTCAAAAATTTTTTTCTGATCACCATTAAAGAAGTCAAGCACCGGTGCAGTATCATCCGCATCGTCTAACAGGTCATCTCGTTTTTTATCCACTGTTTTAAAGAATTCTGCCGGCTCTTTAATGGTCAGAAGTTCTTCCAGATTCTTCTTTGCCTGTTCCATTAAGGATTTGCATGGCAACTTTGGATTTACACGATATTCAATCATGATTTCGCTGAATAATTCCAGCTTATCCTGTGCTTTTTTCTTAAAGGTTCTCATAATCATATCGTCATCATCACTGGATACTGAGAAACCAAAATAGTCTTTTATTACTTCTTTCGCCGAGCGAATTTGTCCATCTGTTGCTCTTTCTCTAATACTAATCAGCAGTTTCTCGACAAATTCACGTTTTGTCAGGTAGCGTACCAACTCTTCTTTTGTATTGGATAGCATAGATAAACTCTGGCTGTTATAGGTCAGGGATACTCTTCCCATCTTAAAGAGCATGGCAACCAGCCACTGCACGTCTTTCGGATCAAAGCCATACGGAGCAGCCCCAAATTTATCCTGCAGGGATTTCAGAGAAGTTTTCATGTGTCGTGCGTTGTTAAGACCGATGACCTGAATGACTTCTTCCAATGCTAATTTATTCGGTGTTGTATCACTGGTTCCAAGGAAGGAAAGCTGTCCATCGCTTCCATTGAATACCGCAGCAATATCAGAAAGCTCAGGAGCTGTTTCCATATAGGTCAGCTTGTTATACTGCATAGCTACTAACTTGCCAAGTGCTTCGTTAATACGGCTTGCCGGCTCTTTGGCTGAGATATTTGCTTTATCACCATTCACATAAATATCTGCATGTTTCAGAGCATCCTCGATAAAGATACAGATACGATCTTTCTTTTCAAGGCGTTCATTTTCTTTTGCACGACGGATACTGTCAAAGCTTCCTCTTGCACCTAGTGTATTTAGGAATTTATAAATCTTGAGGGAGTCTGTAATCTCATCTAAGAAGGTGCTATCGTTCGGTAATTTTACAATCACACTATGTTCTTGTACGGAAAGCATGCGCAGGGCAGAATCCGGATAATCTTCTCCATAGGGTGTGATGATTGATACTCCGATATCATTGGACTGATTCCCCTTGAAATAACGCCCATCCACTTTCTGGTTAAACGGAAATAAATAACGGTTGCTGTAACGGTATTTCTTATCTGTAAAGATATCCTCGAAGATTACTGTAGATGCCTCTCCAATAATCTCACCCATTTCTACCGATTCGTTATTGATCGCATTATTGATTTCCTGTTCTTCATTAGTCAGGAAGCTATAGATTTCTCCATTCTTCTGTACCAGTGTCTCTCGGATCAGTTTCTTTAAGGATTCTTCTATCCTTCCACGGATTTCAATACGGTCATCGTCAATATTAGAGATCATTAACGTAGTAAGGTTATCTACCTTTGCTTTGAATTCTTTGACGTATTTAATCATAAACAGCACTTTCAACAGTTCTACATCAAACTCATCCAATCTACTATTGTCTTCTGCATCGGTAATTACCTGGCTGTGCTGATGGTCAATGAATTTATGTAGAGGATCATAGAAATAGCTAAATGGTACCAGTACACCTTCTTGACTGTCTTTTAAACGAATTGCCGACTCTTGGAACAGTGCTAACATAGAACGGGACTGATCAGATAAGTGCTTTCCACTGGCTCCATAAGTACGCACAGCTGTCAATACCTGTCCAAGCAAATTGAACTGATATGGAATAAACGGATAACAGTCTGCAAAATCAGTCTTGTCTGTATATAATTTCTTATCTGCGATATCTGTAGTAAATGTAATAAGATTCTTGATAATAGATTCTTTCTGCTCATAGAGAAGGCTGAGTGTCTGTGTTGCTGTCTCGTTCTTTGCAAGCACACGCTTACGAATTACTTCGTCAACATTTGATGCTGAAAGAGAAAGTCTCGTATCAAATCGTCCCTGAATCTTAGAGAAGTCATTTCCCTTTGTCTTTGTAATAGAGTCAATATCCTCCTGACTTGTTACGATAACCCATGCCTTACCTCTGCAGGCTGTTCCAAGGTCTTCCACGATTGTCTGGAGGTTGAGCATAAGCTGTGTGTCATCTGCAATATACTGTCCGATCTCATCCACAAGGAAAATGACATGATGATTTGGCCCTTTTTTCTCACAATACTCTTTGACCAGAGATACGAACTTTTCAATACTGAGGTCATAGTTTCCCTTTGCATTTTTACACCAGTTGCGGGCAGCCTCTTCACTCATGAAATCCATTGCAGCAATCGTTTTTACGATTTTATCTTGGATAACCGCAAAGGCCTGTCTCTTCTTCTCCCACGGTGTACCTGCAATCTCTTCAAATTTATTTTTGAACTCTTCAAATCTTCCTTCGTTATCTAACTGACGTTCAAATTCTGCAAGATACGGAATGGAACCGCAATATCCCTGCATTTCATTGAATACCTTCATAAAGACTTCCACAATAGCTTCCTTGCCGGATCCGACCTTTGCAGAGCCTTTGGAATCAATATTAAAGAGCATGACATCAGAAGAAATGGTTCCGGAATTGGTCATTTTGGCAATCAGCATCGGATCATCGATTTTCTTGCCATCTGTAAAGTATTCGACTGCTCTCTTTCCTTCCACTACACTGTTTTTTAACAGATGGGAAAGAATCTTTAAAAAATGAGATTTACCACTTCCAAAGAAACCGGAGATCCAGACACCCATTTTGTCAGTATTGCTATTAATCCCCTTTTCATAGTTATCGAAAAAATCCCGAAAATGTTTTAATAATTCTTTTGTTACTACATATTCGTCCAATTCCTGATATACATTTTCTTCATCAGACTGACCTACTTTGATTACACCCTTAATATCACGGTCAATCTGTTTCTCAAACATCTCTTTAATCTGCATTTTTCTTCTCCTTTATTTTACACAAGCCGGAATGCCCGGTAATAATTTCTGGAATCCATCGTTCCAAATAATTTTAAATCCTGTCCGCTGTATTCTCCCGGATAAAACATCACAACCGGCACACTATCAAGTACCTGATGCAAATTGTTCAAAATATTATGGCTTGCAATGATTGGATGGCATTTTCCGACTCCTGTCAGGAAAATCACTCTATTTGTCAGATCTTCCTGTAGAATCTTTGAAATAATCAGGTTTAGCTCGTTTGTTTCATCCAGTCCCAATGTTTCTACCAGATTGTCTGCCATATCAAAAAAGCCATTCTCTTTTTCCAGATCAAAGAAGGCTTCCAGATATCCTTCTTCCTCTAACACCTGAATCATCGTATGAAATAGATCAAATTCTATGATTTTAAAGTCTTTATTGCTATTGTTGATTCGGTCCTTTAAATATGCGATATGACTGCGCACTTCCAGTTCCGCTCTTGGATTATAATCAAACACATAATATCCGACTTCATTTCCAAGTCCTTTATTTTCACGGAAAGACTTTTCAGAAATCTTATCTTCAATCCGATTCAGTCTTTCATCCAAACTTAACCTCGCCATCCTTAGACTCCCTTCACTGCTTTCAAGTATTTACCAAGCCCATTTGCAGTCAGTAATTCTTCTGTACGGTAATCAATATGAACTTGCTTGATTGTTCTGGGTTTTACACTACTTTCCAGTAATCCTGCTTCAAACATCATTCTGGTGAAACACTGTTTCAACTTCCGTACTGCAGTATCCGTCCAGCCAGCAACCACATCACTCTGCATTGCCTTATCTGCAAAAAAGACATTCAGATCACGATCGGTAATCTCTTTTTCACCTAATCGAATCTTCTCGTTGTATACTTCGCGTAAAAACTCAAAAAATAATCTGCTGTCCATCAGGATTGCAATTAGATTTAGAATTTTTACAATTTCCACATCACAAGTGATAAATGCCTGCAACACTGCTTCCGGTAAGGCAGATACCCTTCGGTATGTTCCGTTCAACACCTCATAGGCACGATATTCTGCTTTCACCTGATAGATATTTTCCTCCCAGACAATCTTTCGGATATCTGTCTTGCTAAGTCCTTCCAGAATATAACCTGCCGTTTTTCTGGATTCTTGCAGCCAGAATAATTTTGATGTAAGTCCTGCACTGTATTCCATTACTGCCCGCCATCCTTTGTTTCTTTTTCATAATGGATAATATCTCCGAAATCACAATCTAGTTTATCGCAAATCTTCTCAAGAACCTTCATGGAAACCAGCTCACCATTGGTCATTTTTGCCACGGTGCTACTACTGATTCCCACTTGGTTCATCATATCCACTTTCTTCATATTTTTATCAATTAATAGCTTCCACAATCCATTGTATGATACTGCCATATGTATTCCCTCTTCGATATACAAAACTTATGGTTTTCCTGTATTTTGAAAGTATAGTATTGATTTTCGTTCTTATACTCTCAATTTTTATTATTGTATCATACTACATGTTTTTCTTCAACGATAAGTGCAAATGATAGCTTCGACTTTGCGAATGATTTGTTTGATAATTCTAATGATAGCACAACCGCTTGCAATAGTTATGATTTATTATTATTATTATTGCAGAAAAATGTAACTTCCCTTTTCCTGTGCCGTCCAGTACAATCTAAGTGAACACAGCAGATTGATTAGAGGTGCGATTGAGAAGTCTGTTATTGCATGATATAATTATCCAAAGAGTTTCTATTAAAAAAGCCCTAAAATAAGCTGGAGGTTTTCAATGAGCGATGTAGATATTAGCATATTTCGTAATGATCGAAATTTGAAGCCTGTATTTTATAATGATAAGTGCGATAAGTATGACTATTTGAGTGCTGTTGGATGTGGCGCTATTGCAGGATTGGTTGATATTTTTCTTGTTGGCTCCCCCGCTGATAGCAAATTGCAAGGGTGGACAGATGCACAGGTAGATAAAACAGTAATGTCTTTTGCCAAAACTTGTGGATGGTCACCCAGAGAAGGGAAAGAAAAAAGCGTTGCCAGTGCGATTGGTTTCTTGGAGAAAAAATTCCCTGTGAACTATGACCAACGCCATTCTGGAGATGTTGCTGGATTGTTTACTATGTCTGCAAAGAACCATCACATGAAATCGTTGGCTCATTCGCCGGATATTATTGGATTGTTCTTCTCTATTCTGAATCAGTTTACTTCAACATCATCTTTCTTACATAATGGTCAACTGATTACAATTCAGACAGAGACATACGAATTACAGGGACATGACTTTATATCAAAGCTCTTTTGCGGAGTGGCGAATTGGTTTGGTCACATTATGTCTGATGCTGCCGGCAGTTCTGGTGCATCTGGCAGAGGAAGCGGTGTTGTAATTCCGTTCTATGAGTTGTTTCAGTTGTGTAATTTTGGAAGTTTTCAAGTCGGTCAAGACAGAAATACGTTGGCAACGGTAGCCACTAAAGTATTCCAAGAGGGATATGATGCAAGATTTGGACTTACAATGGCAATTCCGGTTGTCCTTTGCGATTTGTCAATCAAGCTGATTTGGGCAATTAAGCATTGCTTCTATCACAAGCGTCCGTTACACGAGTGCATCCCAACCAAACGACATGATGATCTCAGAATCATGCTCATCATCGGAGATGGTACATTGTGTTTGATGGATGGTGCAGATGCGGCAATTCGTTCCGGGGAAAACTGGGTAAACTTCTTTCTGCGATTAAACATTGTTGCGTGGTATCGTCTGGTATCTCTGGTATTTAGAGAAGTATGTATTCGTTTGGGAATCAGCCTCTCGTTGCAGAAACAGTTGGATGCTTATATCAGAATCAACGAAGCTATAGCATTGTATTTGACACAGCTTGAAAAAATTGATTTCGAGCTTTTCAAGAAAGAAACAGAACAATATAACCATATGCTCGCCATGATGGAAGAAGCCAACAGTGAAGATGAATTGAACGTTCTGCTGAAAAGCGAATATAAGGCACTTGGCATCGACCTTCCGTACAGTGGAGATTTTGATGCTTTTATGAATGATGCTTCATCCGTATTGGAGTTCAAGTGATATTTAAGTGCGATAAATGTGGTCAATGTTGTATGGTAATTAGGAATGCTGTGAAATATTAAAAAGAGAGATGGGGGAATAGATTATGCCTTTGCCAATTTGGTTAATACCCATAGCATTAAAAGGTGCAGCTGTTGTTGCTGGTACAACTGGAGTAGGTGTAGCAGCACATGGTGCTAAGAAAATGAAAGATGCAAACGACACTGCGAAAGCTGCCCAAAGTCGCCACGAAAGAAACATGGCAAGATTCGAGAAAGAGAATGAAACAACAACAAAGAATATGGACAAGCTCGGAAAGTTAGAACTTGAAATTCTGCATAGTTTTAGTGAATTCTCGGATTTGTTTGAGCAAATCAAAAACAGACCTACTTTTGAGACATATTCCAAAAACGGTGTCTCACTTCCAAAGTATGATGGGGAGAAAATCAAGGAAGTATCTGTTGGCGCAGGCGTTCTCCTTGGAGGACTTGGCGGTGCAGGCTTAGGTGCTGCTGGTGGTTTTGCTGCAGCTGGTGCAACTACAGCTGCTGTTATGGCTTTGGGTACAGCTTCTACTGGAACTGCTATTGCATCGTTGAGTGGTGTCGCTGCGACCAATGCCACTTTGGCATTGCTGGGTGGTGGTACACTTGCAACAGGTGGCGGTGGAATGGCGGCTGGTGCTGCCGCTTTGGGTGCTGCGACTCTTGGCGTTGGTTTGTTGGTTGGCGGTATTATCTTTAGTTTCACAGGTGGTAAACTGTCAGATAAGGCTGATAAAGCCTGGGCGCAGATGAAAAAGGCTGAAGGAAAAATCAACAACATTTGCAATTACCTTGTTGATTTGTATTCGACTTCCAACAAGTATTACGAAACTCTTTTTAAGGTAAATGGTATCTATGAGAGACATCATGACTTAACTAAAAGTATGCCCGATGGAGCCGGTTGCCCCTTGGTATAAGGTTATTTTTCAAAAAAGTATTGCTTCTTGTTTCTCTTAAATAGTGAAAACAAAAGAATCTGGAATAGCTGATTTCTTTTTCCATTCCAGATTCTTTTCACTATTAACACCTATTTTAATTTTTAAAGAAAGTTGTATACTTATACTTAAAATTCGTAAACAGAATACATTTTCTCTAAGAGCTTTGTTTTAATTTCTCATACTAATTTTAAAGTTCAAATTTACAATTCATTTTTTTTGCTGCCTTTCTAAGCCGTTTACATTTATCCCATTCTTTATGACATGGCACCTCTGGTAATAATTGAGATAATTTAATCCATCGGCTATATGGCATCTTATCTTCAGCTAATATCTTGTGTACAGTCGAAAAAGCAAAATATACGATTTCTTCCGGATAATTCTTTTTTGATTGAAGAATGACCGGTAAAATAAATTGTGCAAAAATCTGTTTGCATTCATAATTATTCAGCGGTTCCTTACAATACTCTTTAAATAACCTCTCCCATACCTTAATAGAAACTTTTTGTATATTTTTATCATATGGATCTAAGTTATTAATTACAAGAGAAAATATATCTTTAGAATGGATATTTGTTATTTCAGAAATGCTTAATTCTATATTATATTTACATATAGATACCCACCTTTTGATTTTTTCTAAATTGGAAACTAAAACTGACCATTCAAAGTATACTCTAATTGCATACTCTCCAAATGTTTTGTAAATTATATTT
>ENA-OROU01000861-OROU01000861.1-human-gut-metagenome-genome-assembly--contig:-NODE-861-length-29474-cov-3.294436_pt1 | contig 29474 bp, 23 predicted proteins | sample MGYA00242131_ERZ509054 | MGnify/ENA primary metagenome ERZ509054 (study PRJEB26280, sample SAMEA2338749) | human gut metagenome | biome: human gut; feature: human-associated habitat; material: faeces... | reverse complement strand
ACGGGCAAAGTGAACGCCGAATCTGCCCGCGTGACGGCAGAAAGCCAGAGGGCGAACGCAGAGAGCGTCCGTGCACAGAATGAAGCGGCGCGTATTTCTGCCGAGACCGGCAGAGCGGATGCCGAGGCAGACCGCGTTTCTGCCGAGGATACCCGCATTGCCAATGAGAACGCACGAAAATCTGCTGAGACAGACCGCGCCTCTGCAGAGACTGTGCGCGAAAGCGGCGAGAACGCAAGAAAATCTGCGGAGAAGGCACGCGAGAGTGCGGAACAGCAGAGAGAAAGCACGGAAAGCACCCGTCAGACCGCAGAACAGAGCCGCACGGGTGCAGAGACGGCAAGAGCAAATGCCGAAAAGGCACGCGCGGACGCGGAGACCGCAAGAGTATCGGCAGAACAGGCAAGAGCCACGGCAGAAAGCAAGCGAGCTGCTGCGGAAACTGCTCGTCAGAACGCAGAGACCGGCAGAACCGACGCGGAGACAAAGCGCGTGAGTGCCGAAACCGCGAGAGCCACGGCAGAGGGCAAAAGAGCGGATGCGGAGACCGCGAGAGCAACAGCCGAGACAAAGCGCGTGAGTGCCGAAACCGCAAGAGACAATGCGGAAAGCACCCGTCAGACGAACGAGACCGTCCGCGTGAGCGCGGAAAAGAGCCGCGCCGCTGCGGAAACCGCCCGTCAGACCGCCGAGAAAGCACGCAACGTGTGGGAGGAGTACAGCGCAGGCAAGGCGTATGTGCCCGGAAACAAGGTCAGCTTTAACGGCTCGTCTTATGTATGCACGGCTGCAACGACCGGACACGCGCCGACCGATACCGCGTACTGGCTGCTGATCGCCAAAAAGGGCGAGGACGGCAAGGGTGCGGGCGATATGCTGGCAAGCGTTTATGACCCGAAGGGCAAGGCGCAGGATGTGTTCCAGTATGCGGACGCAAAGGCGAGCGCGGCAAAGAGCGCTGCGGATACTGCACAAACCGGTTTGAATACGCATATTGCAAGCAAGAGCAATCCGCACGGTGTGACGGCGGCTCAGGTGGGAGCGGACGCAAAAGGTTCTGCCGCACAGGCTCTGACAGATGCTAAGGCGTATACCAATTCTGCCATTCAGGCGGCTATTCAAAACACTTGGGAGGCGAGCTATTGATGGGCGTTCAGGAGACTAATCTTAAAGCTATCGCCGACGCCATCAAAGCTAAAACTGGAGAAACTGGCACTATTAAAGCGTCGGAATTTGCGAGTAAAATCAGCACCATTGAGACCGGTATCGACACCTCTGATGCCACTGCAACAGCTAGCGATGTGGTCTCTGGAATGACCGGGTATGCAAACAACCAAAAAGTTACCGGTACACTGATTTCCATCGAGAAACCGAGTTGGATTCAAGCTACGCTGCCGACTAGTACATACTGGATGTCGGTTTGCTATGGCAACGGTAAGTTTATAGCTGTGGCTAACAATAGCAATGTCGCGGCATATTCTACGGATGGTATCACCTGGACTCAGGCTACACTGCCGGCTAGCGCAAAGTGGTTTTCGGTCTGCTATGGCAACGGTAAGTTTATAGCTGTGGCTAGAAGTAGCAATGTCGCAGCATATTCTACGGATGGTATCACCTGGACTCAGACCACGATGCCGACCAAAACTTACTGGTGCTCGGTTTGCTATGGCAATGGCAAGTTTGTGGCCATCGCTGAGGGTAGCAATATCGCTGCTTACTCTGAGGATGGTATTAACTGGACTCGGAGTACACTTCCGGCTAGGACAGGCTGGTACTCGGTCTGCTACGGCAATGGTAAGTTTGTGGTTGTGACTAAGGGCTATGATAAAGCAGCTTATTCTACGGATGGTATCACCTGGACTCAGACCACACTACCTAGTGCATTCTGGTGCTCTGTCTGCTATGGTAACGGTAAGTTTGTGGCTGTGGCTAGTAGCAGTGCAGTTTATTCTACAGATGGTATTAACTGGACTGAGACTACATTACCGGCTGATGAATCCTGGTACTCGGTTTGCTACGGCAATGGTAAGTTTGTGACCATCGCTGAGGATAGCAATATCGCTGCTTACTCTGCCGACGGTATCAACTGGACTCAGACTACGTTGCCGACTAGTGTAAGATGGTATTCGGTCTGCTATGGTAATGGTAAGTTTGTAGCCGTAGCTTATAACAGTAATATTGCTGCTTGCCTCAAAGATTCCTTCGATGAGTGGGCATAAAGAGGAGGTGTAGTATGGGTATTCAAGAAACTAATCTTAAGACTATCGCAGATGCTATTCGCGCTAAAGAAGGATCTAGTGATCCTATCAAGGCTTCGACATTCCCTGAGCGAATTGCTGCTATTCAAACAGGCGTGGATACCTCCGATGCTACTGCCACTGCGGATAAGATTTTATCCGGAAAGACGCTGTATGTTAAAGGTGAGAAAGTTACAGGCACTCTAATACCTATCGAGAAACCTGAATGGATTACCGGAACAATGCCAGCTAACACATCGTGGTCTTCTATTTGTTATGGAGCGGGTAAGTTTGTTGCCGTTGGTCTTAATGTTGCTCCTGTTTATTCTGCTGATGGTATTAACTGGTCTAAGTCTAATATTACAATTAAGGAAAACTGGTCCTCTGTTTGTTACGGCGCTGATAAGTTCATAGCCGTAGCTAGAAATAGTGCAATAGCCTACTCTCTTGATGGTATTAACTGGACCTTTGTCCGTCTTGGACCTATAACGGGAAACTGGAATTCTGTTTGCTATTACGATATGGGTTTCAAAGTAATAGGACAAGGCGGTGGCGATGGTGATCCAGCTTATTCCGAAGACGGCATTAATTGGGGACCGGATGATTCGCTATTCTATGCTAAGAATTGGTCACTTGCTTACGGTAACGGTACGCTGGTAGCTGTTGGTGATGATTCACCTGAATGTGGTGCTATCTATGGCAACAGTGGTACTTACTATGGTTTTAGAGAGGCTCATTTGACAAAAAATAAAAACTGGTCCTCTGTTTGCTACGGTAATGGGAAATTTGTAGCTGTTGAGAAAGATAGCAATACTGCTGCTTATTCTGAGGATGGTATCTCCTGGACTCTGACTGAGATGCCAACATCCTCAGGCTGGGGTTCTGTTTGCTATGGCAATGGAAAATTTATAGCAACGTCATTTACCCAAGGGCTTTTTGCTTACTCGATGGACGGTGTTAGTTGGAGAAGTGGCACTTATCCAGGCGGAGCTCAGACAAAACAAGTTCCTGTTACTTATGGTGCAGGAAAGTTTGTAGCTGTTTGCAATGAATCTTCTTATTGTCTCAAAGATTCCTTTGATTCTTGGGCCTGAAAGAAAGAGGTGATCTATATTGAAACTTTGTCTCGGCAGTACCCCTATCAAGTCGCTTAATATCCGCAAGCTCGATGTGGATACGAATGACGCTACTAAGGAGAAAACTATGTACGACAACATTTACATCAAGAACTACGAGGTTAAGCAGACCGACGTGCCGGAGCTGATGACCGCACATGGCGGCATGATGGAGGAGTGACATGCCAGCGGAAGTTATCACAGCGGTGCTGTCGCTGGTCGGTACTTTGGTCGGAACGCTGGGCGGCATTGCGCTGTCGAGCAACCTGACCAACTATCGAATCGAACAGCTTGAGAAAAAGGTGGAGAAGCACAACAACCTCATCACGCGCACGTTTAAGCTCGAACAGGACTTTGCCGTGCTGGATGAGAAAATGAAAGTGGCCAACCACCGCATTGACGATTTGGAGGATTTAGAACATGAAAGTTAATATTCCGGTACGAATGAAAAACCCATGGTTCTGGGTTGGCGTTGCATCGGTTGCTATTACGGCGATTGGTGTTGACCCGCAGACGTTTACGAGTTGGGCGGCTGTGTGGAACGGTGCTGTTTCGGTGTTGTCTAATCCGGTGCAGCTTGTTACCATGTGTCTGGCTATCCTCAGCGTGTTTGTGGACCCCACCACGGCGGGCATCGGGGACAGCAAGACCGCGCTCGGCTATGACAAGCCGAACAGGGAGGAGTAAGGTATGCAGATCATCGAGACCAATTTGCCGACAAACGGCAGCTTCAAGCGCCGGAACAGCACGGATGAGATTATTCTGCACCATGCAGAAGCAAGCCGCGCGAGTGTGGAGGAGGTCAACCGCTGGCACCTGGAACGCGGGTGGACCGGCATCGGCTACCATTTCTACATCCGCAAGGACGGAAAGGTTTACAGAGGCCGCCCGGAATGGGCGGTCGGCGCGCACGCGCAGGGGCACAATAGCCGCGCGATCGGCATTTGCGTCGAGGGCAGTTACATGTCCGAAACCATGCCACAGGCACAGTTGGACGCGCTGAAAGACCTTATCCGTACCATGATGGCGAAATACCCCGGTGCAAAGCTGTTACGGCACAAGGACGTAAACAGCACGGATTGTCCGGGAACAAAGTTCCCGTGGGCGGAAGTGCAGAAGTATAATACGCAAACCACTGTAAAGAAGGAGGAAAGCAAGATGACAGACAAGGAATTTGCGGCACATGAAGAACGCTATCAGGCGGAAAAGGCCAACCAGAAGCCGCATCCGTATGCTGTCGATGCATGGCAGGCGGCAGTAAACGCCGGTATTATGGACGGAACCAAGCCACAGATTCCGCTGACGCGCGAACAGCTTGCGGTTATCCTGCAGCGGCTCGGCCTTCTGGGGAAGGGCGTGAAGTAAATGGGACTGGGTGCTTTTATTAAGGCTGCGGCCGGTGCTGCCAAGGCTGCCTCGGCGGTAGCTAAGGCCAGCGGCGGCTCGTCCTCGAGCAGCTCCTCGGGTTCTTCCGGTTCGAGCGGATCGCTGAGTGCGAGCGGCAAGAACGGCTCGTACAGCATCGGCTCGGACAAGGGCAAGCATTTTGTTTCGAGTGCTGCTGCAGGCTCGACCATGACCGGCTCGGACGGCTCGACATGGACCAAGAACAGCGACGGCACGACCACGATCAGCAAGGGCGGCTCGACATGGACCTATGGCAGTGCGTCCGGCACCGGCTCCGGCGGCTCGTCCTCCGGCAAGACTTCGGGCGGCGGCTCGTCCAGTGGCAGTTCGGGCGGCGCTTATACGCCTGCGGGTACTTACAATGATGCGCTGATCCGGCAGAATGACGCACGGCAGGCGGCAGAAATTGACGCAATTAAAAAGCGGTATGAAGAAGCAAAAGCCATCGGCGATGTAGCAGGCATGAAGAAGGCCCACGCGGACGCCGAGGCAAAGCGTAAGGAATGGGGTTATTCCGGCGGTGCGGACGGCTCGGATTACATTGCAAGCGGCGGTATCGCCGGTGCGAATCTCGGCACGCTGATGAGCAATCAGTACAATCAGGGCTTTCAGGACTACGAGAAGAAGATGAACGATGCCGCACAGGCACAGCAGAGTGCTTTGCAGGCGAGTGTAGATTCGGCGGTCGCTAATTTGAACGCCCAGAAGTATACCATCGGCAAGAACACCGAGGCGAACAACGCTGCGGCTGAGAAGGCGTACATGACGGCGATCAATCCGAACGGCTCCATGGCTGAAAATCTGGCGGCACAGGGCCTGCTGACGACCGGCAACACCGAATCCAGTCAGATCTCGGCAGGCAACACCTATCAGAACGCGCTGAACAGCAACGCGACGACCGCTACCGAGGCCCTCGCTGAGATTGAACGCGCGATCACGCAGGCGCGCTTAAACGGCGATATTCAGAAAGCCAACGCGCTGGCGGATCTCTACAAGGAGGTTGCGGGCAAGCAGCTGGACAACGTAAACAGCATTATCTCCGCTATGCAGTGGGGTCAGCAGTTCGGTCTCAGCCAGGCCGAGCAGACGGGTACTTACAACGGCACGCAGACGCTTGCCATGCGGCAGCTGCAGATGCAGCTTGAACAGCTGGAAGAGGACAAGCTCAACGGTAAAATCGACCGTGAAACAGCGCAGAAGCAGATGGAGTATATTCAGGCGCAGATTGAGAAGATGCGGGCCGAAACGACCGGTCAGAACCTTTCCAACAAATACTCGCAGTGGCAGCTTAACCAGCTTTAACTACGCCAGAAGGCGGCGATTTTCGCCGCCTTCTCTCTTTAGGAGGTTCATATGAGTTTTTACAGCGATTTCGAGAAAAAGAAAAACAAGAACAAAACGTCCGCGCTGCTGAAGGTGCCGCAGGTTGTGCCGCAGAAGCCGGCAAAGCAGGACAACAGCCGCCGTGCAACGGCGGCGCGCAACAGAGAGCAGCAGCGTGTTCAGGCGCACCAGAATGCGCAGCGGCCTGCAAGCACTTATCTGACCGGCGGCAGCACGACCAGAAGTCAGCCATATGCGGCTTCTCAGCAGCGGAACACTGTTTTTCAGCAGCGCGGGAACACACGGCTGGGCCTTTCCGGCACAGGCAGCCGGAACACGCAGCAGAACAATGTACGGCAGCCTGCAAGCACCTATCTGACCGGCGGCAGCGTGACAAGAAGTCAGCCGTATGCGGCAAGTCAGCAGAATCAGCTGTTTTCGGCAAAGAAGGCGGCAGAGCAGCGGCGTAATCCGCGGCAGAACGTATCTACAGCCACTAAGAGCAGCGGAGACGGCAACCTGCCGTTGACGCAGTTCCTCAAGAACTCCATGGACTGGCACAAGACCAGCGATCCGAACAGAAAGGCACAGCTGCACGCGCAGAACGACGCCTTGCGGCGCAAGCTGGGATACGAGTACAATCCGCAGACCGGTGCCTCTTTTGATAAGTACGGCCACGAAATGACTGCCGGCGTGCGCATGGCCTACGGCAGCAAGCCGACCGAACGGCTGAATCAGGCAACACAGTTGCTGCATACTTCCGGCGTGATGGGTAAGACAGACAAGGCAACTGTCTACCCGACTGCCATGCAGGCGGCGCAGGGACTGGATGAGGACTATTTCAGCGGTCAGACCGGCTACAATGCACACAAGACGATGCATGACCTGTTTAACCGCTCGGATGAGACATGGAGCAGCGAGGACACACAGAGCCGCGACAGGGCCCGTCAGGAGCTTTCGGACGAGATGAGCCGCATTATGAAGCGGTACGGCCTTACCTATCAGCCGCGCGACAACGCGGACGATATCATGAACCGGCTGAAAGCCGCCGGTGCGGACGAAAACACGCTTGCGTATGTGCAGGAAAACATTGACCTGCGGCACGCGGCGGACCGTCTCGGCAACAGCATGGAGGCTGTCGGCAAGCGGTGGATCGCTTCGCTGCCGTCCCTCGTGGACACCTCGCGTCAGGTGAGCGCGAACGTGGAGGAGAGCCGCCAGAACGAGGAATACCGTCAGCTTGAGGAGCAGGAGCAGACACTTGAACTCACCCTACAGGGCATGAACAGCACAGCAGCGGACGGCTCGGTTCCGGCAGACTATCAGGCGGTGTACGATCAGCTGCAGGAGGTCCGCAAGCGCAAGAACGAGCTGACCGTAAACAAAGGCGTAGACCCGAACAAATGGTCACAGCGTATGCTGCGCGAGGCAAACGAGGCACAGGCAAACGCCGAAGCCGGTTTATCGCCTGCGCCGCGCTGGCTGACCGAACAGGGCATTTCCCTTGCGGGCAATGCGCCGGTGATGGCGGCAAGTGCGATTCCGGTCGTCGGTCCGGCGGTCGGCTCGATCATGATGGGCGGCCAGGCGGCCGGTCAGCGCTCGTTTGAACTGAATGAGCAGGGCAAGGGTGCGCGGGAGTCGCTGACGCGCGGTTTGACCTCGGGTGCGATCGAGGCGGCAACCGAAAGACTGCCGCTCGGTCAGATGAGCAAGATTTTGCACTCCGGCGGCGTGAGTGCCGTAAAAAATATCCTCATCCAGATGGGTGAGGAGGCGACAGAGGAAAGCGCAAGCTATTTCCTCAACTACGTTGCGGATAAGGCGGCGCAAGATCCGGACGCAAAGTTCAGTCTGCAGGAGCTTGCCCAGAGCGCCGCAGGCGGCGCGTTTGGCGGTTTGGTGTTTGGTGCGGCGGGCGCGGTCGGTTCGAGAGCGGCAACAGATACGGAGCGTATGAATGCCGCTGATGCGTATGATTACAATCAGGTGCAGCAGCTTGTACAGCTCGACAGCGAGCTGCAGGCGGCGCTTAAGCTGCCGGAAGGACCTATTCGGGAACGTGCGGTGCATGCGGCACAGAACAAGATGGCCGACAAGATTTCCGGCCTTATGACGCAGCAGGTTGCACAGAATGCGGAGCTTACCGCGAATTATGACGCTGATCTCAATAACCGCATGAGCCTTGCACAGCGCGCGCAGGCGGCGGAATACCTCAACCAGCGCACTGGACAGGTGGACGCATGGCAGGACGGCCAGACAAAGCCTCGCCTCGGTACGGAGACCGAACAGCGTGCGGAAAGCAGCTACCGGACACCGGAAGAAGAATACGCGCTGCAGAGCCAGCTTGCAAAGCATTTCGCAGAGGAACAGCAGGCGGAGACCGGCGGGGTGTATGATAAGGCTACGGTACAGCAGGCTGATGCAGCACAGCACAGGACGCTGAACGAGGTGATTTCTTCGAATCATGATACGATTGCACAGACGGGCGTTTTAGCGGTTCTGAAAGACGAAGAATTTGCAGGTAGCAAGAAAAAACTCGTTGACCGTGTAACGGATTTCTTCAATTCCATTGGCAACAAGGTTTTTCGCGCAGGTTTTGGCGATGTCACCTTAACTCGAAGCGGTGCGCGTGACAGTATTTCTCATGGCATGGGTCGCAACAAGGCAATTGCATTCTCGGCGGTTCCGGAAGTTATTGAAAACGGAGCAATCATTGACACGCAGAGCAACTGGAAAGGCCGCGGATATGATACCGTAACCTTTGGCGGTCAGGTGCAAATCGGTGAGCAGGTGTACGATATGGGCGTTATCGTAAAGAAATATGATAATGTCGATATGGCAAGCAAATATTATCTGCATGAAGTAGTTCTGACAAATGAAAAAGGCGAAACCATGTCGTTCATGACTGGGACCCGTGAAGGCTACCCCAGCGACACAGTTTCGCCTGACGGAAGTGATATCCCTTCCGTTGATAACAGTATACGCCAGAATGTAGGAAATAGCAATACTTCCGACACAAATATTCCGCTCTCCGAGGCGATGCAGTACGGCAGGACGCCGGAGCAGGCCGTGATGGAGGCGAACGCTCGCGCTGAGGGCGAGAGGGTACGGCAGGCAAGAGAGGAACAGGCGGCGGCAGAACAGCAGGAACGCCTTGATCGCATCACCAACGGCAAGAGCCGCGACATTATGCAGCGTGTATACGAGGCGCAGGAGCGCGCAGAACGCGTGGCAAGCCGCCATGCGCTGGAACGCGCAACGACCCGCGCGACAGCTTCAGACGCGGACAGCTACATTGACCATACGCAAGAGGATATTGCAATCGACCTTGTGAACAGCCTGGAAAGTGAACGCCGCTTTTTAACCAACCTGCGCAATGGCTGGCATTTGAGCGACGCCGAACTGGTAAATGCGGAACGCATGGCGGCGGGACGCGGCCCTGTAACCGAGATGGACAGCCACCGCTACGAACTGGTAGAGACCTACGCCCGCGCTATGCGGCAGTACAACGAGGATATGCAGCCGTATTACGCATTTCAGCGCGGCCTTGATGATGCGCGCCTGAGACGCGCAACCGAACTTATCAAGGATTCGGACAACTGGAAGGATTCACGCGGCAACCTCGGTTTGCAGATCCACACGCCGGAGCGCGTGCTGCGCAAGGTGATGGGCGATACCGCCGAAACAGAGGCTATTTATCAGGCATATTTCGCACCGGTACTCAAGCATGACGCGGAGGCTATCCGCTGGGAGAATACCCAGCGCGAACGGCTGAAAGGCATTATGGAGGGCCTGTCGCACGAGGACAGTGTGTATATGCACATGAAGAACCGTGCAGAACTCTCTCCGAAGAACGAAGCCATGCAGAAGCAGCTTGCAGATTATGTGAAGAAGAACAAGAGCAAAATCCATTTCAAGCAGGCAGAGAGCGCCATGCAGAAGCTGTATGAAATGACAAGCGAAATGCATCCGCAGGTCAGCGAGGCCGGTGTGCGCAACGGCTATGCGCCGCTGGAATTCCGACAGAAATACATCCCGAGCCTTACGCCGACCAAGGAAGGCAAGTGGTACAACCGCATTCTGCGTAAGGTGGGCGTGGAAACCATGGTGGACGAGCTGCCGACCGAGATCGCGGGACGAACCGAAGACCGCAGACCGGGCAGACAGTACGCCGGATTCTACAACCAGCGCGAGGGCATCAACACCGAGTTTGACGCATTTAAGGCGATGGATAACTATATCAGCGGCGCGAGCAACGCTATTTTCCACACGGATGATATTCAGAACCTGCGTGTACTGGAGGACGCTATTCGCAGCAAATACAGCGATGAAGGCAGCCGTGCGGAACTTGAAGCCATCCGCAAAGACCCGGATATCAATATTGAGGACAAGGAACAGAAGATCAGCAAGATTTGGGAACGCAACTCCGGCACGCTGCCGAGCTTCCCGAGCTGGATCGCGGAGTACACCAACATTCTGGCAGGCAAGAAATCCCGCACAGACCGCAGCGCGGAACAGATGTTCGGACGCGGCCTGTACCGCGCTATGAGTGATGTTGAGGGCAAGGTTGCGGCAAACATGGTAGGCGGCAACCTCTCGATCGCGATCTCTAACTTTATTCCGCTGGCCCAGGGTTCGGGCGAGGTACGTTATTCGAGCATGATGCGTGCAATGCTGGATTACGGCGCAGACCTCGCCAAAAAAAATCCGGCATTTCATGAGGATTCGGACTTCCTGACCAATCGCCGGGGCAGCGAACGTGTTATCAAGACGAAACTGCAGAAAGCCTCGGATGCGGCCGGGTGGACGATGAACGCAATCGACAATCTATCCAGCGAGGTGATGGTGCGCGCACGCTATCTGGACAATGTGGAAAAGCGGCATATGAGCACCGAGGCGGCGCTGCAGGAGGCTGACCGCTGGGCGGCGGGACTGATCGGCGACCGCGCAAGAGGTGCAAAGCCGGTTATCATGGAGTCCAAGTCGCCGCTCATCAAGGCGTTCACCATGTTCCAGCTTGAGGTTATGAACCAGTATGACCACCTGTTCGGCGATATTCCGCACAACCTGCGGGGTCAGGGCAAGAGCAAGGCGCAGATCGCGGCAGGCACAGCGGCAGCGCTGCTGCAGGTATTCGTTATGTCCCACCTGTTCAACGATGCACGCGAAAAGCTGACCGGTTCGCGCGGTGCGTTCGACCCAATCGAGATGGTGAACGACTTTGTAGGCCGCCTGACCGGCTACGCACTGCCGAACACCTTTGATCTGCTGGGCGAAATGATGGGAGACGGTATTGACGAGGATGATTTCCGTGCGGAAAAGTCGGAAACGGCATGGGACAACGTAAAGAAGACAGCACAGGATATTGCATCCAACGTTCCGTTTGCTTCCGGTCCGCTCGGTGCGGTATTCGGCGCGGGCAACTCTCGTCTGCCAATCCAGTCCGTTATCCCGAACATTGACAACATCATGACCGCGCAGGGCGAGGACGCGCGCAGCATGGCAATGATTAAGGAGCTGAGCAAGCCGGTTTACGGCTTCCTGCTGCCGTTCGGCGGCCTGCAGGCGAAAAAGACCGTGGAGGGCGCGGCAACTATGTTTGCGGGCGGCAGCTACTCGTATGACAAGAAGGGCGAGAAAATCCTGCAGTTCCCAACCTACGGGCAGAAACCGGAAGACTGGGCACAGGCGATTCTGTTCGGCAAGAGCTCCAGCGATGAGGCCCGCGCATGGCGCGAGAGCGGCTATGAAACCTTGAATGCGGAGGAAACCAAGGTATTTGACACGCTTTCCAAGAGCGCAGACAACGATCCGGAAGCGCGCAAAAACATTTACGATGCGATCGTGGCGCTGCATGATGTGCAGTCCGACACGGACGAGAACGGTCAGCTGCTCGACAACGAAGGCGAGAAAAAGCGCCGCATGCTGTTTGAGAACGACAAGCTGACACAGAGCCAGAAAACCGCCATCGACCGCGATATCATCGTTAATACAGTGGGCGGCTCGGCTGCGGATTACTCCGACCGGACTTCGTTCGAGATCAGCACCGAGGTACGCAAGAAGATGCAGGGCGCGGCTCACAAGGCGGCAGACGCCGGTCTTGCAGTAAGCACGTTTGCCAAGTATGACAATACGCTGAAGGAATTGACCGAGGGCACGGACGAAAACGGCGAGAAGCTGCACACGGCGGACGAGGCACGCGGTATGGTGCTGGATGCCATCCAGCAGGACAGCAGCCTGACGGACGGCGAGAAGCAGACCCTTGCGGATTACCTGCTCGTTTCTTCCATGAGCGAAAAGGCGCGTGAGACGTGGAACGATGAGGTCAAGGGCAAGGTAAATGCAAGCGATTATGTACGGTTTAAGTCGGACGTAGCGGCGTATGAAGCGGAATTCGAGGGCACTGGCGCGGATCATGCCGCAAATGTGGCTAATATTCTGAACAGCTACACGAACCTGACGGATGAACAGAAATCCGTACTCATGAACACCTACAACGACACGGCAAAGAATGATGTATTCCACGTTTCGGAGTATGAGAAGTCGCTGACGGACAACAGCTATTACAAATCGCTGAACGACAGCGAAAAGAGCAAGCTGCGGGCATACTGCAACGAGTATGAGCAGGCAATCAGTGCGGGCAAGGAGCTTTCCGGCTGGAAGGCCAAGGCTTACATGGCGAAGGAGGCCGGTATCCAGCCGGGCACCTATGCACTGTTCCAGACGGCGCTTTCGCTTATCAATTCGGATGGCGGCAACGCCAAAAACGAGGAAATCACGCAGGCCGTTAAGTTGGTGCCCGGCCTGACGAATAGCCAGAAGGCTTACTTGTGGCAGGCGGCGTACGGCAAAGAATCGACCAAGAGCAATCCGTGGGGCGGTGCAACCGTAACGAAGTATCAGAAGGGCGAGAACAAAGCGGTGAATCCGGTTGAGGGCGGTACGATCCCGGATGGCGGCGGGTTCGGCTGGCGCACTGCGCCGACTACAGGTGCATCGAACAATCACAAAGCAATTGATATTGCCGCACCGCAGGGAACACCAGTAAAGGCGGCTATGAGCGGCAAAATCGTTGGAATGAATAAATACGGCTACGGCAAAGACGAGTATGAGGGATACGGCGTATCGGTTACGGTTGACTGCGGAAACGGTATTACTATGGCATATCACCACATGGTTGACGGCAGCAATGCCAACCTGAACATCGGTGACGAAGTAAAGGCCGGTCAGCAGATCGGTCAGGTTGGTTCGACTGGTATTTCTACCGGCCCGCATCTCGATTTCCAGGTGGTCAAGGACGGCAAGTATGTTGACCCGAGAAATTATATTCCCGGATACGGCGAGGGCACTTCTGAGACGATCTCGGCGGCACAGGCGGCTGTGGCGGCAAGTTCCGGCAAGAAGAGCGGAAAGAGTCATAAGAGCGGCGGCTCGGGGAAGTCGGGAGGAGGAATGAAGACACTGGATACGATGGATACTTTAAGAAGTTTGTGGTAAGGGAAAAGGGTGAGCGAAGGCTCACCCTTTTGCTTTTAGAGAGGAGTGCCCGAAACGGGAGGGACCGCTTTGAGGTGGGTCGGGAAACACGACGCTACCAACGATAGCACGTTTCACGTTATCCCCTGCGGGGTTCCGTTTTGGACCTCTATAATTATTGTAAATAGGGGTTGACAAGTTTGTTGCTACATACTATAATAAGATTGTAGCAACAAAGAAAGCGAGGTGACAAGGTGTCTGCTATACAGAAAGGTACCAAGCTCACAGATAACCCGAAAGATTTTATGCTTCGCGTTCGTTTAGACGAAACCACATTGTCAGAATTGGATTATTGCTGTCAGGTTGATGGTTTGTCACGATCGGAAGTCGTAAGACGTGGGATACATGAGCAGTACCACAAAAAACAGTAAAAGGCTACCCGCACGCCGACCAAAGCAAACGCGGATAGCCCCAAACACAAACCCTCAGAGGATTTGATAAATCTATCATATCACATTCTCCGAGGGACGACAAGTTAAGAACGGAGAATTTTTTATGAAATACGATCTGAGCAAGCTGTACTGGGACTACATTCAGGAGGACGAGAGCACGGCCTTTCGCGACGCATTCTGGTCGAATCCGGTAAACGCTGAAATTCAGAAGCAGATGGAGCCGATCTTTAAGAACCGCGACCTTTCGGACGTTGTAAGCAATTACGAGGCCTGCGCAGAGGAATTCGGGTTCCTGACTGGCTTTCAGCTTGCGGTGAACCTGCTGTCCGGCGGCCTCGGCGCACGCGCTCCCAAGGTGGAGGTGCAGGCATGAACGATGGTATGCTGACGGTTTCCAACAGCGAGTTTGGCAAGTTGGAGATTTTGATGGAGGACGGAAAAGAGTTGTTCCCTGCACGACAGTGCGCGAAAATGTTGGGATACAATAATTCGGCAGATGCAGTTACTCGCCATTGCCGCGCTATCGTGAAACGCGATAACGTCGATTCGGCAGGAAGAAAACAGACGATGCAGTACATCCCCGAGGGCGACCTGTACCGCCTTATTATCCGTTCTCGTCTGCCCGCCGCGCAGAAGTTTGAGAAGTGGCTGTTTGACGAGGTTCTGCCCGAGCTGCGCCGCACCGGCGGCTACCGCGCTAAGCCTTCCGCCGACCTGCCGCACCAGTGGATGGGGCGCGGGTGTATCCGCATTGATGATGCTGCAAAGGTGCTTGGCGTGAAGAAGGATAAGATTCGCGAGTTGCTGAACAAGCGCAAGACGGTTTATCGCAACGGCGTGGACTGGGAAACGCTGCATGGGTATGAGGTGGACGAGTACAAGTTTTACAACCGTGTGCCTACGGCTGCAAAGGGCATTTGCATTGTGTATGACAGCGGTATGGCAAAACTGCGGTGGGAACTGCTGGGCGAGGGTTCACCCGATATGGCGCTACCGGCTGCCGCTGAGGTGCCGCTACTGCCCGCAGCAGTGCAGGAGGAGAATGAACAGCTGCGATTTGCGCTGGAGGAGATCGGAAAGATTGCAGGAAAACTGGGGAAGTGAGGGAAAGCGCCGTCGGTTGACGGCGCTTTTTTGTCGTTTCGTAAACCTATAACATTTTATGCTTTGACAGCAGCAGTTGCAGCTGGTTTCCGGCGCAACCACACGCGCGTCCAGCATGATCGGATCAACGACCTCTACGACCGCAGTCGGCTTGTTGCTGTCAGGCCGCAGCTGCACATCGCGGCCGTCCTCGATATACTGCGAGGAAAAGATGCGCGCGCCGCCTTCGCCGCCGAACAGTACAACACGTTTGTCAAATACCGCCAGTCCGTCCACGATACGCGGACGACCGATTACGCAGCTGATTTCACATTCAATGCGATAGAAAAAGCGGATATCAACGCTGTAGAAACCTCGATTAAACTGAATCCGCTCAACATCAATAGAAACACAGAGCAGTTCCGCTTCACGCGGCTTCACAGATGCAATGCCACCGGCATTGATCAGCTCCTGCGCATCGCGGGTGAGATACACGCGAATGTCACGCAGGCACTCCTTGCTGCGGCAGGAGTCGTAAACCTTTTTGGTGTGGACGCAGACCGCTTCGCGGAAGCCGCCTGCACTGTTGCCGTTATTGCCGCCGATCGGACCCGGGCAGCAAACTTTTTCAGCCATGTATATTACCTCCAAACAAAAATTGAAGCAACTTCAGTATCAATCTATTCGGAGATTTTCCGGGGTGTTACATTAAGAAGTCCCTCTGTACCTTCAATACAGGGGGACTTCCGTCAAAGAGGGATGGGACTGCTTTATACGTCCATCCAGACGCCTCCGGCCGTATGGCTGCGCACACAGGCCTCGACAAAGCGAACGCCGAGCACGCCGTCCTCCACAGTCGGAAAGGTGTCGGTCGTGTTCTCACGACCTGCCTTGCGATCGGAGAGCACATTACAGAACGAACGGTAAATATTCGAGAACGCCTCGATAAAGCCTTCATTATGGCCTGCACCGACGCGGGAAAGCCGCGTGCTGGCATCGAGCAGATAGTCTGCACCGGCGGACAGCCGCTGACTCGGCTGGCTGCGCGGCGTGTAGATCAGGTGATCGCAGTCGGTCGCAGTCCATTCGAGCGAGCCTTCGGTGCCGATGACGTAGATACCGCTGTCACACTCGTGTCCAATCGCAATCTGGGATGCCCAGAGCGTACCGGTTACGCCGCCCCCGAAATCCATCAGCACGTTTACATTGGTATCGAGCGGCAGATCACGCGGATAGGTATCCATCATCGCCAGCACGCGCTTGACGTGCAGACCGGTAAACTGCGTTACCATCTGCTCTGCATGTGTGCCGAGATCGTTTGCACACAGCGAGGAACCGACCTTTTTCGGCTGAAAACGCCATGCCGAGGTGTCCACCTTGCCGTCAACCGCACCGGAAATGACCCAGTCCTCCGGATGCTGCACGCGGACGTGCAGAATATCGCCGATTACACCTGCGCGAATCATCTCACGCGCCTGACGGATGAGCGCATAGCCGGTGTACGAATACGTTATGCCGAACAGCAGACCGCGCTCCTCTGCAATGCGGGCAAGTTCCTCGGCTTCCTCAGTGCGGAGCGCAAGCGGCTTGTCGCATATAACGTGGATGTCATGCTCAAGAAAGCACTTTGCAATCTCGTAATGCGTATCGTTTGCCGTCATGATGGAGACAAAATCAATACCGTCCTCGCGCGTGGACTCCTTGTCTGCCATTTCGCGGAAATCCGCATACACGCGGCTGGTGTCAGGCAGGTGATACGCCTCAGCGGTCGCGCGGTTCTTATCCATGCTGCGGGAGAAGCAGCCGCAGACCAGCTCGGCGGAATCGTCCAGCATAGCGCCCCAGCGGTGGAATTTGCCGATGTATGAACCAAGCCCGCCGCCGATCATACCAAATTTCAGCATAAATAATTACTCCTTACATTTTACATATCAAAGTTTACGGCCTCTACCTTTCCCGAGGTCTGTGATGCGATCATTGCATCCGCGATGCAGCAGGCTGCAAAGCCGTCCTTGCTGCCCGGACCTGCGGTCGGCTCAATGCCGCGCAGATGGTTGATCCAGTGCTGCAGCTCGTTATCATAAGCCTCCGGGAAACGTTCTGCCCAGTTGTCTATAATCTCATTGCCGACCTTGAGACGCGAACGGACGATTGGTTCTGCGGGCAGCGGCAGACGGATTGTGCCCTTTTCACATACAATTTCCATGCCGATCTCGTAGCCGTAATAGCTGTTGACCGAGCATTCCACGTCAATCAGGATGTTGCTCTCGGTCCACATGAGCGCCAGCTGTGGGTCATTCAGACCGTCAGCAGCGAACGCGGTGTTGCGTGCCGCCAGCATTTGACCGCGGACAAGCTCCTCGCCGAACAGCCAACGAAACTGGTCGATCTCGTGGATGAGCACATTAGTTACCTGCATGGCGTTGGTAAATCCGGCTGCGATGCGCGGCGTGCGGCTGATGCAGTGCGCCATCAGCGGCTTGCCCAGCTCACCGGAATCCAGAATGGCCTTGATCTTACGGTAATCCGGGTCATAGCGGCGCATAAAGCCGACCTGCACCAGATTCCTGCCGGCAGCCTGCTCAATGCGGACAATCTCGGCGCAGTCCGCCTTGGTGGTTGCCAACGGCTTTTCGCAGAATACCGGCTTGCCGGCTGCGATGGCCTTGTTAGTCATCTCGGCATGAACGCCGTCCCACGCAGTGATGACGATAGCGTCAACCTTGTCGGATGCGATGAGCGCGTCCACGCTCTCCATACTCTCCGCACCGTATGCAGCAGCGAGCGCATCCGTCTTTTCCTTATTGATATCGTACAGCGCGGTGACAGCAACGCCGTCGATCCGCTTGGTCAGTCGCTTGAGGTGCTCCTGACCGATAAAGCCGCCCGCACCGATGATACCTGCCGAAATCGTTTTCTTCTCCATGATCCGTGCCTCCTTTTTGTTCTTCGTGGCGCTCTTTATGCCTCTATTATAGAACAAAATTACACAGAGTCACGTCAGGAAATTAACCTATTCTGTGCAGAAATTAACATCAGAAGTTCATGGAGCGGAATTTACTCGGCGTCATTTTCTCGCGGCTGCGGAATACGCGGGAAAAGTGGCTTGCGCTGTTGAAGCCGCTCTGCTCGGCGATCTGCTCGATGGAGAGCGCCGAACCGGTCAGCAGCACCTTTGCGTGACGCAGACGCTGCTCCTGCAGATAATCATGCGGACGGAAGCCGATGTACCTGGCAAAACAGCGAATGAGATGCGTGACACTTACATGGCACAAATCGGCAAGTGTTTCGAGCGTGACCTCTTCCCGGAAGTGCTCAGCGATATACTCGACCGCCGGACGAATCACCTCGGGAATATCCGGCTTGGCGTCCGGCACGGCAAGACAGCACAGCACGGATTGGATGCAGACCGAAATGCGGTGCTCATTGCACATCTGCTTGTCTCCGTAGTAGAAAATCTGCTCAAAATATTGGAGAATCTCATGATTTCCGTCAAAGCAGATGCCGGTGCCGCCAGTCAGCAGCCGGACATAAGCCGCGCTTTCGCCGCCGGAAAAGTGAAACCAGAGGAACTCGGTCGGCTCGGTGACGTAATACCGGTGGGGAAGGCGGCAGTCCATGAGTACAAGCTGTCCGGCGGTAGCGTTCGCGCTCTGTTCTCCGCAGAAGGTGTGCAGTGAACCGCTGCGTACATACGCACACAGGTACATATCCAGAAAATCCCGCTCGACCTCATAGCCGGGTACGCACTGGTAGCGTCCGTACTGGATGAGATAATACAGGTGCTCCTGCGCAAACGGAGATGGAATGGTAAAGTCCACATGCGACGAGAGCAGCAGGCCTTTGTCGGGTGGTTTCACAGGCATCACCTTCATGAGAGTATACAAAAATTATAATGCAGATTTACACAAAGAACAAGAGCGTATCCGGCAGATTGTCTGAAATGCACATGGAAAACGCAAACAGGGGAATTAACCCATCAAGTCCTCATCGGTGACGAAAAACTCGTTGTCGAGTTCCGCGCATCGGCGGTCAAGCTCCGAGGTCGTGCCGAGCGTGCGGCGCACGGCGTCGTACTCGGCTTTCGCGCGGTGGTTCACCTTGCCGGTGCGCGTTGCGCGGATGAGCAGGTTCTTCGGGGTATCGAGCGGCGAAATATACTCAACGACAGAAACCTTGTAGCCTTCGGCTTCCAGCTTGAGCGCACGCATGCTGTCGGTCAGCACATCGTTGAAGCGCGCCTTGAATACGCCGAATTTAGTCAGCGGCTCGAGTCCGGGCATGGTGTACTGATCGAGCAGCTCCTTGTGGCAGCACGGTACGCACGCGATGTATTTCGCCTTGGCGCGGATAGCTGTGCCAAGAGCCAGATCGGTCGCAATGTCGCACGCGTGCAGCGAAATCACAGCGGTGACGTTTTTCGGCGGCTGGTACGTCCGCAGATCCGCGCAGATGAATGTCATGTTGTGGTAACCGAGACGCTTCGCCATCGCACGGCTCTCGTCAATAACGTGCTCCTTGATGTCCACGCCGATGACACGGCAGCGGCGATGCAGTACCTCGTGGATGTAGTAATTCATGACAAAGCTGAGGTAGGATTTACCGCAGGCGCAGTCCAGCAGCACGATCTCGTCGCTGTCGTCCTGCTCAAACATGGGCGCAACCAGCTCAACGTAGTGGTCGATCTGATTGTACTTGCGGATCATGTCGTTTTTCAGCTTGCCGTCTGCGGTCAGGATGCCGATCTCGCGCAGCAGCGCCGCCGCCTGATCGACACGAATGAGGTACTGCCGGCCGCTGTCGAGCAGCGGATTGGCGGCAGCCGCCTTTTCCTCGGCGGTCGCTTCGCGCTCAGCCTGCTTCATCTGTACGCCGCGTGCCGTCACGGACAGCGTAACGACCGTGCTGCGCTCGGTATAGGTGAGCACGCTCTCGTCGTATTTCTCAGCCTGCTCGGCAAAGAAGGCGCAGAATTCAGCCGCGTCTACGCGGCGGTCGCTGCCCTGAAAATGCAGCGTGTAGTCCTCGTCTGCGCGGGACAGCTTTGCGTCAAATTTCTTTTTGCCGGAAACCAGGGTGCAGTCTGCCTGCACAAAAAAATCGCGGTTTTTGGTCAGCCGTGCTGAAATGCCTGCCAGCAGCAGCTTGAGCTTCGCGGAATCTCCCTTTTGCATGAATGTCACAACCTTTATTGTAATGTTTTTTGTTTTAGTATAGCACAACGGAAAGCATTTCCGCAATTCCAAAGTATAATTTGTGGAAACGAGTGAGATAATATTACCGAAATCACAAAAGGAGGTCATTCTCTATGAGTAACGATCGCTGCAACAAGTCTATCCACTGCACGGTGGAGCAGTGCGTAAACCATTGTCCGACCGCTTCTTACTGTGCGCTGGACAGCATTACCGTTGGCACGCATGAGGCTAATCCGACGATGGATCAGTGCACCGACTGTAAGTCCTTCCAGCGAAAGTGCTGCTGATTTCCCCTCGCAATGCAGAAAAAGGAGCCGGATTTGTCCGACTCCTTTTTCGAGTGTACTTATATAATAATTGAGAATGGAGACACCCACCGCAGTGGGCGTCCAGCGAACAACCGCCGCAGGCGGCTCTTAGCGAGTCGAAATGGAAAATTGAGAATTATGGTGTCGCACGAAGGGAGATAATTGAATGCCGTCCGAGGGACGGTAAATGGAATGAGCATGAGATTCAATTTGAAGTTCATGCTCCATCCTCCATCTTCAATTCTCCATTTTAAGCTCCGGCATCACCACATGCCGCATGGTAAAGTAGCACGCCAGACCGCCGATGCAGTTGGACACCGGCTCTGCCGCAAATACGCCGCTCACACCGAGATTCCAGCAGTACGGCAGCAGCAAAGTCAGGGGCACAACAATGAACGCCTTGCGCAAAAGCGAAAAGAACACCGCGTATTTCGCCCGACCCAGTGCGCGGAACGTGCTCTGACCGGAATACTGGAACGCCATCATTACAAAGCCGAAAAAGTAAATGTGCAGCGCCGGAACAGCCGCCGCGACCAGTTCCGCGTCCTGGTTGAAAATGCGGATGAACAGGGCAGGAAAAAGAGAGACCAGTATCCAGACAAGCATGGTATACCCGATAGCGATCTGTGTCATAAACCGGATGGCGTCCCGGGTGCGCCTGTACAGCCTCGCGCCATAGTTGTAGCTGATGGCGGTAGATGCACCGTCCGCGATGGCGAGCACCGGCGTTTGTGCGATCTGGCGCACGGAATTAAGTACAGTCATGACGCTGATGTAAAGGTCGCCGCCGAAATTGCGTAGAGTAGCATTGCACGCCACCTGCACGAGCGTATCCGTAAACGACATGACGAAGCTGGCGATGCCGAGCACGGTAATGCGCTGGATACAGTGCCAGTCCGGCCGGAAACCGCGGAAATCCAGCTTTAGCTCGGCTTTTTTGCCGGTTAAGAACTTGACAACCCATGCAGCAGACAGAAGCTGCGACAGCACGGTCGCGATAGCAGCGCCGCGCACGCCGAGGTGCAGTGCGAAGATAAAAATCGGGTCGAGCACGATGTTGGCTGCCGCGCCGAGTGCCACGGTGAGCATGCCGGTTCGGGCAAAGCCCTGACAGTTGATGTACGGATTGAGACCGAGCGACAGCATGACGCACAGCGTACCGATCAAGTAAATCACGATGTACGAGGACGCATACGGGTACGTCACCTCACTGGCGCCGAACAGGTACAGCAGCGGGCGATGAAACGCGATGCCAAGCACGGTCAGCACGGCACCGCTCAGCAGCAGCATAAAGCCGGCGTTGACCATGATGCCTTGTGCGCCTTCCCGGTTGCCTTTGCCGCGCGCCATCGCGCACAGCGGAGCACCGCCCAGTCCGAACAGATTGGCAAACGCGGTAATGAGCGTCACAAAGGGGAAGCACAAGCCGATACTTGCCAGCGCAAGCGTGCCCTCGCCGGGAATTTTGCCGATATAAATGCGGTCTACAATATTATACAGCAGGTTGAGCAACTGCGCGATGAGCATCGGTGTGGCCACCGCAAGTATCCTGCGGCGGATGCTGCCCTGAGAAAAATCAATTTGCTGCAAACGAATACAGTCCTTTCAAAATCAGAAAAAAAGCAGGGAGAAGTCCGAGCTTCTCCCTGCACTATTGTAACACTGCTGCTGATTTTCGTCAAGAATCCAGCAAAATCAGTGCGCGGTACAGCATTTCGCACGCTGTTCGGCGGTCGAGCGGGTGTTCTGGGTTCTGTGCCTGTGCAGCGGTGAGTACGGAGGCGCGTTCCAGCCGAGCGATTGCCGGCTGTGCCCAATCCTGCGGAGAATGGTCGGACATCGACCAAGCGTACTGCACACCGCTCAGCGTGCCGTCAAGCAGGTGGTCGAGCACCACGCCTGCCTCGGCCGTTGTGATGGTTTTCTCGCCGCGAATCTCACTCACGCCGGAGACGGTCGCGTAGCCGCTGACCAGTCCGTTTGCGGCTGCGGCGCTGATATACGGCTTAGCCCACGCGGAAAGTCCACTGTCATCCGCAAAGTCGGTCTGGTCTGTCGGTTCAACGGACAGGTCTGCCGCGGCGGCTGTCATGGCGATGAACTCACTGCGTGTTACCGGTCGGTTAGGATGGAAAAACGCACAGCTGCCGATGGTTTCTCCGGTCATTACACCCTTTTGCGATAGATAGATCGCCGCGTAATGCGCCGGATCACCGTCCATGTCCGAGTAGGTGAGTCCGGTCTTATTCTTTTTAATCTCAATCGTGATAGCGGCAGGCTGCGCTGTGTTTCCCTCGGCATCCACGGCGGTATAGTGGAAGCTGTCGCGTCCGGCTTTGCGGCCCGGTGTGTAATATAAGGTACTGCCCTCGATCTTCGCTGTGCCCAGCCGCGGCTTTTCGGTAAGCTGATAGAGCACTACGTCGTTATCCGCGTCGGTCGCGGACAGTTCAGCCTCCACGGCGATATCCACGCAGGTCTGCGCCGTGACCGGCTGCACCACCGGTGCATTGTCCGCCGCCTGCGCGGTTACGGCGGCAGCGCCGATCAGTCCCGCATAGGCGAACACGGTTGCGAGCAGCACCGCAATGATGCGAATCTGTCTGTTTTTCAAAATCCTTCACCCTTTCCGGTCGTTTCTTCTATCGGAAAGTATGCACGCGGCTGTTAAATTTTATACCGGATCGGCAGAATTCCGGTTCGTGTATGTTTTCTTCCTGTCGGGAAACGGAAAATTCCGCAAAAGCCCTTGCCGAAAACGCAGAAATGTGGCATAATTCTATTATATTTACATTGGGAAAACAGAAAGGAGATTGGCGATGGAAAATCATCAGCTTGTTCTGGTGCTCGACTTCGGCGGTCAGTACAATCAGCTGATTGCACGACGCGTCCGCGAACATAATGTTTACTGTGAGGTCAAGCCCTATAAGACCTCGATTGAGGAGATCAAGGCGCTCAATCCGATCGGCATCATCTTTACCGGCGGTCCGAACAGCGTTTACGAGGAAAAGTCCCCGAAGTGTGATCCGGCTCTGTTCGAGCTGGGCGTACCGGTTCTGGGCATCTGCTACGGCTGTCAGCTTATGGCGCACACCCTCGGCGGCGAGGTAACCGCAGCACAGGAGGACACTGCGCGCGAGTACGGCAAGACCGAGACTTTCTATAACACGGACTGCAAGCTGTTCAAGGGTCTGCCGGAGCAGGGTATTTCCTGGATGAGCCACGGCGACTACATGGCAAAGGTGCCGGAGGGCTTCGAGCTGGTCGCTCACACCGATATGTGCCCGACCGCTGCCATCGCTGACGAGAAGCGCGGCTTCTACGGCGTACAGTATCATCCGGAGGTAAACCATACCGAGAACGGCTCGCTCATGCTGAAGAACTTCCTGTACGAGGTCTGCCATGCAAAGGGCGACTGGACCATGGGCGACTACAAGAACAGCTCCATCAAGGCCATCCGCGAGAAGGTCGGCGACGGCAAGGTTCTGCTGGCGCTGTCCGGCGGCGTTGACTCCTCGGTTGCAGCGGCTCTGCTGGCTGAGGCAGTAGGCAATCAGCTGACCTGCGTATTCGTAGACCACGGTCTGATGCGCAAGAACGAGGGTGATGAGGTTGAGGCAGCTTTCTCCAAGTGGGACATCAACCTGATCCGCATGAACGAGGAGGACGCATTCCTCGGCGCTCTCAAGGGTCTGACCGATCCGGAGGACAAGCGCAAGGCCATCGGTGCACAGTTCATCCGTACGTTTGAGAAGATGGGCAAGCAGATTGGTGAGCAGATCGGCAAGATCGACTATCTGGCACAGGGCACTATTTATCCGGACGTGATCGAGTCCGGCAAGGACGATGCCGCTGTCATCAAGAGCCACCACAACGTAGGCGGTTTGCCGGATTTTGTGGACTTCAAGGAGATCATCGAGCCGCTGCGCATGCTGTTCAAGGACGAGGTTCGTCAGCTCGGCTTTGAGCTTGGTCTGTCCGAGCAGCTGGTTATGCGTCAGCCGTTCCCGGGGCCGGGTCTCGGCATCCGTATTACCGGCGAGATCACCAAGGAGAAGTGCGACATTCTGCGTGAGGCAGACGCAATCTTCCGCGAGGAGATCGCAAATGCAGGTCTGGACAAGGAGATCAACCAGTATTTTGCAGTTCTGACCAACACCCGCACCGTAGGTGTTATGGGCGACAGCCGCACCTATGATTACGCACTCGCGCTGCGCGGCGTAACCACCAGCGACTTCATGACCGCTGACTGGGCGCGCATTCCGTATGAGGTGCTTGATAAGGCTTCCAGCCGTATCGTAAATGAGGTCGTCGGCGTAAACCGTATTGTGTATGATATTACCAGTAAGCCGCCGGCTACGATTGAGTGGGAATAATTTCGGAACCCTCCGAAACCCGCATAAATACAGGCTTTTTTGCCTGTCGCTTTGCCTGCTGATACTGATTTGATACTAAGTTAGTCTGAACAGTATCGCTGAGAATAATTGCAAAGGACAAGTAAAACCGCCCTGCTGAACGACAAAATTCAGCAGGGCGTTTTTTTGCTTCTCTTTATTTATTTTTGCGCCACTTAATAGTCGGTGTGACCTTGCCCAGATCGTCGCAGGTGTCCGGCCAGTTCAGCTTCCACTCAAAGTATTCTTCTCGTGTGATTTCTCCTGCCCGGTATTCCTGCTGATGCACCAGCCATTCTCGCATGAAACTATCAACTATGCAATCAAAATAAAACCACCCCAAGTCTCGGGCAGCGGAAAACTGTCCGGGACTTTCTCTATACGGTATTTTTAACCGAAAATTTGCTGATTCGGTCGATGAATTGCGAATTTTGACGAATCGGGTTAAAACGTTGCACAAAAAACGCTGAAAAGGTTGACAAACGCGGAAAATATCGCTACTATATATGTGCAGACAACGGAAAAGCAGGTGTCTGTCAACACTCCATTTTCTGATGAATCCGTTCCGTGAAGAAGCAGCCGGAACGGATTTTTATTTGTTTACAAGCGCATAATCGCGCATACCCGGTATCGCACCGCCGGAGACTTCCCATAGATACAGACTGGCCACGCTGCAGTACGGACTGAATCGCCGATGATATTTCTCAAACAGTTTGCGGTCAATTTTGCGGTGGTGATATACCATGCGCAGTCCGCGCTGGATCGCCAGATCATCGTAGCTGAACACGTTCGGCCGCTGCAGGCAGAACAGCAGGATCATCTCGGCAGTCCATACGCCGATACCCTTAAGCGAACTGAGTGTGCGGATTGCATCCGCGTCGCTCATGTACTTCACGCTTTCCAGATTGAAAGCACCGCTGCGTATCTTTTCGGCAAAATCCGTGATGTATTCCGCCTTGCGGAAGGTCATGCCGAGCGACTGCAACAGGGGAACACCGGCTGCAGCGATGCTGTCGGCGGTTACCGTGCCGAGCGCGTCCTGCATGCGCTGCCAGATGGTCGTCTGTGCTTTTGTGGAAATCTGCTGCCCGATGATATGGTGCACGACCGAGGAAAACAGGTCGGTGTCCACTGTTCGGTTAATATGGCCGAGTCGGTCGATGACAGCGGCAAGTCTGCTGTCTTTGGCCTTGAGATAATCGGTTTCGGTCTGTCCGTACGCGAAATACATGGCTGTCACTTCCTTATGCAAACAGTATAACAGAAAGCGGTTTGCAAAGCTAACAGGAGAGGATAAAACTTGGCAGTTCCACCTAAATTTTCGGCAGCACTACCAATTTTTACTTTGCGATTTCGGTGATACTGCCAGATACTCTGTGCTTGACATTAACCAATCCGTTGCGTTATAATTCTTATGAAAAGTTTATTAGCCGAATCGGGGGCGTAGCTCAGCTGGGAGAGCGTTTGACTGGCAGTCAAGAGGTCATGGGTTCGATCCCCACCGTCTCCACCATACAAAACAGGGACAAGAGGTTTTACCTCTTGTCCCTGTTTTGTTCTATCTTACCCGGAAATACCAAACAGCTGTCTGCCGTTTTCGGTTGTAATCCGTTCAACCTCTGCGGCACTTATGCCCTTGATCTCCGCAATAGTCTCAGCCATGCGATGCACATACAGCGAGGAATTACGGCGGCCGCGAAACGGCTCGGGTGCCATGTAGGGCGAATCGGTCTCGATCATCAGTCGCTCAATCGGCACTTCACGAATGACTTCCTTCGCCTTTTTGGCATTTTTGAATGTGATAACACCGGTAAACGACAGATAATAGCCGAGTTTCAGCAGTTCGCGTGCCATTTCGACGTGACCGGCATAGCAGTGGTACACGCCGATCACATCCGGATACCGACGGGTGATCTCCATGCTGTCGGCGTGCGCATCGCGGTCATGCACGATGACAGGGAGGTGCAGTGCACGCGCCAGCTCCATTTGGCGGGCAAATACAACCTGCTGCCGCGCACGCGCACGCTCGTCTTTTTCCCAGTAATAGTCAAGACCAATTTCGCCGATGGCGCGAACCTTGCTTTCGTTCTGTGCCAGTGCGCGGATGGTCTCCAGATCAGCCTCCCAGCCGTCCTCGATGTTCTCCGGGTGAATACCGACCGCCGCATATACAAATGGATATTTATTCGCGTAGCTGACCGCCTTGCGAGAGCTTTCCACATCACAGCCGGGATTGAGAATCAGGCCGACATTGTTCTCGGGCATGGAAGCCAGCAGCGTATCGCGGTCCTCGTCGAACCGTTCATCGTCATAGTGTGCATGTGTATCAAAAAGCATAGTAAACCTTCCTCAAATCCAGCCGAAATGCCTGCAGGCGTTCCAAAGTCCGTCCTTATCCACGTCGGTTGTGATGTAATCCGCTTTCTCCTTGAGCGCGGCGCGGGCATTGCCCATCGCAATAGACAGCCATCCCTGACCGAACATGCAGATGTCGTTCATACCGTCGCCAAACACCACAATATCCTCATCCGGAATGGATAAAAGCTGCTGAAAATAGCGAATACCTCGCTGTTTTTCCTTCGGCTCAACGAAAATCACATGAGGATTGTACCGCACAAGCGGCAGACCGCCCGCGTCAATATGATTCTCCTCATCAGGCGTGCAGACGTAGTAAACCTTGTACAGATGCTCCAGCCTGTGATAATCAAAATGCGGGTCCCACAGAACAGGGAAGTAGTTCTCCGGTGCATACGGAAGATAATTTTTATCTGTTGTTACGCATAGTTTCTCATTCTCCGGCGACACCGCCCACGGAATACCGGCCTGCTCGAGCCGCTCGATCAGCGCAATGCAGTCGGCCGCCGGCAGCGACTCCATCTCGACAATTTCGCCGTTGTGCGTTACGCTCCAGCCGCCGTCCGCTACAATGTCCGTGAAGCCGTAGCGCGCGGCAACGGCTGCTGCAGATGCCTGCAGCCGTCCGGTCGCAATGGCGGTAAAGTGGCCGTTCGCACGAAGCTGCGCCAGTGCCTTTACTGCGCTTTCCGGCATCATGGTGGTGAGATCGGTGGAAAGCGTGCCGTCAATATCAAAAAAGAAGTATTTTTTGTGCATGTAAAACCCTCAATAACAGAGTGCAGAGTGGAGAGCCATAAGAGAGTGGAGAGTGGAGATTGGAGAATGAAGAGAACGTAAATCTTCGCTCCCAACTCTCCACTCCTCACTCTCCACTCTGTTAAAACCTCTCCACTCTTATTACAGTATCATGCAGAGCGTGCCTGCCGCAATCAGAATGCCGCCGATCACGCCCTTGACCGTCACGGTCTCGTGCAGGACAACAAACGCCAGAATCATCGTGATAACAACGCTCAGCTTGTCGATCGGAGCCACACGGCTGGCCTCGCCCATCTGCAGGGCCTTGTAGTAAAACAGCCACGAACCGCCGGTCGCCAGTCCGGACAGGGTAAGGAATACCCAGCTTTTGGCGCCGATTGCGCTTACGCCGCCCTGTTTTCCCAGCAGGAAGACCATGCCCCATGCCATCACGAGCACCACAGCGGTTCGGATAGCAGTAGCAAGCGTGCTGTCCACGTTTTCCACGCCGATTTTGGCTAAAATCGTTGTCAGTGCGGCAAATACCGCAGAGAGCAGCGCATAAATGATCCACATTGCATTTCGCCCTCTTGCCACTTTATTCGCTTCCCATCTAATTGATAGAAGAATTTTTTATAGAGTGAAGAGTGGAGATTGGAGAGTGAAGAGAACGTAAATCTCCACTCTCAACTCTTCACTCTCCACTCTGTTACGCAGTTAGCAAAGTTTGGAGCCTGCTGCGATAGAGTCGTCCAGCATGAGCAGGTTGAGCTTTTCGTCCTTTTCGGCGGAGAGCAGCATGCCGTTGGACTCCTGACCCATCATCTTGCGCGGCGGCAGGTTGGTAACGGCAACGACCGTCTTGCCGACCAGCTCCTCCGGCTTGTAATACTTGGCAATACCGGACAGAATCTGACGCGGCGTGCCCGAGCCGTCATCCAGCTGGAACTTGAGCAGCTTATTGCTCTTCTTGACGTTCTCGCATGCGAGTACCTTGCAGACCGTCATATCGACCTTGCAGAAATCGTCAAACGGGATATCCGGCAGGAACTCAACTGCAGGCTTCTGCTCTGCCTCGGCAGCCTTCTTTTCCTCCTCGATCTCAGCGAGCTTCTTCGGAATGTCGATGCGCTCAAACAGGATGGAGGCTTCGCCGACCGGCTGACCCGGCTGCATACCATCAAACGAGGTCAGGCTCTCAACGCCCTTATTTTCAACACCCAGCTGTGCGAAAATCTTGTCGGCGGTGTCCGGCAGATACGGCTTCAGCTCAACAGCCGCAAAGCGGATTGCTTCGAGCAGATTGTACAGTACCGTGCCCAGACGCGCCTGCTTGCTCTCGTCCTTGGCGAGCGCCCACGGCATGGTCTCGTCGATATACTTGTTGG
>ENA-OROU01000808-OROU01000808.1-human-gut-metagenome-genome-assembly--contig:-NODE-808-length-31004-cov-3.545930_pt1 | contig 31004 bp, 38 predicted proteins | sample MGYA00242131_ERZ509054 | MGnify/ENA primary metagenome ERZ509054 (study PRJEB26280, sample SAMEA2338749) | human gut metagenome | biome: human gut; feature: human-associated habitat; material: faeces... | reverse complement strand
TTCTGGAGCAATTCGACCGGGTTCGCGCCGAGTGCACCGGTCAGCGCCTGCACTGCGTCTGCCGGCAGCAGGATCTGCTGTCCGTTGAAGACGAGCGGCACGGTCTGCACCGGCTGTTCCGCCGTTTCCGGCGGTGCTTCGCCGTCCTCCGACGGCTGATTCTCCGGCTCCTCGGGCTGCTCTTCGGCGCGCTGGTCTTCCGCACCGTCCTGCACGTTTTCCTCGTTTCCCTCGTTCGTGCCGCGCTGGTCTTCCGCGTCACTGCCTTCGAGGGCGGCGAGAAATTCGCTCTCGTCAAAGCCGTCCATGTCCGCGCCGGTGTCGGATGTATTGCCGTCCTCGGCAAAATACTGTAAACCGATACTGTCACGGATCTCGCTTCCGTCCATATGATTGCTGGTTTTCCAATCCATTTAGACAATCCTCCTATATGCAAAAGACTTTCGTCTCATTGCCGTGTGTTTATCGTGCGTTTATCGTGCGTTCCTGCACTCCGGCGGACGCAGCACAGTTCCGCTGGTACTGCACCCGCTTGTATCCTTGCACGCACGGGGAATGCGTAACCCGGACGCGGGATAATATGGCGAGAATCCCGCGCCCGCCGCAGTGCAGGAAAATATAAAGTTGGGTGCGGTGGCCGGACTTGAACCAGCACCATACATACGTTTTAGCATTGGTGACTGGCCGTTGCATCTACGCATGACGTATCGTCAATGTAACACCCCTTAGAAAGAGGCTGCTCTACCGTTGAGCTACACCGCACATATCGTCCGAGACTCTGACGGGCAGGCAAGGAAAAATGAACTCAGAAACCTTGCCAGCCGTCATAATAGAAAGGAGAAAATAGGTATGGCCGTTCCGTGCAACGCAGGCTCGGTCCTTGGGCATTACTGCCCGTCACAGTCTCGGACTCAGTTGTATTCCGGCGCTCGGACGGACGCCCAGCCCGATACTGGGTGCCCGCCATCAGAAAGAAATAAGGGGAATCAATGGGCGGGTGAGGTCAGCTCCCGCCCGTCCGAGCGCTGGAACAGGGGTGTTAATATCTCGTGGGGTCCTCTGTTTCCACGCAACAGCCGCTCTCTGCACTCTCCAAATCATGTAAAAGGCTCTTAATGCAGAAACCGAGGTCAATCCCCTCGTACTCTGCACGAACTTCCATCGCGTGCAGATAATTACCCATGTGATGCTTCTGCGCAATCAGCACATCAAGCGGACAGTCCGGCGTAAAATCCAGATTGTGAGCTTCTGCTTTAATAAGCATCTTGTGCAGCTTATTATAGCGGATTTTTGTTTCCAGAAATTCACCAAGGAAACGATCCTTATAGTCAGTGCTCTCCATCAGAGGCGCTACATCTTTCAGCGCCAAATCTTCAAAAGTTTTCATGCCGTACCTCCTATTTATCAGTCCACGGTTTGAAATCTACAATCTTTTTGAGCAATCCATCCGCCTGTCCGTCAAAACAAATTGCACGATCGTCAACGTACGCAACAGCAGGCGGCTTTTCCTTCATTACAGCATCTACCTCAATGCCGTTCTGTTTCAGATATGCCTTCACCGCATCCATGCCATCCTGCGTGTCGCAGCGAGTAGAAACAACGACAACGCGGTAAATCTGCCGCATTTTATAAATTTCCTCGCGGATACCAGGCACAGGCGGATCCGGAATGCAGGTCTTACCCCGCCAGCCAGAGGAATAACTATGAATAACACCATCGAAATCCAAAACAACTGTGTACTTCATATTCTCACCTCAAAAACCGGAACTTACTTTCCTTACCCTTGCGATACTTCGCGCGCGCCGTGTCCAGCGCCTCCTGCATCGCGGCAAACATCGCATCGACCTGCTGCTCGGTGTACTCATAGTCACCGGTCGCAAAATTGCCGATCAGACTGATAGCCTTGCACGCTCGACCCACGCGCGGCTCTGCCACGCGGATAAAGCGCTCCGCCTTGCTCTCATTGTTGTTATCCATTTGTCAAACCTCCCTGCTGTAATGCCTGCTGCATGCTGGCCTGCTGCTGCACTCTCTTTGCAGCCTCGACCAGTCCTTCCTGATCCTTAACCGAGCCTTCCGGCATGCGGCTGAGGAACTCAACCATATTCGGCATAACGCCTGCCGTCTGCAGATTGTTAAGCGTAGATACCTGCAGAATCCTCGACCAGTAACTTGCCTCACCAATGTGAATATTGAGATCCAGCGCCTCCACCGGCAGCGTGGAAAAGTCATACATCTCCACAAGCGTCTGCTCCTGCGTCTCGCCGGTCTCGTCTGTCATCTCGTCAGTGATCTTGACCTGACGCATACCGTAATAGGCATGCATCATGTCGATGAGCACCCGCTCGTAGTCCTCGACAAACTGATAATATGCGATCTTGGTCAGCGCAAGCGGCGCAGCGTTCGCGGTCTGCACCGCAACGATTGCCGAGCTGTTCTCCGGATTCTTGACATTGCCGAGCGCGGCGTCGTTCGCACCGGCTACACTCTTGAGCGCATCCGTCATAGTGCTGGTAATGCCGGTGGCCTCGGTCGGAATCGGCATCGAGCCTGCAACGCCGGTAAGCGCGTCCTTCACATCTCCGGTGACGCCGATAGACGTCGCATCCGGGTCCCAACCCTTGGGGAACTTGTTCCGGTTGTAAACAAGTTTCGGCATCGCGTTGTTGCGCAGCATGAGCGCAAGTGCCGTCCATTGCTTGTTGATCTCAATCTGCGTGTTGATGAGCGGTTTGATCTCCATCACGCCGTGATAGCAGTTCTTCCGCGGCTTCCAGCTCATGTACGCGACGGGATAGAGTGTCATTTCCGTCGCCACATCCTGCTCGATCATAAAACGACCGCAGGAGCGGCAGTAGTGTACCCGGCCGTCCTCAGACTTCCAGAACCGCACAAGCTCGTTGCCGAGACTGTCGCTGTTATTCTGCTCGTCATCACCCTTGTACAGTCCGTCGGACTCGCCCTCAATGCTCTCCCAGTCCTTGCAGCCGAGCCGCTTTGCATCCTTGCGGATTTCGGAAACCGGACGGCGGCGCACAATGATAAGGTACGGCTGCTCCTGCACGTTGGAATTGCTCGGATTGCCGAAAAGAATATTCGTGTTCATCACCTGCTCGGCACAGATTTCGCCCTGCACCCCGCCTAAACCGGACTGCTTGCTTGCGTCAAAGTAAAAATACAACGCCGCATCACCGTCCACGCAGGCGTCACGCAGGACCATGTGGTGCTTACTTTTCAGTTTTGTTCGCTCAACCACACGATCAATGCTCTGCTCAAGGATTTTCGCCGCATACTCTGCCTGTTCATCAGGCAAAAACGGCTCAACCTCCTGATCCACATCGTTCGAGACGATCTGCGCCACCTTGTAATGCACGATCGGGTCGAGCACGTTCATCGTAATGGGCCGCAAGTTCTTGCTCTTGAGGCCCTCCCACTGCTTTCCCTCCACAAAGTTCTCGCACTGCTTGACGTCCTCGTACAGGCCCAGCCCGGTGTTGTACTGTACGCCCTTCTCATACTCGGCCTGCACCCTGTCAGCCGTGAGCGTGGTTTTCTGCTCATTCATCGCTCAAATCCTCCTGCCCGTGGGCGGTGCCGTCATAGCGCAGCAGATTGTTCACCTCACGCATAATGCGGCCCTCGGTACTCAGCCGGAACGCCTGTTCCTTGTGGAATTCCTCTTTCCAGTGCTTTGCGGTCTCCCGCTCGGTGATGAGCGCCTCGTTCAGCTTGCGGCGCTCCTGCTTGAGGCCGTCCACCTCGTTGCGGGCGCTCCACATCGCGCTGATTGCCGCGTCGTGTGCATCCTTGGTGGAGTCGAGTTCTGCCTGCAGCTCCTTGTACTTCCTGCGCTCGGTCTGCAGCTCCTGCCGCAGACGGCAGGCCGTGTCATCACTTTCCCGCAGGGCGGTCTCCACCTTGGTAATGCGGTCCGCAAGCTGAGCGCGCGCCGCCTCCTCGGTGTGCAGGCGTTCCTCCATTGTCTGCGCGGTCAGCTGAAAGGATTCCGCTTCCACGGTCTTTTGCCGCAAATCCTCGCCCAAGCGCTTGGCGTTTCGGGTCTGCACAGCAGCCAGAAAAGCACACATCGCCGCAACGGCGCTAATAGCTAAATACATTTCCCATTTCCTCCTCGGTAGTCAGTTCGTTAAACTCCTTCGGTTCGCTGGCCGCGATCGGACGGCCGGCCACAAAGTACCGCAGCATGTCCGCCGGGTGGGTGTACTCGTGCGGATCGTTTGCCACGTCGTCCGGGTGCTTCTCATCGTGCAGCAGCATCGGCAGGCTCTTGATGGTCTGCGTGCAGTTGGAGCAGATCATCAAACTCGGCTTGCCGGTGTCCTTGCGTACCTTCAGGTATTCCTTCAGGTCGAGCCAGCCGAGCACGCGGTCGTTCTTTGCTTTCTCCATAAACACACCGCATTCCGCAAAGCGGTCTGCCGCGCTGCGTCCGGTGTCCTGTCTCCGGTTCCAGAGGTCAGGCGGCGCAAAGGTGATCGCATCGCGTTCCAACTCGTCCGAGCGCTCCAGGATGGCGTTAGCCGCGTCAGATAATATAAGTCCATCGTGTCCTTCTCCTAAATCCTTGCCCTCGCAGAATTCCTTGTACAGATACGCCGTGCCCTGCTCATCCACGGCAAACCAGCCGACAGCCAGCATATCAAAGCCGTAGTCAAGCGCCTTGTACCGCGTCCAGTGCTCCGGAATTGGAAAAGCCTCACAGACGTGCGTCTCGCGCCGGAACTCGGGGAAATACTGTCCCTCGAAAACATCCCAGTCACCGTACAGCATCGCCCGCTTGCGGTCCTCGGGCAGATTCTCGAGCGCGTTCACATAATCCGGGCTGTTGTGCATCAGCGCCTTGTTGTCATACACATTCGCCTGAATAAAGACGTAGTGCTCCGGCTTTTCGGTCTTTTTGTACTCCCGGTCGATAAATAACCGCTTGAACCATGCGTGACCGACGCCGCCAGGGTTGCAGGTGAAGTACATCCTCGGCGTGAAGTGCTCCGCCATCAGACCGGAAGAACGGTTGGATTCCGTCATCGTGGTAAACACGTTCTCAGGGAACTGCGTACACTCCTCCAGAAAGATAACGTCATACGCCTGACCCTGATACTGGAGCAGGTCGCTGTCATGCCGGCAGTAACCGAACTTGAGCCGTGCCCCGTTGGGAAAGATAAACGCCTTGTCCGTGCCGTTGTACTTCGCAACGCCGTTCAGCTCACGCATCGCAGGCAGCAGGTGGTTTTCTTTCAGCTCCGGGTACGTCCGGCGCATGAAAAGCACCTGAATGCCGTCATAGCGCAGGCAGAGCAGCTCGGCCTTCATTCGTGCAACGTAGCTTTTCCCGCCGCCTCGCGCACCGCCGTAAGCGATATACCGCGCCCGGCTGAGCAGAAAATCCTTCTGCTTGGGGTACGGGCTGGAAAACGTCAGCCGATTCATTCCGCAAACGCCTCCTCATCCGGAGACGCGAACGTGATCTGCGCGCCTGCGCTCTCGCCCTCGTTCAAATGGGCCTCAAGTGCTTCCTGCCGCTCCATCATATCCTTGAGCGTGCCGGACAGCTCGCGCAGAGTGGTGCCGGTGTAGTTCGTCACGATCTTGCCGAGCAGCTCGACCTGAGCCGGATCCAGCGAGATACAGCCGTCCTTCGCAGCCTTGCGGACAATCGCAAGCCCTTCGTCCAGATCCTTCATCTCACTGAGCGTCGCGGCAGCCTTGCGTCCAAGCGAGCGAACAACATCGTCCACGACCTTGTTGCACCGCTTGATCTGCGTGCGGCGGATCTCGCGCCGGGCGGCAATACCGTCCTCGTCTCCCTCGTTCTGGGTGTGCACCCAGTCCGCGAGCGTCGATTTCGGAATGCGCAGCCGGCAGGCGGCATTTGTGATCGAGACGCCGCTCGCCACGAGCGCAAGCGCCTCCTCTTTGAACTTCTGGTCATACTTACTCCCGCGCTGCTGCATCCAATCGCCTCCCGCGCGTGTCTTGTTTTTCTGGATTTAAGTATAATCGGGAAAATCGGAAAAAACGGAAAACTTTGTTCCGGCAGAAAAAAGCGCCCAAGCGCGTCCGTCAGAACGCGCAGGAGCGCATAAAAAAGGGCAACCCTCTTGGATTGCCCTTTGTCGATTTGTGTGTTATACTGTTGTTGCGGACGCAGCCATGTTAACGCTATGTGCGGTTATTCCCACCTTACCCAACACGAGGGGAGGTGATGCTATGATGGTTACATTTTCTGATTTATTTCAGTTTTGTCTCCTTCTCATAGCTTTTGCTGAACTGATTCTCAAAATCAGCAAAAGAAAATGACCGCCCTCCTCCAAGATTGCGGTCATTTTCAATGACATAACCAATCGGGAGTAACCGTTCATGGCTGCGTCCCTTTTGTAACCTTATTTTACACCCCAACCACCGTGTTTGTCAACGCCGCCGCAGAGCGGAATTTTTATTCCTGCTCACGCACCATGCGGTAAAATGTACTCTTTTTCAGTCCGAGCCGGTCCATCGCCTGCACGGCCGTGATGCTCCCACTTTTCCACAATCCTGTGACTAACTCCCACTCGGCGGGCAACTCAGTCTTTTTTCGTCCAAGCTGCCGCCCCTGCTTTTTCGCCTCGGCGATGCCCTCGGCCTGCCGCTGGCGGATGGTCAGGCGCTCCTGCTCTGCGATCGTTGCGAGCACCTCGATCATAATGTTGTTTACCATTTCGCAGATCCACTCCTGACCTTTGGGAAAGTCAGCCATCGTGCTCGGCAGGTCGATGATCTTCACGCGCACACCCATCGCCTTGTAATATTCCAGTTCTTGTTTGACCTGCTGTTTGTTGCGCCCGAGCCGATCAAGGCTCTTGACGATGAGCGTGTCGCCCGGCCGCAGAAGCGCCTCGCGCAGATACTGGTACCCCGGGCGGTTGAAGTCCTTGCCGCTCTCCTTGTCGGTGATGATGTCGCGCTCATCGGCGATGTACTGCCGCAGCGCTGCAATCTGCCGGTCGAGATTCTGTTCGCGCGTGCTGACCCGCGCATATCCGTATACTTTTTCCATATTTGACCTCCTGCCTGCTTAATGCGTCTCAAAATGTCCTGTTGTCTCGCGGAACGTCCGTAAATCAAAAGACAAGCCTTTTCGCACGCCATACCGATAAAAATACCGCCATCAATCTGCCGTGCGAAAAGGAACACCTTTTGGCACGGCTATTTCGACCATAATTTCCCGACCAGCTTCCTCGGCCCGCTCTCATCCGCATACCCCATCCGCCGGGCGCACTCGCTCCAGCTTTTGCCGTCCAGATACCGTAACCGCAGGGCGCGCCGCGTCATGGAGTCGGAAACGCTGTCGATCCACTGCCGCACCGTGTCGCGCTCATCCTGGCACTCGGCCTCAATGGCCTGCAGCCGATCGCGTGCCGCGTCCAGTGCATCCCGGCCAAACAGACAGCCGACGCCGTAAGTCTCCTCGATCCGCTTGTGGTGCCGCGCCTCGCGCGCAAACCGTTCTCTTTCTTCTTCCAGTTCACAGACCAGGCTTTCCACCTGTTTCAACCTGTCTTTTGTCATTGTGCCGTGCTGCACCTCCTGCCGCGCAGATTTCCCGCCTTGCTTCCGTCACCGTTACGCGCTTCCGCGCGCTCCGTCCTTTGAGAGAGTACAAACAGTAATGTGATTACATTCTGTATTCATTCGTCCGAACCTCTCCGATAAACCGCAGGGGAATTGTTAGACCCCCTACAAGCCACAAAAGCGGCTATTCCCCGCTTTCTCTCAACACCGCCATACGCTGGCAGGCTTGTTGTATAATCTCCTGCGTCTGCGCCGTATCCGTTCCCACGGATCAGGTGCAGCGCGTTTCTTCTGGCGTGTCCAGTATGCGTCAAAAGCTGCTCGATCGACGATCACGCCGACCAGATAGCGGAATACGCCGTACTGATTTTCCTTCGTTTCGCTGTCGATCACTTTCACACCGGGCGGAACCTCTCCAGCCTCGCTATCTGGCAAACGCAAACGCAGCGGTTCATTCGGCTTTTTCAGGTTTCGGCTGCAGGAATAGGCACGCCGTCCCTTGCTGTGTGGCTGATTGAGCAAATACTTCACCGTATCCTCGAAAAATTCCGTGTTCTGCCGCAGCGGCCGAACGTCTACCGCACCGTGGCCCCAGCAGTCCGCAATAATTTTTGTCATAATGGCCAACGCACCGGCACCGGTAATGCCGCGCATTACAATGTGGAAATGTGCCCGCACCGGACAACCGGGCAGTTCATGCTCCGCCGGAAAAATGATATACGCGTGCTCCTCGCCCATCTTTGCCATTGCTTTACGCATGGCCTTGTGGAATGCCTCTAAATCCTTACCCTCGTTTTCCGGGGCCTCGGCGTATGTAAGACATACAAACAGATCGCGCATCTCGCAAAAATTCACGGCCATAATCTGCATGACCTTCCAGCGCTGAGCCAGCGCATTGCTTCGTTTTTTTGCCTCAGACGTCTGTTTCTGTCGTTCTCCGCGCTGCCGTTTGCTCTCACCGGGCACAAAACCGGTAGAATACAGCGACATTTGATACAGTGCGCCATTAGCTTCTTCTTTTTGAAAAATCATAAATCACCTCTTGCGGCCGACTCCTGCATCTGCGCCGCAACATATAACATATATAGTAAGTCGGATGAAGCCAGCCCTTCACGGGCTGGCTTTCTCTTTTCCGTTTTTCATCTTCCAAATCTTCCGCGCCTCAACCACGAAAACCTTTCGATAATCGCGCTCATAGGCGCCAAAACCATAAGTAACCACAGCCGCCGTCATGCAGTTGATCAGCTCGTCCGCCGTCAAACCGTGCTCGGCAGCGTTCCGGATAAACTCACGCATTTCCGTATCCGGCGGTCTGCCGAAGCTCCGGCTGTAATGGGAATCAACCAGGTGTGCCGTCTCTGTCGGGCTGCGCATTGTTCATTTCCTCCCGAATCCGCTTGAGTGTTTTCTGAATTCCCGCGTGCCGCGCCACCTTAAAATCGGTTTCCAGTCCAAAAAGCTGAATGATCTGCTCAGTGACATTGACCACATCGGCCAGTTCCCCGGCAAGGTGTTCCAGTCTCGCGGTCAAATCTCGTTTCTTGCCGCCCTGCTCGTGATAGCTGAGCAGCATCAGTACCTCGCTTGCCGCGCTCGTAGCCTCGCCCAATTCTTCCATCAGCTTGCAAACCTGCTTTTCCTCGCCGTAATAATGGGCGATCTGCATCAGCTTTGCCGCTCTCTTTGCATTCATATTTTTCCTCCTAATCAATCTTGAGTTTCCCATAATAACGAATATCCATCCGGCTGACGTCCTCCGCCCGCAGCCGCAGCTTTTCAAAGGCGTAATCGTCGTCTACCTCTGCCCGCATTTTCGCAAGCTCGTCCGAGTTCTCCTGAAACGCCTCGAAAAACTTCTGCAGGCGCTCCGGACCGAAGCCGTAAGCATCGTGCAGGCTGACCGCCATCAGCCAGAGATACCGCTGCATGCTCTGCTCGACGTTCAAAAGCGCCGCCTCATCCATCGCCAGTTGCAAGCGATCCCGCCGCGTCTTGAGCACATCGGCGTAATTCATGCCCCGCGGCTTGCCTTTGCCTTTCTTCTTCATGCCAGACGATCCCCTTCCTTGCGCAGCCAGTCCGCAATCACCTTTGCGAACTTCTCGCGGGCGGCCTCATCAGTCTGATGCAGCTCCGCGAGCGCCTGCTCGAGCCGTTCGACCAGTCCGCGCACCTCGCCAAACAGAAAATTGACCTTGTGCGCCACAGGGTTCTTCACCTTGTCCAGCTTTTCCTCTGCAGCGCGGGCGCGCTCCTCTGCAGCCCTGGCGGCCTCGGCGTTCTCCTCGCGTACCTTGGAGCGGATTTCCTCCAATTCCTCCTCAGTCAGTTCCCGCACTTCCGCAGGCTGCTGCTCGATAGCGTCAAGCTGTTCCTGCAAATCTTCAATTTTCGCCTTAGCTTCGTCGCGTTCTTTCTCCGCCTGTTCCAGCTTTGGCCGCAGGATGTCGCACGCACTCTGGACACCCTCCAGCGTGCCCTCGGCGGTGATCTTCGCCATTTCAGCCTTTTCCGCTTCCGCCTTGGCCTCGTCCCGCTCCTTCACAAGCGCCGCAATTTCGCGGCTCGACATGCTCGGCAGATCGTGCTCCTCGGCAAGCTCCTCGCGCTCCTCCTCGGCCATACCGAGCAGCGGCAGGATCTGCGAATAGGATAACTGTCCAAAGGCATCCGCCGCCGTCTTGCCGGAAAGGCTCACCTGACCGCCGCCGAACTCGCGCGCAATGCGCATATAATTCTGCGCGGTGCTGGGCTTGTAGCCGAGCTTGTCCGTCAGATAAGCCGTCCACTCGCCGGAGGGCACCATCTGCTTTGCCTCCTCAAGCCGCGTGCCGATCTGGATAACGCTCTCAAGAAAAACCTTGCGGGCGTTGTCCCGGATCATCGTAATTTCAGCGGTTACGATTTCGATCGAGCGTACCGCCACCACATTTTCGCTCATTTAAGCTGACCTCCTTATCATTTTCGTGACCTCGCGCAAATGGTCGAGGTACTTGTCCATAAACTCCGCCGCCTCCGGCGTACGCTTGTGATTGTGCGCGGCGTAGCACTGCCGGCAGGCAAGCGTTTTCGGGTCAATTTCCACCGTGTGCCACGGTTTCCTCGGTTCGCTGCGTTTTCGCAGCACCATAATGATGGTCTTGCCGTCCGCGTGCCGGTCTGCATAGCCTGCAACACAGTTGTTCTGTTCCTCGCCCTCGCGCACAATTTCCTCTGCGCTGTCGATCGGACGGATAAACATCCCGCCCCACTTCCATCTCATCCACTGCAGCAAATGCCGCTGTGTGCGGAATTTCTCGTTTTTTCCGCGATTCAGCAACTGCCGCTCTCGCGCGCTCAATCGGGCGTGCGCCTCATGCAGATCATGCGGCAGCTTGTCCGCGTTCGGCGCAAGCCGTTCCAGCTGCGCATGATAGTCGGCAAACTCACGCATCACCGCCGACAGTCCCAGATCAGAGCGCTTCCGCTGTTTTTCAATGTACTTCCTCAGTTCTGCCGCCGTCACGCCGCAGCGCTGCGAAAACGCAGCGACATCAAACATCGCCGTATCCGCCGCCCGTGCGAACGAAAGGCTTGCGGCATCTGCGCGCGCTGCGCCCGCCCGTTTCAAGCAGCTGTATTTCGCCGCAGTTGAAAGCGTTTCGTTGCGGAGCAGCCGCAAATCTGCCTTGCCGAGTCCGCGGAACAGCTTTTTCGGCTCCTTCGCCCGCAGGTTTACCAGTCGGCGGAAATAATCGCCGCCGCCCTGCTCGCGCTCCTGTAGCCAGCGGCCGAACCCCATCTTCCACAGGTATTCCACCGCCGGATATTTGCAGTAAAGCGCCAGATACCCGGTCAGATCGTGCAGCACAGCGAATGCCTCGGTAAGCTGGCTGTACCGCAAAGCGCTTGCCGCAAGCTCCTGCTCACTCGGCAGCACCCAGAAATCATCCCGGCGGCCGCCGCCCATGTCGTACCAGTGCCGGAACGTGCAGTTTTTCCGCAGCGCCCAGCCGTCATACTGCCAGCTCCACTTTTTCGCACCGGCGGCAGAAAAGACATACCGGCAGTATTCAAACGCAGTGTATTTCTCTAGCAGGAAATACGGATACATCCGCACCTGGCAGGAGGTCAGCCACAGCTCGCCGTGAGGACCAACCTGGAAAAAGTGAAACGCGAATGATACTTTGCGCAGCGCCGCCGCATGATCGTTTGCCGCCCACCGTTTGGGCGTAACGCTCCTGCCGCAGCGCGGACATATCCGCCATTTGCTGGCCGGTCCGGCGGAATGCGGCTCGGTAAACCGCTCCCGGCAGGCCGTGCAAAAACACTCGTAACGCCGAGTGTAGCTGTCCGGCCCAAAGTAATCCTGCTCATCGCCGGCGTAAAACCGGAAAAACAGAAATTCCTCATGCTGCACGTTCTCTGCGATAAGATCCTGCAGCGCCCAGCTGTCAATCGGCGGAATATCGTTGACCTCAAACACATTCCCGCCTCCTTACAGCAGATCCATAAGATCCAGTTCTTCCGGCTCAGCCGTAAGCGCTTGGGTTTCCGGCTCCTTCGTCTCTGCCGCAGGCTGAACGCCATCCAACGGCACCTTATAGAAGTCCGCAACAACCTGAATAACCGGATTCTCCGGGTCAAAGCGATTGCACATACAGCCCCAGAAACCGCCCTTCTGATGCTTCTGCGCATACGCACGAAGCGCCGCGAAGCACTTGTCGAAGCTCATCTCCGGGTTATCGAGGTCAGCCGCAATCACCTCGGCGGCGTGCTCGTCCGCCTGGGCGATCATCAGTACAACCTCGCCCATCTGGCGGGCGTTGCCCTCGGCGGCCTGCACCGCCTCACGGATTTTCTGCAGGCTCATTTAGTACCCCTCCCTCGCAAACTTATTCTGCACGGCATTCTTGCTCTTGCCGAGCGCCGCGCCGATCTCCTTGAGCAGATAGCCGCGCTTGCGCATGGCGACCGCCTTTTGAAATTCCTCGTACGTCCAGTGAACCGATTTGTGCGGAATCTTTTTCCGGCAGCCCAACTCCTCCAGCACGTTTGCGATCGTCTCATACGCCCGTCCGGTCTCCCTCGAAATAGCGCGAATAGGCATGCCTGCTTGATACATTTTCGCAAGCCGCTGTTTTTCCTCATCCGTCACGCGCGGCTGCCGGCGGCCATCCTGCTTGATTTCCTCCGGCACAAAAATGCCTGTCGGCACCTCGCTGCACAGCCCGCGCGCATCGTCCTGCGGCGTAAATACGCATTCGCGCGTGTAGTAAGTGCAGTGGTCGAACAGACTGTAATGCTCGGTCTCCTGTATCTCAAACCGGCCTTGCGGGTGTCTCCAGATAACCCGCGTCTTTTCTTTTTCTCGCATATTGTTCCTCCTGCCGCGCCTTGAAAATGGCGCTTTCTATTTCTTTCTTCTTTTCCCATACGTCCGGCAGCTCGGTAAACGGCTGACAGATCGGGTAAGCCTTGCCCTCATCGCCGTAGGTTCCGACAAGGTGATACTCCACCTCGCCAAACAGGGTGCGCTGAACCTCAACGCGCACCCTGTCGATCCGCACCCGCGGCAGCTCGGTCAGCTGAGAATACGGCTTAATTTCCAATCCGCTAAATCTCTGCATCGCCGTTCTCCCTGTTCGTCTGTCTCGCATTCCATCGTTCGAGCAGCAGCGCCTCGAATCGTGCCTTTCTGGCCTTATCTGCGCGTCTCTCGTCCTTTTCGACGGCCTTCACGTACCGCATACAGCGTTCCACCCGGTCATGCGGCATCTGGAACTTCTGCCGGTTTTTCTTCCAGACTGCCATCAGCGGATCTGCCTCATCAGGTCGGCGCGGTACGCAATGTGCGCCGCCTTGTCCATGGAGACGCGGGCCGCCTTGCGGGCCTTGACTTCCTCTGCCGCCCGGCGGCGTTTTGCCGCACAGAGATCCGCATAGCAGATTGCCATGCAAAACAGCATCGCCGTTCCGAGCACCGCCGCCTGCATGCGGCTGCAGGCACCCGCGATCTGCATGTACATCACGCCGCCGAACACCGCCGCCGACAGGCTCATCATAAACTTACTTGCTTTCATCTTTCTTCCTCCGTTCCTGATTCATCAGTAATTCCCACGCCGTTTTCTGCAGGCGCTCAATGCGCCGCTGCATTTCCTCCGGCGGAACGTCACGGTAGCAGTCGTCGTCAATGTAGACCGTACCGTTCGGATAATGATATTCAGCCACGATTGCCACCGTAACCACCCCTTTCTAAAGCCTATGCTCAGACCGGCTTGTCTGTTGCCGTCCGCGTCACCTCTACCTCTAAATTGAACTTTTGTGCTTTCTCAAGCTCAATGCGGGCAGCGATCCGCAGGCTCTCCGGCGCTTCCGGGTCGGCCATGATCTGCTCTGCCGTCATGGCGAGGTATTCGTTGAATGGTTTCATACAGGTTTCACCTCGATCTTTTCCGCCTTGCCGAGCCACTCCTCGACCTTCTGCAGCGCAACCTCTCGGCTGTCGCAAAAATACTGCGTCCACTGGTACGCAATATGACCTTTTTCGGTCAAAATCCAAACTTCGTACTTCATGGTGTGTCCTTCCCTTCCGCCTGCTCGGCGTCCAGACCTCTGCGAATCATCACACGCAAAATCTCAGAGAATGAGCATTTGCAATATTTTTCACTCTTCCGCAATTCGTAAACTGCATTTTCCAGTTCCGGCGGAAGGCTGATTGTCTTTCTCGGCATCTCAGTCATTTGTACCTCTCCTTTCAAGTGGTGAACCTGTGATTTATGATGCTATTATAGTTCACCACCTCAGAACTGTCAATAGGAATTTTGAAAAAACTTGACACCGGTTCACCACTGCTGTATGATAAGACCAACGGAGGTGACATACAATGCCAACAGATAAACCACGGTTTACAATCACCGTAGACCCTGCTCTAATGCAGGAAATCGAAGATTATCGGTACAACCATCGTATCAAAAACCAAACACAAGCTGTCATATCTCTCATGCAGCGCGGCTTGCAGGAAATCATGGAAACAGAGTTCAGCCAACCGCAGCAACCGGTCGAGCAATATTCCGCCGACGAACAACAGCTCATCGACGACTACCGTTCCCTGAACGAGCAGGGACAGGAATATATCCGTCAGACCATGTATATGGCAAAACAAACGCATAAAAAAATGCCTGACCTTTACGATATGGAAAAGCAGGCATGAATAAAGGGCAAATATATGAAATATCTTACCAAACGGATAATTTGCGCCGCTGGTTGTCTCTTAATGCTCACGTCTGTTGCCTCGGCCCATCCGGGGCAAACAGATGCAGACGGCGGCCACTGGGATAATGATACTGGCGAATATCACTACCACCACGGATATCCGGCCCATCAGCATACAAACGGAATCTGTCCATATGATTATGATGACCAAACCGGTAGGAATTCCGGTACAAGTGGTTCATCGGCAACAGACACTATTTCGCAAGATACAACTTCCGACCAAGTAGACGATGTAGATTGGCGTGATCCCAGTTGGGAATGGGTTCCCGATTCATACGAATCCTCGCAAAATTTTTCAAATTCCGGCAGCTGTCCACAAGCAGGTCACATTATACCTCGCCAATATTATTATGATGCAGACGGTAGAATGTACACACCATATCAGGATCAGGCGATTCCGCACGCTGATGGTGAAACCGATAACAGCTATTTCATGCAAGCCGGTTCTTACAATGATCCAGAGAACAAACCAAGGTTCGACTATTTCACTCTGGACGAAATTGTATATATGTTTGGTTTGCAGGAACAAAGTCTGCAATTCCAACAAGGTGCCTACTTCGGATTAAACGAAGCTGCTGTATGGTCAGATTTTAACGACACCGACAGCGCCGAAGATCATAGCAGTGATTATGACGACGGATATTATCAAGGCTATCGAGACGGATTTTTCGCCGACCGATCCGCGCCGAACAGCGATATCATCGACAGAAGCGAGCTCGGCGGAGCGTCTACCCGAGATGAAGAAGAAGCGCCTGCCGTTTCCACAAGCAAAACAACAGAAAGCGGCTGGACTAAATACTATCCCTACATTATCGGCGTCCTCGCCTGCTTGTGTATCCTGTTCTTTGTTCTGATGTGTATAGCTTCTTCCAATTACCAAAAAGCAAACGAATCGCTTACAAAGCGTTACTACGTTTTACGCGATATCGGTCAAATCATCAAAAACAGACCCTCGAAAACGATAACAGAGGATGAAATAAACGAAATCCTGCGCAAACACCAGTAAGGAGCTGATTGCATGAGTCCATTTGTCAAGGAAACCCTCACCGGCTTGCTCTGTATCGCCTTGCTTGTAGTCTGGGTGATTATCCATGTCACCCATGACCTGAATGACTGGAATAATAAATGGAAGTGATCAAATGTCCACCGAGTATGCCATCTATTTACGCAAATCCCGTGCCGACCTCGAAGCAGAGGCGCACGGCGAAGGCGATACCCTCGCCCGGCACGAGCATATCCTCATGGAGCTTGCCAAGTCCCGTGCCCTGCCCATCGGCGCGATATACCGCGAAATCGTCTCCGGTGAGCGTATCGCAAACCGTCCCGTCATGCAGCAGCTGCTCTCCGAGGTGGAGGATGGCCGCTGGAAGGGCGTACTCGTCACCGAAACCTCGCGTCTCGCGCGTGGTGATACGATAGATCAGGGTATCGTCGCCCAAGCGTTTAAGTTTTCAGGCACACTCATCGTAACACCCGCCAAAACCTACGACCCCACGCAGGAGGCGGATGAGGAATGGATGGAGTTCGGCCTGTTTATGTCACGTCAAGAGTACCGCATGATCCGCCGCCGTCAGCTGGCCGGAACGAGAGCCTCCAAGAAAGAAGGCCACTACGTTCCCGGACGTCCACCTTACGGCTATGAACGCTACAAACTGGACGGCCGTGGCTGGTCCCTTCGACCGGTTGAGCCGCAAGCCGGTGTGATCCGCACCATCTACGATATGTATCTTTCCGGCAAAGGCTTTTCCGAAATCGCGAACGAACTGAACGCTATGAAGATCCGCACACCGCTCGATAAAAAATGGGTGCCCGCGACTACCCGTGCCATCCTGCAGAACCCGCACTATGCCGGTTTTATCCCCAGTGCCATGAAGGTCAACACAAAAATCGTGCAAAAAGGCAAATTGATAACCAAGCGACCGGTCAATAAAAACTGTGAGCTGTACGAAGGAATACACGAAGCGATCATCCCGCGGGACGTCTGGTATAGCGTCCAACAGCGCATGAAAGACACCGTTACGCCGCGTGTACCGCGCAAATACCAGCAGATGAATCCGCTGGCCGGACTGGTCTACTGCGACCAATGCGGTAAACTGATGTCTCGCCATCCATACCGCCGTGAAGATAAAGTCCGGTTTGGCTGTGAAAATCCGTCCTGCTCTACCGTCTCCAGTCTGTTTGAAGATGTGGAAAACCTTGTCCTGAAGTCTCTCCGCGAATTTCTTCACGAGATCGAACTCAGCTCTCCTGCCCTTCTGGACACGAAAAGCGAAGAAATCGCACTGCAGAATATCGAGAAGCAGCTTACCGATATAAACCACCGTCTGCAGCGTACCTATGAACTGCTCGAAGATGGTGTTTACAGTAAGGAAACCTTCCTGCAGCGTCAATCCGCAATCAGCCAGGATCAGACCGCACTGCTAAACACAAAGCACGAGATCGAGCGCAAACTCCATAATAAACAGACAGACATTGAAGCACAGAAGAACTCCGCGCCACTCATCCGTCATGTTCTGGACGTATACCCAACACTGGAAGATCCAAAAGAACAAAATCTTCTCTTAAAGCAGGTAATCCGCCGTATAGACTACCATAAAACCGTCCGTGTCTACGGCAAAGCCAAAAGCGACCTCCATCTGACAATCCACCCCAAAATTGCTATACCTCAAACCTCTAACATTTAAGTTATTGCTGCTGCGCGCTGCATGAAGTACCCCGTTCAATCTGCTCGTGCTTCGGCGGTGACGATCTCGTGCTCAGCAACGATGGCTATCAGCTGTTCGTAACCCTCGGTCAGTTCTCGATCATCCGGCTCGAGCGCGACATTCAGCTGCTCATGCCCGCTTACGACGTATGTCTGCCGCGGCGCGACTGCTCGAACAGCGGTGTCGGCGGTGAGCAGGACCCGTGCGAGATCTTCTCGAGCTTTGACTTCCCCATCGACGCCTTTTTCCCGCCGCAGAGCGACAAGGCAGGCTGTCTGTTCACCGGCAGTGCCGGCGTAAATGACAATCGCAGCGGCTGTGGCTGCAGCAATAACAATTCCTGCAACGGCAATAATTCCTGCAGATAATCTATCTACCCGTTTACACGCAGCCGGCTGGGAGTATTTGCTCCCAGCCGGCTGTAAATTCGCCGTTCTGTATGACGGCAAGCCGATGGTTTTCGACTGTCCGTTTAAAATGAAGCCGTCGGCAAATTCGACCTATGACCTGAAGGATGCCACTGCTTCATTCTTCATTCTCGTTAAGAATACAGACGGCGGCTTCCTGATCGGCAGCTTTGCAACCGGTATCTGATCACTGCCGCACAAACCGTTCGATCTGCTGAAAAAGTTTCTCTATTGGCGCAAAAAGTCCCCCATCGACTGATGAGGGACTTTTTGCTTGTACAGTTTTTTGGTTCTGAGACTTCGCTTAGTACGCGATGCCCCAGACAACCATCTTGTTTGCAGGCTTGCCGCAGACCGGACAGGTATCTGCGATGTGCTCCTGCTCAAACGGCATGCAGCGGCTCGGCATACCGGTCTCTTCCTTGACCTTCTCCTCGCAGGCGAGGTCGCCGCACCACATGGACTTGATAAAGCCGGTGTGCTCAGCAAGGATAGACTTCATCTCGTCAAGAGACTTTGCGGTATAGGTATGCGCCTCGCGGTTTGCGAGCGCCTTCTCATACAGCGACTTCTGGATATCCTCCAGCAGTGCCGGAATGGTCTTTTCGAGATCCTCGAACTTAACAACGGTCTTTTCGCGGGTGTCGCGGCGAACCAGTACGCACTGACCCTCAGCGATATCGCGCGGACCAACCTCCAGACGAAGCGGAATGCCCTTCATCTCGTACTCGGCAAACTTCCAGCCCGGGGTATTGTCGCTCAGGTCGATCTTGGCACGGATGCCCGCTGCCTTGACCTGCTCGTACAGCTCGGTTGCCTTCTCCTTAACGCCTTCCTTGTGAGCCGCAACCGGAATAACAACCAGCTGGGTCGGAGCGATGCGCGGCGGCAGAACCAGGCCCTCGTTATCACCGTGCGTCATGATAATTGCGCCGATGATACGGGTGGAAACGCCCCAGGAGGTCTGATACATATACTGCAGGGTGTTGTTCTTATCGGTGTACTGCATGCCGAATGCGCGTGCAAAGCCGTCACCGAAGTAGTGCGAGGTACCGGACTGCAGAGCCTTACAGTCGTGCATCATGGCCTCGATGGTGTAGGTGTTCTCTGCACCGGCAAAGCGCTCCTTCTCGGTCTTTTCGCCCTTAACGACCGGAATGGCCAGCCATTCCTCGAAGAACTTCGCGTAGATGTTCAGCATGCGCAGAGTCTCTTCCATAGCCTCCTCGGCGGTAGCATGAACGGTGTGGCCCTCCTGCCACCAGAACTCACGGCTGCGCAGGAACGGACGGGTGGTCTTTTCCCAACGGACAACCGAGCACCACTGGTTGTACAGCTTCGGCAGATCGCGCCAGGAGCGAACGATCTTTGCGTAATGCTCGCAGAACAGCGTCTCCGAAGTCGGACGAACGCACAGACGCTCCTCCAGCTTGTCGTTGCCGCCGTGCGTTACCCATGCACACTCCGGCGCGAAGCCCTCAACGTGGTCGGCTTCCTTCTGCAGCAGGCTTTCCGGAATGAAGATCGGCATTGCTACATTCTCGTGACCGGTCTCCTTGAACATGCCGTCCAGCGTGTGCTGGATGTTCTCCCATAGCGCCTGTGCGTATGGACGCATGATGATACAGCCCTTTACGGACGAATAATCGGCCATTTCAGCCTTTTTAACAATATCTGTGTACCACTGCGCGAAGTCCACGTCCATAGACGTGATCTCGCTGACCAGCTTTTTCTTTTCTGCCATTATTCTTCACCTTTCTGGTTCGCAATAATCTTATCTATTTTTTCCTGTTCGTTTTCCAGCGCATCGTTACCCCAGATGTAGAATACATCATCGGTTGCAGACCGGACGGTAATCCTTCCGTCTTTCAACAGGCAGGTATAGTGTCCGCTTCTATGGCCCTCTGTCGGAATAGCGATTGCGAAGCGAACAGCACCGCTTTTGACCGTCTTTACCTCGTCGATCAGAATGTCATCGAGTGTTGTAAGCGTGGTCTGCGTTCCGTCCGGCGCGATACGCACGAGCATATCACCCGCCATGTATCCGATACCATCCGAATAGTATTCCGTCCGCTCAGACTTATCGCAGGAAACAGCATAGTAGGCCCCATCCGCATCCTGCTTTACGCTGATGACCGGAGAATCTGTCACCTGCACCAGACGGCCGTTCTCTTCGCGGTACAGCCCAGCTGTGCCCCAGAACAGTGCACCGTCGCTGCCAATTATCCGCGGCGCACAATGCTTGCGCACCTCGGCATCATCCGATTGATACGCATTCGAGATGGTATAGCTGTCTGTCTTTTGACCGTCCCAGTTATACGCCGTCAGCACGGTTTCGTCCGCCGTACAGTTCTGCGTAACAGTCATGCCGTTATCCGTCAGCCGGCAGATACCCGCTGCCACGCCCAACGGCTCCACGCCTGTTTCCGTGAGCTTATAACCGGTCGTCTCGTCCGGGCAGATGATGCAGCCGCGTACGCTCTGATAAACGGTATGTGCTGCCTGCTGCTGTGCTTCGGTCAGGGTCAGTTCGGTTTTGACCGTATCGCCGTGCACTGAGCACAGCGAATACGTTTCCGTTTTCCGGTCGTACACCAGCAGATAATCGGTTTCTCCGGCACGGCCGAGATATTCCACAGAGCTTTCCTGCGGCAGCGAGAGCACTTGCGTCAGTTTCATCGTCTTGCTGTCCATGCGGTACAGGATAAAATCCGACTGCTCCATATCGCTCTGCGCATAACGGTCTGTACCGCTGACAGGCTGCACTCCGTCAATCGGACACTGCGCCACTGTCACATCTGCGATCTGGCAGACGAACGGCGAAGCAATCAGGTTCCATTTGCCATCGTACTGGTAATCATTGCCGTAATCACGCGGCAGAACGTCCCATGCCGCATTTTTGAACTGTTCCGCCGTGAAAACGCCGTCGTCGATCAGCTTTTCCGCCACACTGCGGTCGCTTTCATCGCCATTTTTCGCGTAGTTCGTACTGAGCAGCCGCGCCGAGAGCGAAACCGCATCTCCGCGGATAAAGCCCTCCTCGTCCGTCTGCCGTACCTCATCGTTATCGACAAAAGCCATACCCTGATAGCTGTCCGCATCCAAATGCGCCCGGGTCAGAAAAATGCAATACTGGCCGCAGGTGACATTGCGCTGCGAGCCGTACAGTGTCGCGGAAACGCCCTTGGTCAAACCATTCTGATACAGCCAGCCGACGTATTTGTCCGCCCACTGCGGCACATCGGTAAACGGATGCTTCCAGTTTCCTTCCAGCGCGGTCTTTTCTGCGCCAAGCAGACGGGTCAGCATCACCGAGGCCTCTGCGCGGGTCATGGATTTCTCCAGCGCAAAGCCCTTGTCGGTGCCTTTGAACAGTCCGAGATCATAAAGCATCTGCGCCTGCGCTTCGGTATCGCCGGGATAGTTGTTGTTGATCGTACCGACCTGTGCCGCACCGGCGGCACAAGTCAGCAGACCTGCCATCAGACACGCGGAAACAAATTTTTTCATGCCGCACCCTCCCTGCATACATGACAAAACTCTATGAACCTTTATTCTATTGTGACGGAGAACGGAATATCGCTTCCGCTCTCCGTTTTGCTGCTTACTTCAGCTTATTCTCAACCTCATACGCGAGCTTCTCGATAAACTCGCCGGTCTCCATAGCAGTGGTCTCGCCGGTCTTGCGGGTACGAACCGAGATAACACCCTTTTCCTCGTCCTTGTCGCCAATGACGATCATATACGGAACCTTGTGAACCTGTGCTTCGCGGATCTTATAGCCAATCTTCTCGTTGCGGTCGTCCATGGTGACGCGGAAGCCGTTGTCGGTGAGCTGCTGCATGACTTCCTTGGCGCACGGGATGTTGCGGTCGGTCATCGGCATGATGCGAACCTGCTCCGGTGCCAGCCAAGTCGGGAATGCGCCTGCAAAATGCTCGGTGATAACGCCGATGAAGCGCTCAATGGAGCCGAGGACAACGCGGTGGATCATAACCGGACGGTGCTTCTCGCCGTCTGCGCCGGTGTACTCAAGCTCAAAACGCTCCGGCAGCTGCATATCCAGCTGGATGGTGCCGCACTGCCAGGTACGGCCGATGGAGTCTGCCAGATGGAAGTCCAGCTTCGGACCGTAGAACGCGCCGTCGCCCTCGTTGACAACGTAGTCCTTGCCGATCTCGGTGATGGCCTCTGCGAGGGTCTTTTCCGCAAACTGCCAGTCCTTCAGTTCGCCCATGTGATCCTCCGGCATGGTGGACAGCTCGATCTGATAGGTCAGGCCAAAGGTGGAGTAAACCTCATCGAACAGACGAACGACGTTCTTGATCTCGTCCTTCATCTGATCCCAGGTCATGAAGATGTGGGCATCATCCTGCGTGAAGCAGCGCACGCGGAACAGACCGTGCAGTGCGCCGGACAGCTCATGACGGTGTACCAGACCCAGCTCGCCGACACGCAGCGGCAGCTCCTTGTAGGAGTGCGGCTGAGCCTTGTAGACCAGCATACCGCCCGGGCAGTTCATCGGCTTGATGGCGTAATCCTCGTCATCGATGACGGTGGTGTACATGTTCTGCTTGTAGTGATCCCAGTGACCGGAGCGCTCCCACAGCTTGCGGTTGAGGATCATCGGGGTGGAGACCTCAACGTAGCCGTAGCGCTTGTGCACCTCGCGCCAGTAGTCGATCAGGGTGTTCTTGAGGATCATGCCGTTCGGCAGGAAGAACGGGAAGCCCGGGCCTTCCTCGGTCAGCATGAACAGGCCGAGCTCCTTGCCGAGCTTGCGGTGATCGCGCTTCTTCGCCTCTTCCAGCATGTTGAGGTACTGGTCGAGTTCGTCCTTCTTCGGGAATGCGGTGCCGTAAATACGCTGCAGCATCTTCTTGGAGGAATCGCCGCGCCAGTAAGCGCCGGTGACGTTCATCAGCTTGATGCCGTTGCCCTTTACGCGGCCGGTGGAGTCCAGATGCGGGCCTGCGCACAGGTCAGTGAACTCGCCCTGCTTGTAGAAGGAAATGGTAGCATCTTCTGGCAGATCGTTAATCAGCTCTACCTTGTACGGCTCCTCACGCTCTTCCATGAACTTGATGGCCTCTGCGCGCGGCAGCTCGAAGCGCTCGAGCTTCTCCTTCTCCTTGCAGATCTTGCGCATCTCTGCCTCGAGAGCATCGAGGTGCTCCTGCGTGAAGGAGAACGGCGCATCAAAATCGTAGTAGAAGCCGTTGTCGATGGACGGGCCGATGGCCAGCTTGACCTCCGGATACAGGCGCTTGACCGCCTGCGCGAGAATGTGCGATACCGTGTGACGGTAGGTGTCGCGGTATTCCTTGTTCTCAAACGTGTACTTGTTTTCTTCGGACACTTTTATTCAGACCTTTCTTGTAAAATCATAACGAGTGGAGTAATTGATAGTGGAGAATGGAAAATGAAGGTATCCGTCCACGGGACGGAATTTTATAACGTGCTTTGCGCGTAACCACAATTCTCAACTCTCTATTTTCAATTTTCCATTACTGCAGAGTAACAAAAAAGCGCTCACCCCTGTATCTCTCAGGGGTGAGCGCTTGCCCACGGTTCCACCCTGCTTGCAGCCCTTGAGGGACTGCCGCTCGGAGTTCTTAACGCGAACGACACGGCACAGCATACTGCGGTTTTCCGCTGTGCGGCTCGGGAATCGGTACTGTTTTCTCCGCATTGCGTGTGCTTGCAGCCGTGACGCACGCTCTCTGCCAAATGCTTTTCGGAAAACAGGATTTCCGTCATTGCCTATAACTTAATAAATACAGATTTATTATAACGCTCATATCCGCACTTTGTCAACCGATTTCGCACGAAAAATGAAGAATTGAAAAATGCAGGATACCATCATCCTCTATTTTTCATTCACCATTACTGTGCCTTTGCCTTGGTAATTTTATCTGCAGCAAGCAAAATGCCCAGCTTGCCGGATTCATATGTCAGGCCGCCCTGCATATAGCAGACATACGGCTCACGCATCGGTGCATCGGCGGAAAGCTCAATGGACGCGCCCTGCACGAACGCGCCTGCAGCCATGATAACCTGATCGTCGTAACCCGGCATTGCCCACGGCTCCGGCGTTACATAGGAATCGACAGGTGCACCGGCCTGAATGCCCTCACAGAAGCGGCGCAGCGGGTCAGGCGCACCGAACGCGATGGTCTGGATGATGTCGTAACGCGGCTCCTCTGCCTTCGGGCTTACCTCGTAACCGAGCTTTTCCATGACCTTTGCGCAGAACATCGCGGTCTTGATGGCCTGCATGGTGACATGCGGCGCCAGGAACAGGCCCTGATACAGCAGGCGGTTCTGCCCCATCGTACAGCCGCATTCGCCGCCGATGCCGGGTGCGGTCAGCTTGTAGGAGGCGTTCTCGACCAGATCGGCACGGCCTGCAATATAGCCGCCGGTCGGGGCCAGACCGCCGCCCGGATTCTTGATGAGCGAGCCTGCGATGATGTCCGCACCGACCTGCGTCGGCTCGATCTCCTCAGTGAATTCGCCGTAGCAGTTATCGACCATGATGGCCGCAGTCGTGTTGACCTCGCGCACGGTCTTGCAGATTTCGCCGATTTCCTCGGCAGAAAGCGTCTTGCGGACGCCGTAGCCGCGGCTGCGCTGAATGAATACCAGCTTGATATTCTCATCTGCCGCCGCTGCCTTGATGGCGGGCAGGTCAGGCTCGCCGTCCTTGAGGTCAACCTGCCTGTAGCCGATGCCGTAGCTCTTCATACTGCCGCAGTAATCGCCGGTGATGGTGTTCTGCAGCGTGTCATACGCCGGTCCGGTGACGGACAGCACGGTATCGCCGGTCTTGACGGCGGAAAACATCGCGCAGGACAGCGCGTGTGTGCCGTTTACAAAGCCGATACGCACGAGTGCGGCCTCGGTGCCGAAAATATCGGCGTAGATCTTGTCGAGCGTGTCACGGCCGTAGTCATCGTAGCCGTAGCCGGTCGTACCGGCAAACAGATTGTCGGATACGCGGTTCTTCGCAAATGCCGCCAGCACCTTCTCGGTGTTGCGGTCACAGATCTCCTCGAGACGCTCGAAATACGGACGGATCTCGCGTTCAGCCTCACGGCCGAGCGCACGAATCTCCGGTGAAATCTTAATATATTCAGACATTTATGTGTAATCTCCTTCTATCAGAGTGAAGAGTGGAGAGTTAAGAGTGAAGATAGCGAAACGGTTTCGCTGTCTCTCCACTCTGCAATCTCCACTCTCCACTTTTTCTATATAACGCTTTCGCCGTCCGGCAGCGTAAACAATTCACTGTCCGGCGTTTCCGTGCTGAGCTCGCTGACGGTGACTTTGCGCGTCAGCGTATCGCCGTCATAGAACGACGCCTGCGCCAGCAGACCGCTGACCGTTGAAACGGCATATACGCAGCGGTAGCCGTCCTGCTCAAACGTAACGGCAATACACGGTTCACCGTTAATATCCTGCCTGCCGGCAGCAGTCAGCTGTACTTCGTCAGCCAGAACATCCTCGTATGTCGGCAGCATAGCCGCTGCGTCATCGGTAAAATCGCCGGCTTTGCCCTGATAAGCAGTGCTGTCCCCTGCATTCCACGCGTACACCTTGCTGTCCGGAACGCGAATCAGCGTAGACTGCACCTGATTGTCACTGCCGAGTGTATCCGTGCGCATCACATTATCCCGCACATAGCGATGGCAGTACAGAGCCGCCGAGCCGCCATCATAGTAGATCGTGTTCTCGATCCTGCTGCTGTATGCCGCCGGACGTGCGAGCGTTGCAATAACGGTCTTGGCGTTATTGACATCAATGGTAATATCATCCACGCTCTGCCCAGTGAGCAGCGCACTGCCTGTGCCAACCGTTGGCGAATCGCCCTCACTGCCGGGCAGGATAATGCCGGTGCTGCTGCCGTGCATCCAGCCGGAGGACAGCACAAAGCTGAGCACCACCAACAGCACGAGCACGGTAGCGCCCGCAGCCGCAATCTTCGGCGTAGTGTCCGGCAGATAGTGTTTCGGCGTATGCTTCTCTTTTTTTACGGGTTTCACGGGTTAAACGGAGCCGGACCGTCCTCGCGCAGACCAAAATACTGCTCGATCGCCTGCACGATACGCTGCGAGGTCTTTCCGTCGCCGTACGGATTGACAGCGTGCGCCATTTTTGCGTAAGCGTCCTCATCGTCAAACAGCTCACGCGCGAGCTTAACGATATTGGCCTGCTCCACGCCTGCCAGCTTGACCGTACCGGCCTCGATGGCCTCCGGACGTTCGGTCTCGCGGCGCAGCACCAGAACCGGCTTGCCGAGGCTGGGCGCCTCCTCCTGCAGTCCGCCGGAGTCGGTCATGATGAGATAGCAGCGTGCCATCAGGTTGTGCATCTCGTCCACGGCCAGCGGATGGATGAGGTGAATGCGGTTATTGCCGCCGAGGAATTTCTCCGCAGTCTCGCGGACATACGGGCTGAGGTGCACCGGATAAACGAAGTGTACATCCGGATATGCTTCGCTCAGCTCGGCAATGGCGCGGCAGATGTTCTCCATCGGCTCGCCGTAGTTCTCGCGGCGGTGCGCGGTAACGAGGACAACGCGGTTGTTCTCAAAGTCCAGCGTTTTGAGCTGCTCATCGCGGAACTCAAAATCCGGCTTTACGGTCATGTGGATTGCGTCAACAACCGTGTTGCCCATGACAAACACGCCGTCTGTGATACCTTCCTTCGCAAGATTATCGCGGTTGCGCGGAGTCGGCGCAAAGTGCAGCGTTGCAATCTGACCGGTCAGCTTGCGGTTCATCTCCTCCGGGAACGGGCTGTACTTATCGTAGGTACGCAGACCGGCCTCTACATGACCGACCGGTACCTTGTGATAGAACGCCGCGAGCGCACCGGCAAAGGTGGTCGAGGTATCACCGTGGACGAGCACGATGTCCGGCTGTGCCTTTTCGAGCACCTCATCCAGACCGTGCAGGCTCTTCTCGGTGATGGTCGCCAGCGTCTGACGCGGCTGCATGATGTTCAGGTCATAATCCGGCTTAATATCGAAAATATCAAGCACCTGATCGAGCATCTCACGGTGCTGCGCGGTAACACACACAATGGATTCGGTGTTTTCATTCTGCTCGAGCGCGTGCACCAGCGGCGCCATCTTAATGGCCTCCGGGCGGGTGCCGAAAACCGTCATTACCTTGATTTTATTCATCGTCTTTATCCTCCTTGTTTTCGGGAGCGTGTTTGCTCCAGTGTTCCGCACCGTAAATAATGCATGCACCTACCAGAATTGCAGCCAGCACTGCCAGCAGCAGTACAATCGCCTTAACCTCGCCGGACGAGGTGAGCACCACGGCGGTCAGGCCGAGTGTTGCGCTGATAGCGTACAGGATAGCAACCGCCTGCTTCTGGTTGAAGCCCATGTCGATCAGCTTGTGATGCACATGGCCGCGGTCCGGACTCATCGGACTTCTGCCTGCCGCCACACGACGGATGATGGCGTTGGCTGTATCAAAAATCGGCAGGCCGAGAATCAGAAACGGCACCGCAAACGAGATGACTGCGTAGAATTTGAACAGACCCATGATGGACACGGTCGCCAGCATGTAGCCGAGGAAGGTCGAGCCGGTGTCGCCCATGAAGATCTTAGCCGGATTGAGGTTGTACGGCATAAAGCCGATGCACGCACCAGCGAGCGCCGCCATCGTGATGGCAATCGGCATGTTGCCGGTCAGCAGTGCAACGGCAAGCATGGTAATCGCCGCGATAGACGAAACACCGACCGCAAGTCCGTCCAGACCGTCAATCAGGTTTACCGCATTCGTGATGCCGACAATCCAGATAATCGTGGCCGGCACTGCCAGAATGCCGAGATGGACAAACGGCGTATCCGACAGCGGATTCAGATTGGTGAACAGACCGATCTGCAGATCGCCGATGCAGACCGGAATGGCTGCCGCCACAATCTGCACCACGAATTTGAGCTTGGCGCCGAGCGCCAGCACATCATCGAAAATGCCGAGTGCGACAATGATGGCCGCTCCGAGCAGGACGCACAGCATGGTCTCATCGAGCTGCCCGAAAATCAGAATCGAACACAAGAAGCCGCCGTAAATGGCCAGACCGCCCAACCGCGGGATCGGCTTTTTGTGCATGCGGCGTGCATCCTTCGGCACGTCGATCGCGCCGACCTTGTGTGCAAAGTTCTTGACCGGCGGTGTGAAAAAATAGCTCAGCACGGCAGCTACGGCAAACGCTGCAATGATCGTGCCGATAACAATATATTCAGACATGGTTTACTCCCTTTTGGCTCAGCGTGCGACAAAGCCTACCTTTCGATAAACCTTATCCAGCGTTTTGCGCGCCAGATAGGAGGCCTTCTGTGCGCCCTCCTTGTAGACCTGCTCCAGATAATCCTTGTTGTTCAGCAGATCGGTGGTCTTTTCACGAATCGGACGCAGCAGCTCGACAACGGCCTCGCCGACTGCGGGCTTGAACTCACCGTAGCCCTTGCCGTCAAACTCGGCTGCCGCCTGTTCGATGGTCTTGCCGGTCGCCAGAGCGTAAATCTGCAGCAGGTTGGAAACACCCGGCTTGTTCTGCGGGTCAAAGATGATGCGGGAATCCGAGTCGGTAACCGCACGCTTGAACTTACGCATAATGTCCTCCGGCTTGTCCATCAGCAGGATATAGCCGTTCGGGTTCGGGTCGGACTTGCTCATTTTGCTGTTCGGGTCAACCAGGCTGGTAATCTTGGCACCCTCGCCAACCTTCGGGTAGTAGCCCTCCGGAATGGTAAAGGTATTCGGATGCAGATTGTTGAAGCGGTTTGCAATATCGCGGCAGATCTCGATGTGCTGGCTCTGATCCACGCCAACCGGAACGAGGTCGGTCTGGTACAACAGAATGTCAGCCGCCATCAGAACCGGATAGGTGAACAGACCGACATTGATGTTGTCCGCGTGCTTGGCGGATTTGTCCTTGAACTGGGTCATGCGGGAAGCCTCGCCGAACATGGTGAAGCAGTTGAGCACCCACGCCAGCTCCGCATGCGCGGGCACATGGCTCTGGATGAACAGAATGCTCTTTTCCGGGTCCAGACCGCAGGCAATGTACTGCGCGATCAGCTCAAGCGTTGCACGGCGGAGCGCCGCAGGCTCCTGCCGGACCGTGATGGCGTGCTGATCGACCACGCAGTAAATGCAGTTGTACTGCTCCTGCAGGATCGGGAAATTGCGGATAGCACCCAAATAGTTACCCAGCGTCAGCTTGCCGGACGGCTGCACGCCGGAGAAAATCGTTTTTTTCTGGTTATCGCTCATGTATATACTTCCCTTGCTTAGAATTTTTCGGTTCAATTCACCCCGAAAGGTTTCCATACTTAATTGTAATGATACCACACTTTGAGGGAGGTTGCAACCGTTCAAAAAGAGTGAAGAGTGAGGAGTGAAGAGTGGAGAGCTTTTAAGAGAGTGGAGAGTGGAGAGCGTTTGTTGTTTGCGTGTACCTGTTTTCTCCTCGCACTCACAAAAAGAAAGGGCGGACACGCTGGTCCGCCCCTACGGCAAGTGAAGCCTCAGAGAATCTCTTCACTCTCCAATCTCCACTCCTCACTCTATTAAAACTATTCCGGCCGTTCCTTGACCTTCCGCAAAATGGCCCACTCGCTGACCTTGAACGGGAACGCAAAGTGTACGCGCATCTGCGGCACGTTGAACAGCTCGCGCTTCGTGCCCTCGTCATCAGTGACGTTCTCTGCGCGGAACACATACGGCACCTGACCCGGCTGGATCAGCTCCAGCTCTTCCCCATCGAAAAAGCGGTTCTTGAGTGCGAACACGGCTTTGCCGCTGTCGTCACACTCGACCGGCATGCCGACAACCTCGTACTCGCGGATATACTGGCTGTCGCCGTAATGCTGCCCGTTTTCCTGATTGCCGAAGTAGAAGCCGGTGTAATACTCGCGGTGGCTGACCTTATTGACCTCATCGCGGCAGAACTGCGGCAGAACGAAGCCGTTCGGGTCTTTTCTGTACGCATCGATCGCGGCACGGTATGCACCGGTGACACAGGCTGCATAGTACGCAGTTTTGTTGCGGCCCTCAATCTTGAACGAGGTAATACCGGCCTCGATCAGCTCCGGAACGTGCTCGATCATGCACATATCCTTGGAGTTATACAGGTAGGTGCCGCGTCCGTCCTCCTCGACCGGGAAGAACTGCCCCGGACGCTTCTCCTCCATCAGAGAATAATTCCAGCGGCACGGCTGTGCACATGCACCATGGTTGGCGTCGCGGCCGGTCATGTACTGCGAGATCAGGCAGCGGCCGGAGTACGAAATGCACATGGCACCATGAACGAAGGCCTCAATCTCGAGTTCCTTCGGGGTTTTGGCACGGATTTCGGCGATCTCCTCAAGGGAAAGCTCACGCGCGAGCACGATACGCTCGGCGCCTTCATCCGCCCAGTAGTTTGCCGCCTCGTGGTTAAGGATGCTGGTCTGAGTCGAGATGTGCACCGGAACCTTGGGCGCGTATCTGCGCGCCATGCGCAGCACGCCTACATCCGCGATGATGAGTGCGTCCGCGCCTGCGTCCTGCAGCAGCTCCAGATAGGCCGGAAGCGCCGGAAGGTCGCGGTTGGACGGCATAATATTGACTGTAATGTAGCACTTGACGCCGTGCGCATGCGCGTAGGCAATGCCCTCGCGCAGCGCGTTATCGTCAAAGTTGGTTGCAGCGGCACGCATGCCGAAGCGCGTTCCGGCCATATAGACCGCATCCGCGCCGTAGGCAATGCCAAACCGCATTTTGTCCAGATCGCCTGCGGGCGACAGTAATTCAGGTGTGTTATTCACCGGTTGCCTCCGTTGTTGTCGTGTCTGCCGAAGCGTTTGCAGCCTGCGCCTGTGCCTGATTGGAAGCCTCGATGTTGCGCTCGTGCTCCTCATAGCTGCTTGCAAACAGGTGCGAGCCGTCCGGCATAGCAACGTAATAGTAGTAATTGTTGTCCTCCGGATGGCTTGCTGCGTACAGCGAAGCATAACCCGGGTTGCAGATCGGTCCGGGCGGCAGACCCTCGTGTTTGTAAA
>ENA-OROU01000775-OROU01000775.1-human-gut-metagenome-genome-assembly--contig:-NODE-775-length-31756-cov-19.605028_pt1 | contig 31756 bp, 26 predicted proteins | sample MGYA00242131_ERZ509054 | MGnify/ENA primary metagenome ERZ509054 (study PRJEB26280, sample SAMEA2338749) | human gut metagenome | biome: human gut; feature: human-associated habitat; material: faeces... | reverse complement strand
GCCGGCTTCGGCGGCGAATTCTCCATCGCCATCGCCGACGCGTCGGGCAACGTGGTCGCGGAAAACAACATCGACGTGCCCCGCACGCCAGCATCCACCATGAAAACGTTGACGGCGTATGCGGCCGCCGTCGAACTCGACATGGGCAAGACCCTGGACACGCAGACCTATCTGGAACAGTCCCAGGACGGCGCCGCGCGGCTGGTGCTCAAAGGCAACGGCGACATGCTGTTGGGAGCCGGAGCGTCCGACGCGAACCACATCAACGGACGTGCCGGATTGGGCACGCTTGCCGGGCGGACCGCACAGGCGTTGCGGCAGCGTGGCATCACCTCCGTGACATTGGCTTATGACGACACACTGTTCGGCAACGACCGCTGGCCGCAAGGCATCGCCGAACTCGACACGGACCACCTGTACTACGCCCCGACAGCTTCCATGGCCGTGGACGGCGGCAGGAATTGGAACGGGACAGGTCCGGCCAATCCTGATGTGTTCTCGGCGTATCCGGCATTGAGCATGCAGCCGGCGCGTGACGCGGCGCTGGTGTTCCAGCAGCGGCTGGCCGAACAGGGCATCACGGTTCAGGGATTTGTATCGCAAGGCACGGTTGCGGGGGCATCCAATCCGCTTGCCTCCGTGCGTTCGGCGTCGTTGAACGAGATTATGGCGTTCACCATGCGGCATTCCGACAATTCGCTCGCCGAGGAATTCGGCAGGCTGCTGGCGTTGCAGGTCGGCGCGGACAATTCGCCGGCTGGCGCGGTGCAGGCTGTGAAAAGCGTTCTGGAGCGCAAAGGCATCACTACGACCGGGCTCGACATGCGCAATTGTTCGGGACTTACGGAGGATTCGAAACTGACGGCGCGCACCCTGTTCGAAGTGCAACTGCGCAATCTGGCTGCGGGATCGGGGGCGGCCGCAGCCGAAGGAATGTCCGTCATGGGCTTCGTCGGCACCGCTGAGAGCCGTCTGAACGATGCTGACGAAGCGGGGCTGATCCGTGTGAAAACCGGCAGTCTGGGCGACGTGACCTCCATGACCGGCAATGTGTCGCGGTTGAACGGCGGAGCGTTGACCTTCGCGGTGATCGTCAACAATCCTACCGATTTCGCGGCGGCGAAGGCGGCCATCGACACATTCGTGGCCGGTCTGCCGAAGCTGTGAACGGCCACGTGTGAATCTTCCCAGCGGATATTCAGCATATAACCAGAAACACGTCATTCGCATGTGCCAAGATGGTGGGCATGCGAATCGCTGACGTACAAGAAGACATTGATCACGAGCTGATCAGCAAAGAAGAGATCTCCGACATCATCAACCGTGCCGCGGCACAAGCCAGTGAAGACTATCGTGGCAAGAACCCGCTGCTGGTCTGCGTGCTCAAGGGAGCCGTGAACACGCTTGCGGCGTTCTCCCAGGCCATGAGCATTCCGGTCCAAATGGATTTCATGAGCCTGTCGAGCTACGGTTCCGGCACGGAGTCGAGCGGCAAGATCACGGTTCGTCAGGATCTGTCCACGGATGTGCGAGGACGCCATGTGCTGATCGTTGAGGACATCATCGATTCGGGCATCACCCTGGCTTGGCTGGTCGACGAGCTCAAGCGCCGTAGAGCGGCTTCCGTGGAAATTTTTGCGCTTCTGGAGAAGCCGGCACGTCGCAAGGTCAATGTTGATGTGAAATACAAGGGACGTGAGATTCCCGATGAATTCGTGGTCGGTTTCGGCTTGGATTACGACGAGTACTACCGCAACCTCGATTCGATCGCGGTGCTGAAGCCGTCAGTCTATGAAGGAGGTCAGGCATGAGTTTCCCTGGTCCGAACCAGCCGCCAAGCAATGGCGGCGGCAACAAGCCCAACGGGGGCAATAACCCGTTCACCAATCCGTTTAGCCGCAACAATGACGGCAAGAACGGTGGCAGCGGGGCGAACGGCAACAAGTCCAACGGCCCCCGTCCGTTCTGGCAGTCGCCGTGGCTGTGGGTTGTGGTCGTGGCATTGCTTGCCGTGACCATGTTCCAGCTTTTCGCCGGTGCGGGCTCGCAGACCATCGACACCAAGGATGGCATGCAGATCCTCAACGGCAACACCGTCGAGTATGCGACGATCGTGGACAACACCCAGCAGGTCAAGCTCAAGCTGTCGAGCGATTACTCCGCCACCGACCCGGACACCGGACGTACGAAGAACTACGGCAAGAACGTGCAGTTCTACTACACGTATGCGCAGTCCGCGGCCGTGGTCAAGGCCGTGCAGAAGGCCGATCCGGCCAAGGGCTGGACCGCGTCCATGCAGCAGACCAGCATTTGGACCTACCTGCTCACCTCGCTGTTGCCGTTCCTGATCATCTTCGGCCTGTTCTGGTTCCTGATGAGCCGTATGGGCGGTGCCGCCGGCGGCATGTTCGGCATGGGCGGCAAGAAGAACAGCGGCAAACTGCTCGACGGCCAGACCCCGACCACCAAGTTCTCCGACGTGGCCGGCGAAGACGCTGCCGTGCAGGAGGTCGAGGAAATCAAGGACTTCCTCAAGGACCCGTCCCGTTACAAGGCTTTGGGCGCCCGCATTCCGCGCGGCGTGCTGCTGTACGGCCCTCCAGGCACCGGTAAGACGCTGCTGGCGCGCGCCATCGCAGGCGAGGCCGGCGTGCCGTTCTACTCCATGGCCGGCTCCGACTTCGTGGAGATGTTCGTGGGCCTTGGCGCCTCCCGTGTGCGTGACCTGTTCGATGAGGCCAAGAAGAACGCTCCGGCCATCATCTTCATCGATGAGATTGACGCTGTCGGCCGCAAGCGTGGCGGTTCCGGCATGAGCGGCGGCCACGACGAACGCGAGCAGACGCTGAACCAGCTGCTCGTCGAGATGGACGGCTTCGACAACGATACGAACCTCATCATCATCGCTGCGACCAACCGTCCGGATGTGCTCGATCCGGCATTGCTGCGCCCGGGTCGTTTCGACCGTCAGGTGGCCGTCGAAGCACCTGATTTGGAAGGCCGCGAGGCGATTCTGAAGGTACACGCCAAAGGCAAGCCGTTCGTGCCGGACGTCGACCTGCATATGATCGCCGTGCGCACGCCGGGCTTCACCGGCGCCGACCTTGCCAACGTGTTAAACGAAGCCGCGTTGCTGTGCGCCCGTGCCGGCGCCCAGCTCATCGACAACCGCGCCATCGACGAGGCCATCGACCGTGTTCAGGCCGGTCCGAAGCGTCGTTCCAAGGGCATGGCTCTCGACGAGCTGCGCAACACCGCATATCACGAGGGTGGCCATGCGCTGGTCGCGGCCGCCATGAACGACACCGATCCGGTGACCAAGGTGACGATTCTGCCGCGCGGCCGTGCACTGGGCTACACCGCGGTCATGCCAACCGAGGACCGTTACTCCATGTCCCGCAACCAGCTGCTCGATCAGATGGCGTACGCCATGGGCGGCCGTACCGCCGAAGAGGTCGTGTTCCACGACCCGACCACCGGCGCGTCCAACGATATCGAGAAGGCCACGAACATCGCGCGTCAGATGGTGCTCGACTACGGCTTCTCCGAGAAGCTGGGCGCCATCAAGTGGTCCGACGACGAGCAAAGCGATCTCGGCGCGCTCACCCACAAGTACTCCGCGCGAACCGCCGAGATCATCGACGAGGAAGTGCTCAAGCTTGTGGAGACGGCGCATACCGAGGCCTGGAACGTCATCAACGAGAACCGCGACATCCTCGACGAGCTGGTACGTCAGCTGCTCGTCAAGGAAACGCTCAACGAGAAGGAGCTTGCCGCCATCTTCGCCAACATCAAGAAGGCGCCGAAGCGCGAGGTCTGGTTGAGCGACGACAAGCGTCCCGATTCCGACATTCCGCCGGTCCCGATTCCCGACAAGCTGAAGAAAAGCGCAGGATTGACCAACTGATGAGCGATACCGATTTCGATACCCTCCTCGACGACAAGGCCCGTGCCGCCCATGCGGCCGGGCCTGTCGGCTATGACGAGGAAGGCGTGCGCCAAGCCGTGCGCCTGTTCTTGAAGTCCATCGGCGAGGACCCCGAACGTGAGGGTCTGCTGGACACGCCGGACCGCATCGGACGAGCATGCAAGGAACTGTTCGCCGGCCTCGGACACGGGCCGGAGGAAGTGCTGAAAACCCGTTTCAAGGTGGACACCGACGAAATGGTCCTGGTGCGCGACATCGAACTGTTCTCCGTCTGCGAGCATCATCTGCTGCCGTTCCATGGCGTGGCCCACGTCGGCTACATCCCGCAGAACGGCCAAGTGGCGGGCTTAAGCAAACTGGCACGGTTGGTGGAACTGTACGCACGCCGTCCGCAGGTGCAGGAGCGGCTCACCCAGCAGGTGGCCGACGCGTTGATGGAAGGCATCGACGCGCGTGGCGTGATCGTGGTCACCGAATGCGACCACATGTGCATGGCCATGCGTGGCGTCAAGAAGGCGCAGTCCCGTACCGTCACCTCGGCGGTGCGAGGATGCATGCGCGACGCGGCCACGCGGACCGAGGCGATGAGCCTGATTCTGTCGAACCATTCGTAAGTGCGCTTTACCGGGCGGAATCGGACAGAACCGAACGGAAGAACGGAATGAATGAAGGAAGAAAACCGATGGCGATTGATATGAAGGCGATTCATGATAGCCAGCGCACGTTGGTGATGGGCGTGCTCAACATCACGGAGGATTCCTTCTCCGACGGCGGCCTCTGGCTTGCTCCGGAGGCGGCCAAAGCCCATGGCGAGGCGATGATGAAAGCCGGTGCCGACATCATCGACATCGGAGCGGAATCCACCCGTCCGGGAGCCAAACGCGTCAGCGAAGCCGACGAGAAGGCCCGTGTGCTGGGCGCTGTGGACGCGCTGATTCCCGAAGGGGCGGTGCTGTCCATCGACACCACGCGCGCTTCGGTGGCGTTGGCCGCGCTCGAACATGGCGCGCAGATCATCAACGACGTGTCCGGCGGCCAGTTGGACCGCGAACTGCCGCATGTGGTGGCCGACCATTCCGACTGCCTGTACATCGTGCAGCATTGGCGTGGCTGGCTTGCCGGCGCCGCGGGCAATGTGCCGGACGCCGACACCTCCCGCTATGAGCATGGCGTGGTGAATGACGTGTATGACGAGCTGATGCGTCAGGTGGATGCGGTGCTTGCAGGCCGAACAGGTCATCATCGACCCGGGCCTGGGCTTCTCCAAGCCGGGCGTGGAGCATAACCTGCCGATTCTGGCGGCGCTTGACCGGTTCAACGCGGCTGGCTATCCGGTGCTGATCGGCGCGTCCCGCAAACGTTTCGTCGGCTCGCTGCTTGCCGGCGCCGGTGTGACCGAGCCGGACATGGCCTCAAAAGACAACGCCACCGCGGCCATCAGCGCCCTGTGCACGGAACATGGCGTGTGGGCCGTGCGCGTGCATGACGTGGCGAAAAGCCGCGACGCGGTCGCCGTCGGCAACGCATGGCGCGAGTATGCGAACGCGTGACCGTGCGAATCGCAGATGGTCACAACATCGCAATCGCGGAAATAATAGGAATACGGAACGTAGGAACGGCAAAGGAAGGCTGGTATGGATCAGATTCGACTGACGGGAATCCGCGCGACGGGCAAACATGGCGTGCTCGACTTCGAGCATGAGCGGGCCCAGACCTTCGTGGTGGACGCCACGCTGTTCCTCGACCTCGCTGCCGCCGGCCGTTCCGACGATCTGAACGACACCGTCGACTATGGTGCGATCGCCAAAGGCATCGTGGCCATCATCGAAGGCGAACACGTCGATTTGATTGAAAAGCTGGCCAATCGTATTGTCGGCATGATTCTCGGCTTTCCGGCCGTGTGCCGCACGCAGGTCACCGTGCATAAGCCGAATGCGCCGATCACCGTGCCGTTCGACGATGTCAGCGTGACCGTGGAACGTTCCCGTGAAACAGTTGACAGTCCATCGCGTGAGCGGTCGTCGGAACATGGGCAGGTGCATCATGCCATCATCGCCATGGGAGGCAATCAGGGCGATGTGACCGCCACCTTGCGTGACGCCGTTCGGTGTATTGATGGGCTTCCCTCCACGCAGGTGACGGGGGTGTCGCCGCTCTATCGGACCGACGCATGGGGCATGCCGGAAGGTACTGCGGAATTCCGCAATGCGGTCGTGTCCGTGGATACCAGGCTTTCGGCCGCCGAACTGCTGGCCGGTTTGCAGCGCATCGAAGCCTCACATGGTCGCGTGCGCACCGACCATTGGACGTCGCGCACGCTCGATTTGGACATCATCGACTTTGACGGGCAGGAAAGCGCCGACCCCGACCTGACGTTGCCGCATCCGCGCGCATGGCAGCGGGCTTTCGTATTGGGGCCGTGGCTTGCGCTTGAACCGGACGCAGAACTCGGGGGAGCGCACGCCGGTTCCGTGGCGCAACTGCTGCACGAAACGTCCGACCGCGACCATATCGATGAGATCGCGGACGATTGGATGGTTGCCGGAGCTCAGGATCCCATAGTTCGCGATTCCGACATTGGGACGTCTGCAGATGACGTTGATGCGATTGACGATGTCGATTCTGTTGAATCCATTGATTCCATTGAATTTCCGGAAGGCACGGCGGCCTCCAAAGCAGCCGCTGCGGCCGCGGCGAAACCGGGACCGGCATCCCGTCGAGCGGTCATTTCCCTGGATAGCGTTTCAACTGATGCGGAACACCAGTTCCGTCAGGCGATCGTGGCCATCGACGCGCTTCCCGGCAACCAGGTGGAAGGTATTTCGCCGCTGTACCATGTCAGCCAGGTCGACGACTATCCGGACAAAATGGCCGCCGTCATGCAGATTTCCACGCGCATGGACGCGCGTGAGCTTATCGGTGCGTTGGAATCGGTGTCATCCTCCATTTCGGATGACCTCGACCTCGACCTTGTGGACATGGAAGGCGTGGTCCGCAACGAACCTGATTGCATGGTGCCGTGGCCGTCCGCACGTGAGCATGCGGCCGTGCTCGCCCCATGGTTCGACATGGATCCGGACGCGAAACTCGGCAGGGATCCGGTCGCGTTCCTGCTGGCGATGGCTCCGGACGCCGCGCAAGTGGGCATGCTGACCGACAATTGGATTATCGGAGACACGCTATGAGGGCACGCAGAACCCCTTGGTGGTCATTCGTCCTTGCGGCCGCGCTTGGCGTGCTGGCCGGCATGGGATTGGCGAAATACGGCGAGATTTCAGGCCTGCCGTTGGTTGGCGCACCCTGGATCGTGCCGGTGGTGCTGGCCGTGTTGGGCGGTGTGGTGCTGTACATGGCTCTGCAGATTCATAAATACACGACCAAAGATCCCGTCAAACGCGCGCAGCTCAAGCCATTGGACCCGCAGAAGGCGTTCGGCACGCTGGTGGCCTGCAAAGCGCTCGGACTTGCGGGCGCGGCGTTGGCCGGCTGGTACGGTGGGCAGATCATCATGAGTCTGCCGCATGGTGAGGCGGAATTCTATAGCCAAGCCATCATCGAATGCGTGGTGGCCTGCGTGGTATGCGTCGCCGACATGATCGTCGGCATCGTGGGGGAGTGGCTGTGCCGCATCCCGCCTATCGACGGGCCGGAAAGTCCGGCCGTGAAAAAGGCCGCACAGCGCAATCGCTATGCGGCCGCCGCCACGAAGGCGTCTACAAAATCGGCTACGAATCCTGCCACGAAATCGAAAGTCTGAACGTCAGACCTTCTTTAACTCCGTCTCAGTCCTTCTTCGGCACGCGGAACATCGCTTCCTGCGCCATGCAGGCCACCAGCTCGCCATCCTGTGTGTAGACCTTCGCTTGGCCCAAGCCGCGTCCGTGCGCCGCGGTCGGCGTGTCTTGCACGTACAGATGCCACTGGTTGATGTCGATGTCGCGGTACCACCACATCGAATGGTCGATGGACGCATACGAAATGCCCGGCGTGGCGATGCTTAAGCCAGCACGGCGCAGAATCGGCTCCAGCATGATCTGGTCGCAGCCCATCGCCAGCATCGCACGATGCATGACCTGCGGCACGTCCACCTTGCCGTCGGCCTTCATCCACACCATCTGCTTGCCGGAATCCTCGCTGGCGCTCTTCTTGTCGGCGCCAAGCATGATGGTGCGCGTCACATGGCGAATATCGAATGGCGACTTCTCCGCATAATACTTGGCGAACGGCGACTGTTCCGCATACGGCTCCATCAGTTGCTTCGCGCTGGTCAGGCTGTCGGGATCGGGAATGTTCTCAGGCATCGGGTCGGCGAATTCGATGCCTTCCTGGTCATGTTCCTGGAAGCTGGCGATTGCCGTCAAAATCGAGCCCTGCGCCTGCGTGACATTCACGCGACGGGCGGAGAAGGAACGTCCGTCACGCAGATTTTCCACGTCGAACAGCAGATCCTGACGGATATCGCCGGCCGAAATGAAATAGCCGTGGATGGAATTCGGCAGACGGGATGGAGCGACGGTTCTCGACGCGGCCATCAGCGACTGCGCGATGACCTGTCCGCCGTAGACTCGGCCAGTGGGGAAGTACAGGCTTTCGCCGTTGATATACGTATGGTTGCGATAGTTTGAGGGCGTGCCCAGCTGGAGCACCTTTGCCAGTCGCTGCAGCGGCGTCATGTCTGTCTGCGTCATGATGGCCTCGATTCCTTCCGCGTGTGGATAGCTCTTTATGCTGGCATCGAGTCTATCCATACGTAGTAAATTTCGTCGGATTGTTTTGTAACGAGTACGTGAGAAGAATGAACGGTTGGTTAGCGGCAACGGTTGACGTATGGCAAAGCGCCACCGCTCGTAATGAAGGGTGGCGCTTTGCTGAAATCTGCGCTTAACGCGACTCGATTGGATCTGTCTGCCTTTAGCGGGTCAGCTTGCGGTGCAGGCGGTGCGGGCGGGCCGCATCCTCGCCGAGACGGGCGATGCGGTTCTCCTGATAGGCCTGGAAGTTGCCTTCGAACCAGTACCAGTTGGCCGGATTCTCGTCGGTGCCCTCCCATGCGAGGATGTGCGTGGCCACACGGTCGAGGAACCAACGGTCGTGGGAGATCACCACGGCGCAGCCCGGGAAGGCGAGCAGCGCGTTTTCGAGGGATTCCAGGGTTTCGACGTCAAGGTCGTTGGTCGGTTCGTCGAGCAGCAGCAGGTTGCCGCCCTGCTTCAGGGTCAGCGCCAGGTTCAGACGGTTGCGTTCGCCGCCGGACAGCACGCCCACCAGCTTCTGCTGGTCGGAACCCTTGAAGCCGAAGGACGCCACGTAGGCGCGGGTCGGCACTTCCACGCCGGCCACCTCGATGAAGTCGAGTCCGTCGGACACGGCCTCCCACAGGTTCTTGTTCGGGTCAAGGCCGGCACGGTTCTGGTCGACGTAGCTGATCTTCACGGTGTCGCCGATCTTGAGCGAACCGGAGGTCAACGGCTCCAAGCCGACGATGGTCTTGAACAGGGTGGACTTGCCTACGCCGTTCGGGCCGATCACGCCGACGATGCCGTTACGCGGCAGGGTGAAGCTCAAGTCGTCGATGAGCACGCGGTCGCCGAACGCCTTGTGGATATGCTCGGCTTCCAGAACGGTGGAACCCAGACGCGGGCCGGCCGGAATCTGGATTTCGGAGAAGTCGAGCTTCTTGTTGTTGCGTGCCTCCTGCTCCATCTGGTCGTAACGTTCCAGACGGGCCTTGTTCTTGGCCTGACGGGCCTTCGGCGAGGAACGCACCCAGTCGAGCTCGCTCTTCAGGCGCTTGGCGAGCTTGGCGTCCTTGGCGCCCTGGATCTCCATACGCTTGGCCTTGGTCTCCAGGTAGGTGGAGTAGTTGCCCTTGTATGGATACAGGTGGCCGCGATCCACTTCGCAGATCCATTCGGCCACATTGTCCATGAAGTAACGATCGTGGGTGACGGCGATGACGGCGCCCTTGTACTGGTGCAGGAACTGCTCCAGCCACAGAATCGATTCGGCATCCAAATGGTTGGTGGGCTCGTCAAGCAGCAGCAGATCCGGAGCCTCAAGCAACAGCTTGCACAGTGCCACACGACGGCGCTCGCCACCGGAGCACACGCTCACCGGCGTATCCGGATCCGGGCACTGCAGAGCGTCCATGGCCTGCTCGAGCTGGGAGTCGAGATCCCAACCGTTGGCCGCGTCGATATCGTTCTGCAGCTTGCCCATTTCTTCCATCAGCGCGTCGAAATCGGCGTCCGGATTGGCCATTTCCTCGCCAATCTGGTTGAAACGCGCCACCTTTTCGGCGATCGGGCCGAATGCCATCTTGATGTTCTCGCCGACGGTCTTGGTGTCATCCAGCGGCGGTTCCTGCTGCAGAATGCCGACGGTGAAACCAGGGGTCAGGTAGGCTTCGCCGTTGGAAACGGTGTCGAGGCCGGCCATAATCTTCAGCAGCGTGGACTTACCCATGCCGTTCGGGCCGACGACGCCGATCTTCGCGCCCGGCAGGAAGCTCAGGGTCACATCGTCAAGAATCACTCGGTCGCCGTAAGCCTTGCGGGCCTTGATCATCTGGTAAATAAACTCAGCCAATGTTGTGTTCCATCCTTAAGAAACGTTGGAATTCCAGCGTTTTGCGTATGTCGGTCGACGGAAAATCGCACTTGTTCGCCGTGCTGTGGCGCGTTGCCGGCGCGACTGGTTGCGGACGAATCGCAAGTCTGCTGCGAACTCATCGAAGCCAAGTGTTTTCGGACCGTGTCCATACGCAAAGTACCATCGCCGATTATCCCATATCCCGTCTACACAGAGTGGCGGTTACTCGTAGGAGGCATGGGCGCCATTCGACGAAGGGCGATCCGGCATGTTCGATAATCCGACTTTGGCGAAAATCGGCGAAACCCATGGCAAGTCGGTCGCCTAGGTGATTCTGCGCTGGCTGGTGCAGCGGAACATCGTGGCGTTGCCCAAGTCCACGCATCGGGAACGAATGGAACAGAACATCGATGTATTCGACTTCACGCTGAGTGATGAGGAGATGGCGGCCGTCACCGCGCTGGATACCAAGACCAGCCTGTTCTTCCGCCATGATACCCCGGAGGCCGTCGATATGTTCGTTGGTTTCATCAAGGAACGCGCGGGACGGGAATGACGCTGACATACTGAGAAAAAGGAAGTCCCGATGTTGCCCCCCGTAGGTGCTGCGGCGGCGATTTTCCTTGGTTTTTCCGCGCTTTTCGAGTGCGAGGGTGGTGGGTTGGCTGTTTTCGGCGGGCGGCTATTGATTGGTGGGCGGCAGGTCGGCGATCAGATGATCACGCCATCGCAGTGGTCGATCTCGTGTTGGATGATCTGCGCGGTGAAACCGGTGAACGCTGCGTGGCGCTCGCGGAATTTCCGATCCATATAATCCACTTCGATGCGCTGGTATCGGACGGTGCGGCGCTCGCCCTGGAGCGAGAGGCAACCTTCCGCCGTATCGAACGCGCCGTCTTCGGCGGTGATGTGTGGATTGAACATCACGAAAATGCGGCCGCCGAAATCCTCATCCACAAAAGCGATGATGCGCTTGGAAACGCCGATCATATTGGCCGCCATGCCCACGCAACCATTGCGATGCGCGTCCAACGTGTCTTTCAGGTCCTGTGCCACGGCCAGATCCTCTTCGGTGTTCTCGGCTGCGGCGGACGGCTGGCTCAAAAATGGGATGGACGTCATGATCTCACGCTGCATGTGATTCCTCTCGTTGGATGTTGCCGGTCTGCCAATATTGTAGCGTCGCATGGCTGCGAGACGGACGGCTGGGCGAACCTGTCCATTCCCTGACCGTTCGCGTCGGCTTCGGGATGTGAGGCACAACGTGTGCGGCTTGGACTGGTGCAATATGCTTGGGGTCATGGAAGACATGTTGCAATACCGCGAATATATGGCGCAGGCTCTTGAACTGGCCCGCAAGGGTGCGGGATGGGTGGACCCGAATCCGCTGGTAGGCGCGGTGGTGGTATCCGGTGGCGAGGTTCTCGCCACCGGATACCATGACCGGTATCGTGGCCCGCATGCGGAGCGTATGGCGTTCGACTATGCCGACGCGCACGGCATCGATCTGACTGGCGCCACGGTCATCGACACGCTTGAACCCTGCTGCCATGTCGGATCGCAGCCGGCGTGCACTGCCTTGATTCTGGCGCACGGCATCGCACGCGTGGTGGTCGGATCGGTTGACCCGAACCCGATTGTGGCGGGCAAAGGCCTTCGCATCCTTGAGGAAGCGGGCGTCGAAGTGGTTCGCGACGTGATGCGGGAGGAATGCGACGCCATCAATCGTCATTTCTTCCACTGCATCACCACGGGAAAGCCGTACATTGTGGACGGCAGAAGGCGTGCGGGTGAATCGGACTCTGAGTATGCGGTCCGTCGGCGCGAACTATATGCCACATATGCGGCGGTGCTTGCCGGAACTGAATCGGACGTTCCTGACGAGTCTTTCGCGCATTTCAACGGACCGGTCCAAGCCGTCGGCGCAGACGAAGTGGTGATTGGCGGCCACAGGCCGTTACTCCTGGAGGCCGGCGCGCTCGCCTGCACGGATCCAGACGAATGGCTGAGTGAGCTGGGCAAGCGCAAAATCGACAGCCTCATCGTGGAAAGCGACGAAGCATTCGAGCGGTTGTCCATGGCTTGCCAAAAAGACTGAAGCGCCATTCGTGCGTTGTTGGCCGTGTATCTCGCTTATAGATGGCGGATTCGTCTGCTTGTCCAGTGCTATCTCGCTTATAGGTGGCGGATGAATTTTGCGAAGAGGTCTTAGAGGGTGTAAATCATACCCTCTAAGACCTTAATGACGTAGAGGCGCCGCCATCTATAAGCGAAATAGCATCGGGCGGCTTTCCGATTCCGCCATCTATAAGCGAGATACGTGAGACTGATATGTCCAGCACCCAGCAAGCATAGTGGCGAGCACATGGTCGGGCATGGCGCGCATGGCCTCAGGGGACTCAAGCGCACTCGGATCGCAATCCAGCAGCACCAGATCAGCCGCATCTCCAGCTTGCAACGTCGTACGCCCCAGGGCGGTGGACGAAGCGAGCGCGGTTTCGAAATCCAGACATTGCTCAGACTGGAAAGGCTCCCGGTCGGAACTCTCCGTGCCGAACACCGCTGCGGAAATGGCCAGCCACGGATCCAACGGCGCGACCGGCGCGTCCGATCCCATAAGCAGTTTGATTCCAGCCCGATGCAGACTGTTGAACGCGTAGGGAATTCCGGCGGGATTGCCCCAGAATCGTGTGATGACGTCACGGTCGTCCATGGCGTGCTGCGGCTGGATGCTCGCGGCAAGTCCCAATTGCGCAAGACGTGGAATGTCGCGTTCCTTGAGCATTTGGGCATGCTCGATGGAGCCGTGCGCGTGGGTACGTTCCGCGCAGTCGAGCACGATGGTGTTCGCTTCGTCGCCGATGGCATGGCAGGCGATGTCGAAGCCATGTTCGGTGGCGAGCCGCATATACGATTCGATTTGCTCGGGGGTGTAGCTCAGCGTGCCGTAGGTTTCCGGCGTAATGCCCGAATACGGTGTGGAGCAGTAGGCGGATCGGGTGTTGAGCGAGCCGTCGGAAATCATCTTCATCGCACCGACATGGCCCAAGCCATGGCTTCCGGGAAGTTCGTCGCCGGTATGCCAGCCGTCGTCGATGGCTTGCTGAAGTCGTTCGGGGTAAACGCCGGCTTCGATGCGCAATCCGTCAAGCCCCTGCTTGAAGCGGTCAATCCACGTGTCGATGTTCTCGGCCATCTCATAGTCGCGCACGCCGACCACGCCTTTGCCGGCGGCGTCCTGTTCCGCGTTGCGCAGCAATCGCATCAGCTCGTCAGCCGCACCGGGGCCTTTGTCCAGCTTGCAGTAAGCGTCGAACCATTCAAGCTCGCCGACGAGTCCCGACTCGCCTACATGCACGCCGAGCTTACGAGCCGCGGCTGAATTCACCCAGCCGCAATGCATGTCTGCGCTTGACAGCGCCACGGGCTGGTCGCCCGACACCGCGTCGATCGCAGCCAATGTCGGTTGGGCATCATCGGCCCACAGGGAGTGTCTGAACCGCATGCCGACCACGTACTGGTCCGGGTCGAGCGTGCCGGATTCGCGGCGTTCCTCCAAGTGCTCGCGTAGCAGACTCATTGCCTCATCGGCGCTGCGGGCATCAATCAGATCAAGCCGCCCCAGCGTGTACGACCACTGCGTGAAGTGCGTGTGGCAATCCCACAAGCCGGGAATGACCCACGTTTTTGAAGCCTTGGCTACCGACTTTTCCGAAGACCGTACATCCGCGATCCGCCCTTGCTCAATCGTGATGTCGACAGACTCATCGGACCCCACGAAACACACATTCTCAATCACATACGGTTCGCCCATACATCCTCGATTCAACAAAATGATCTCATTGCCAGCCATAGTATCCTTGCAATGCTTGCGATTGCCGCGCTCGTCTCAATCGGCTATGCGCGCTTTGAATTCCTCCGCTGGGATACGGTTATCCGCATCAGAAAAAGAAGGGCGCAGTTATCCACTTATCCACTGTTTGCCAGAAGCCGGTAGGCAGCGCGGCGACATTTCCTCTACTTTGGCGCTATGGACAATGGAGCACAATATTCGGAAAGCCTCGCACGGCTGAGGACAAGAACCATCGAACAATGTCTCGAAGCGCAGAGGCGCACCGGAAGGCGGCTGGTGTTCGCGCTTGATACCGCACTGAGTTTACAAGGCATCGAACTGCCTCGCTACCGGCGCGGAGGGCTTTTGGCTGATACGCTGCACGCGGTGATTGAAAGTAACGGCGTGCGAACGATACTGCAGGGGATTTGTTTTGTGCTTTGGTCTGGACCTCAGACGCATATGCCGATTCATCATGGTCGATTGCGATGCACGGATTCCGTGACCACATGGGCCATGCATGCCAATCGGCTTGAAGATGAAGAATTGGTGGTTTTGGGTGATTCGATGATGCGGCGTGATGGACATATGAAAAAGGCCACACTGGAGGAGTTTCGGATATATGTCGATAGCTTGTCCGATTTGTCCAACTATTCAGGCTCCGACAGATTACGTGCGCTGAGAGGAGTGTCGAAAATGCGTAGGGCTCTCAGGCTGATGCGGGAGAATACAGATTCTTCCCAGGAAACGAGAAGTCGAATTGTTCTGTTGCGTTATGGTTTGCCTTGTCCGGAAGTGAACTATGCCATTCGGCTCAAAGGCTATTCTCATGTATTTTTCGCGGACATGGCTTATCCGGATTTGAAAATCATCATTGAATACGACGGCAGGCATCATGCCTCGCGATGGTTGGCTGACAGTAAACGTCGGGAAGCGTTGGAGGATGAAGGATGGCTGTATATCCAGGTGACGGCGGAAAATCTCAGGGATGAGGATTCTCAAAGGGAATTGGCGGAACGTGTGGCGCAGAGGATGTCATTGCGTTTGGGGGAGCCTGTGCGGCTATGTGGGCGAATGACGATTGCTCAGATAGCCGATGGTCGGAGGAAGGGCAACCGTCTGTGAGGCTTGGGCAAGCCCATATCTCGCTTATGAATGGCGGAATCGGGCTGCGGCATGATGCTATTTCGCTTATAGATGGCGGATGAAATCCACAAAAAGGCCTTAAGAGGTATGAATATTACCCCCTAGGGCCTTAGCGATTCAAGAAGACCGCCATCTATAAGCGAGATAGCATCGGTCGGGTGAAGAAATCCGCCATCCATAAGCGAGATGGCGGATTTCTGCGGCTCACTGCACGGCGGCGAGGGCTTGGTCGAGGTCGGCGATGATGTCGGCCGTGTTTTCGATGCCGCAGCTCAGGCGCACCAGGTCGATGCCGACGCCGGCTTCCTCAAGCTGCTCCTCGGTGAGCTGGCGATGCGTGGTGCCGGCCGGATACAGCGTGCAGCTGCGCGCATCGGCCACATGCGTGGCGATGGACACCATCTTCAGATGGTCGAGGAACGCGGAGACCTTCTCGCGGCCGCCCGGCACGCCGAAGGAGATCACACCGCAGGTGCCGTTCGGCATGTACTTCTCCGCCAGCGCATGGTACTTGTCCGTTTCGAGGCCCGGGAAGCTCACCCAGCTGACGCGCGGATCGGCGTCGAGCCACTTGGCCACGGCCAGTGCGTTCGCGCAGTGGCGCTCCATGCGCACGCCGAGGGATTCCAGATGCATGCCCATGATCCACGAATTGATTGGCGCCGGAGTGGAGCCGAAGTCGCGCATGAGCTGCGCGGTGGCCTTGGTGATGTATGCGGCCTTGCCGAATTCCTTCGCGTAGGTGACGCCATGGTAGGAGTCGTCCGGAGTGGTGAGGCCCGGGAATTTCTCCGCATGGGCCATCCAGTCGAAATTGCCGGAATCGACGATCGCGCCGCCCACGCAGGATCCGTGGCCGTCCATGTACTTGGTGGTGGCGTGCGTGACGATGTCCACGCCGTACTGGAACGGACGGCAGTTGATCGGCGTCGGGAAGGTGTTGTCGACGATCAGTGGCACGCCGTGACGATGCGCTGCGTTCGCGAACTTCTCGAAGTCGAGCACGATAAGCGCCGGATTGGAGATGGACTCGCCGAACACGGCCTTGGTGTTCGGCTGGAACGCGGCCTCAAGTTCCTCTTCGGTGCAGTCCGGGCTGACGAAGGTGCATTCGACGCCCATCTTGCGCATGGTCACGTTGATGAGGTTGAACGTGCCGCCGTAGATGGCGGAGGAGGCGACGATGTGGTCGCCGTTGTTGCAGATGTTGAACAGCGCGAAGAAGTTCGCCGCCTGGCCGGACGAGGTGAGCATCGCGGCCGCGCCGCCTTCCAGCTCGCAGATTTTCGCGGCGACGGTGTCGTTGGTCGGATTCTGCAGGCGGGTGTAGAAGTAGCCGGATTCGGACAGGTCGAACAGTCGGCTCATCTGTTCGCTCGACTGGTATTTGAAGGTCGTGGCCTGGATGATTGGGGGAGTGCGGGATTCTCCATTGCCCGGCTGATAGCCTCCCTGCACGCAGATGGTGTCGACGTTTTCGCTCATATGTTCCTTCTTTCGATTCCGCGCTTCCGTGTGCCGCGCAGGTGTTGCGCCGCGATGCGAACAAACAAACACACTGTATCACTGCATTGATAAATGGCTTGATTCCAATGGAAACGCCGTATAGTTTAACGAATTGACAAACTTAGGTAATTCAATTTATTATGTAGACCAAGACGGGCGAAAAGCCCGCTGCGAAATAAAGCTTTACGTAAGTAAACCAAGCAAAGGAGCATTCCATGGGTCTGTGGGATATCGATAAGATTCCGTACGTCGGTCGCGAAAAGGGGCCGCAGGAGGGTCTTGCTTTCCATTACTACGATGCCGACAAGGTCGTTGCCGGCAAGAAGATGAAGGACTGGCTGCGTTTCGGCGTCGCATGGTGGCACACTTTCGACCAGCAGCTCGTCGATCCGTTCGGCACCGGCACCGCCCAGCGTCCGTGGTACGGCAAGTATTCCGATCCGGAGGACGAGGCCCTGGCCAAGGTCGACTACGCCTTCGAGTTCTTCCAGAAGCTCGGCGTCGAGTACTTCTGCTTCCATGATCGCGACATCGCTCCGGAAGGCGACACCCTGCGCGAGACCGACAAGAACCTGGACAAGGTCGTCGACAAGATCGAAGAGAACATGAAGTCCACCGGCATCAAGCTGCTGTGGAACACCTCCTCCCTGTTCACCAACCCGCGCTTCGTCTCCGGCGCCTCCACCTCCCCGTTCGCCGACATCTACGCGTACGCCGGCGGCCAGCTGAAGCACTCCCTGGAGATCGCCAAGCGCCTTGGTGCCGAGAACTACGTGTTCTGGGGCGGCCGTGAAGGCTACGAGAACCTGTGGAACACCCAGATGAAGCGCGAGCAGGAGCACATGGCCAAGTTCTTCCACATGTGCCATGACTACGCGAAGGAAATCGGCCTGGACGCCCAGTTCCTGATCGAGCCGAAGGCCAAGGAACCGACGATGTTCCAGTACGACTTCGATGCCGCCACCGCCATCAACTTCCTGCGCACCTATGATCTGATGGACGTCTTCAAGCTGAACCTGGAAGGCAACCACGCCAACCTGGCCGGCCACACCTACCAGCACGAGATCCGCACCGCCCGCGAGGCCGGCGTGCTCGGCTCCCTGGACGCCAACCAGGGCGACAAGCTCATCGGCTGGGATATGGATGAGTTCCCGACCGACCTGTACGAGACCTCCACCGTTATGTGGGAAGTCCTCGCCGAAGGCCAGATCGGCCCTCACGGTGGTCTGAACTTCGACGCCAAGCCGCGTCGTACCTCCTTCACCGCCGAGGATCTGTTCCGCTCCCACATCGCAGGTATGGATGCATTCGCTGCAGGTCTCTTGGTCGCAGCCAAGATGCACGAGGACAAGGTCATCGAGAATCTGCAGGCCGAGCGCTACAGCTCCTTCGATTCCGGCATCGGCGCAACCGTCGAGAACGGCACCGCCTCCCTGGCTTCCCTCGAGGAGTACGCTCTGGATATCCCGCAGTCCAAGCTCATCGAGGCCACCAAGTCCGATCACCTCGAGTCCGTCAAGGCCACGATCAACAACTACATGATCGACGCCCTGGCCGAGGCGTGAGCCGAAAACTCACTAGGGTTTTAGGTAGCCTCGGGCGAAGTCCGAGACGGTAGTCGAGGGCGAGCAATGACTGGGCGCGCGTAGCGTTCCGGAATTGCAGGACCGAGGCATGGGCGCAGTAAGGAGTTTCCGTTAGGACTCCTGATTCATCGCTGGATCAAACAGTGGGGCTCGACTGTGACAGAGCCGGATGTGGTGTGCCGAAGCGTCGGTGTTCCGGCACACCACTCGCTTTTCTTTCCTTCCTCCTTCCTCAAATTTCCTTCGCACGCAAGTCGTTTGCCGGCTAGATCGCCGGTGAGCGGCTTGTTTGCGTTGCTAGACCAAGCGAAAATTTCGATTATTCGCAATGATGTGATGTATCCAAACGTTCCCGAATGAGGCGTACTTATGACCACAACGATTACCATCGCCAATCCCATTCTTCACGGAATGCATCCTGATCCGAGTTGGATTTGGGATGATGATCTTCGGCAAATCGTGCTTGTGACCTCCACCTTCGAACTGGTTCCAGGCTTGCCTATTTACGTTTCCAGGGATATGGCCCACTGGAAACACGTGTCGGATGCCATAGATGAGGAGTTGGCAAGACGTTTGCTCATTCCTTTCGTGGATGACTCGGGTGGCGTCTATGCGCCGACGCTGCGTAGGATTCGTGGCAAATACGTGATTGCCTGCACCATCGCTCGCATCAATGGACGCAAAGCCATCGCGGAAGGATGCTCCCAGGCCGAATTGGATGCGGCCCAGGCGGCGGAAGGCAACTTCGTTCTTGAGTCGGACTCGATCGACGGACCTTGGCGTGGGCCGTTCTGGATCGAGGGCGCCGAAGGCATCGATCCAGACATATTCGAGGACGGGGACGGCAATGTGTACTGGACCCAGACCCGTCCTGCGGTCAATCCGCAATGGGAAGGCCAGACCGAGGTCTGGACCCAACGCATTAATCCGGAGACTTGGACTTTTGTCGATGACGGTCTTCCTGCGGGATCGGGCAAGACGGTAATATGGCGCGGATACGGTATGGAATCGGTGTGGGCTGAGGCGCCGCATCTCTATCGCGTGGGTGATTATGTGTATCTGATGACCGCTGAGGGGGGCACCAGTTTCGAACATAGCGAAATGGCCATGCGCATCTATGCGCCGCATGGACTGCTTCGGGCGTTCGAAGCTTACGAACGGGAAGTATCCGAATTGGGTGAGTGCATTCCGCAGGTTCGTGACGGGGAACGCTGCTATCTTGGCACTGCAATCCGTGCCTTCCACGCGGATAAGAAGAATCCGATTCTCACCCACCGACATCTGGGTTTGTCGGAACCGCTGCAATGCGTGGGACATGCGGACCTGTTGCTTCATCCGGAACTGGGATGGTGGCTGGTGTGTCTCGGCGTGAGAGAGACACGGGGAAAGCATGACGGCGAATTATTGAGCTACTTGGGAAGGGAGAGCTTTGTCGCTCCGGTATCCTGGGAACATAATCCGGCCGATTGGAAGCTGGACGGCAACGGTGCATCATATACGCATGAGGGTGACCCCGGATGGCCAGTGACTTGCGCTGGTCTTGGCCGCTTGGCCGACGAGATCACGGTTACTACTGAAGACGATGGCATCACCATCGAGCCTAGGGTGAAATCCTCGCTCGCCGGTGACGTGGAACCTGCGCTGGTGGATGTGGCTGATGGCTCGACGAACGATGTGGTGGTGCGCGACGAGCGTGATGTCAGCTACCGCAGAATAGCGAAACTGCCGACGCTCATGCCGATTCCCATGTCCGGTTCTTTAGTGATCCGGCAGAATTCCACGCATTACGCGGTGTTTTCGATGCATGGCACGGATGTGCGCTACGAGACGGTGAATGGAGATGATTCGCAAGCCGGTTCCGTTGCCGCCCTGCGGGCTGATGGCACACGTCCGGCGGTACTTTTCGACGACAACCGCTTGTCGGTCATCGTGACTGGCATGCATGGTTTGGTTGATTCTGCGACGTTCGTGCGTCAGGGGCAGGTCCTGCTGAGTGTCGATGCTCGTTTCCTCAGCACCGAATGGGCCGGTGGGTTCGTCGGTTGCATGGCCGGCTTCATGGCATAGTTTCTACGGAATTTCAGGATGGTTCACTGCTGGTGTTCCGACGGGCCGTCTTAGAACGAGTTGAAAACGGGTCGAAAGGCTAGGAGCGCTGTATTCTCCCTCCGGTTGTGCCTGTGAGGTTTGCCCCGCTGATTAACCCTCGAGTTGCTGTGTGCTGTTGCGTACCACTAGCGATGTCGGCATGATGATGTGCGGTTGGATCACGTCGTCGGTGGACAGCGCCTCGATCAGCATGCGTACGGCGGCCCTTGCCATGTCTTGGAGCGGCTGCCGTACGGTGGTCAGCGCCGGGCCAAGGAATGCGGCAGTCTGCACATCGTCGAATCCGACCACGGATAGATCCTCCGGAATACGTAACCCCAATTGCCTTGCCGCCTCGTAGACGCCCATGGCCTGCAGATCGCTGCCGGCGAAGATTGCGGTCGGACGATTTGGTCGTTTCAACAGGGAGATGGACTGTGCGTAACCGCCGGAAGTGGTGAAATCGCCTTCGGTGATAAGTTCGGGATCGGTTTCGATTCCATGTTCTGCAAGCGCTGATGTATATCCGTCCAGACGTGCTTTGGAACACATCATTTCCTCCGGTCCGGTGATGATGCCTATGCGGGTATGTCCGAGTGCGAGCAGATGCCTGGTGGCGATTACGCCTCCGGTCCAGTTGTCCGCTTGCACCGACAGCGTGTCTGGATCTGGATTACCGAATGGATCGAACAAGACGAAGGGAATACCTCTGGAATGCAGCTTGTTCCGTTCGATACGTGTCAGACTGGAGAAGACAAGAATGGCGCCATCTGTCTGCCGACGCAGCATGTTGTCAATCCAGGATGAGTCCGGGTGCTGGCGATTGCCGCCTTCGGTGGTGATGACGTTCAAATCATGCAACTTGGCTTCGCGAATGGCGCCACGGAGTACTTCAAGGGCCCAAACATTATCGAAATCTTGGAACACGATTTCGATAATTCGTTGGCTTTTCGTGCTTGTCGCTTTACGGGAATACCCATACCGTTTCAACACCGCGTTGATGGTTTGCCGCGTCTCTTCGGAAACGTCGGCTCTGCCGTTGAGCGCCTTGGATACGGTGGAAAGGGAATAACCGGTCTCTTTAGCTATGTCAGAGAGTCGTACCGTAGCTTTTTTTGCCGTATTGCGCATGAGTCACTCCTTCTTCATTTTCATCATATCCGAAAATGCGAACGAAAGTTTCGGTTTACGTTTTTCGAAACTTTCGATATGTTGGCAATGCTTAAAAACGTTGTAAAATCAACGAAAAATAGTTAGTTTTCTGATTTTACAAAAAACTTGACTTTGTGTGATTTGTTTCGGTAGTCTGTAGGTACAGCGAAAACGGAATGGAAATTTTCGAAGGGAGTCAAAGGCTGATTCTCTGTCTGCCAGGGAGCTGCGGCAGCATTCGTTGCGGTCATGCTTCCCGATTCGGCCCATTCGAGAGAAATCGTTCCTGTCGTTGCCATCATTTTGTCGATGATGATTTGGTCAATAAGGAGAAGACAATGAAGTTCAAAACCATTGCAGCTGCCACTCTTGCGGTGGCGACCATGTTGGGCATGGGTGCCTGCGGCTCCAGCGCTGGTGCCAAAGACGATAAGACCATTACGTTCTGGCATAACGCAACAGCTGGTGACGGCAAGCAGTATTGGGAGGATATGGCCAAAGCGTTCGAGAAGAAGACCGGTGTCAAGGTCCAGATCCAAGCCATCCAAAACGAGGATTTCGAAGGCAAGCTGACCACCGCTATGCAGGATCCCGCCTCCGGCCCGGATGTGTACATGACCCTTGGTGGAGCCAAGACCAAGGACATGATTGACGCCGGACAGGGCATGGACCTCACTGATAAGATCAGTGACACCGTCAAGAAGCAGATGTCTTCTGCGCTGGAGTCCATGTCCTATGACGGCAAGGTCTATGGTGTTCCAGTCACTGTGCAGCCTGGTGGCATCTGGTATTCCAAGGATCTGTTCAAGCAGGCTGGCATCGATGCCGCGCCGACCACCTTCAGCGAGCTGAAGACCGATGTACAGAAGCTTCGCAGCGCTGGCATCGATCCGATCGCACTCGGCGGCAAGGATGCTTGGCCGGTCGGTCACTGGTACTACTGGTTGTCCATGCGCGAATGCTCTCCGAAGGCCTACGCCAAGGGCGTCAATGACAAGGACTTCTCCGACTCCTGCTGGACCAAGGCCGGAGATGATCTGAAGGATTTGTTGGATGCGAATGCTTTTAACGAAGGATTCCTCACCACGACGGCCCAGCAGGGCGCCAGCTCATCCGCAGGTCTGCTGGCCAATCATAAGGCTGCGATGGAGCTCATGGGCACATGGGAGCCTGGAGTTCTCAAGGACCTGACTCCGGACAAGAAGCCAATGGCTGACCTTGGCTTCTTCGCCTTCCCGACCGTGGACGGAGGAAAAGGCGAGGAAGGTGCTTTGATGGGCGCTGTGACCGGTTTCGCTGTCAATCCCGAGGCTCCGGACGCTGCTGTTGATTTCGTCAATTTCATGGCTGAGAAATCAAATCAGGAGAAATACGCCACTGCGTTCAGCACCATTCCGGCTTCCGCCGAAGCTTACGATGCGGTTACCGATGAAAATCTTAAGAGCATCATCGAAGCTATGAAAAAGTCCGATGGCATGCAGCTGTGGATGGATACCGCTCTCGGCGGAAATATTGGCAACGCTCTTAATTCCGGAGTGGTGAATCTGCTTTCCGGACAGGGGACTTCGGCTGACATCGTCAAGGCGATGAAGGACGCAGCGGCCAAGGGCTGACAGTGAACATGGCTGGTTGACGGCCAAAGGAGGGTGGATAGACAGATATTCATCCACCCTCCTTCCTATTCGAGAAACGTATCTGGTAGTGGAGAAAACCATGTCAAGTACAAGCAAAGACGCGGTGACGCTGCGCGCTAAGCGGTCCAAGAAACCGTCCGATGGCAAAATGCGTCGTAATGTTGAGATTTTCGTACTGTCCGCACCTGCGATTCTTCTGTTCGTCTGCTTTGTGATTCTGCCTATCGTCTTGGGTGCTTATTACGGCTTCTATCAGTGGAAGGGCTACGGACTTCCCTCCAAGACAGGTAAATTCGTTGGTCTCCAGAACTACATCACAGCGCTTAAGGATCCCGCGTTCCAGGCGGCAATTCTGCATACCTTCGAGGTCGTGATCGGCTCGTTGGTCATCCAGGCTCCGCTCGCCATCCTGTTCGCATTGCTGCTGAACCAGAAGTTCAAGGGGCGTGGTCTCATCCGCACCCTCATCTTCGTGCCGTATGTCGTTTCCGAGGTCATCGTCGGCACAGGATGGAGCCTGTTGCTACAGAAGAAGGGCGCCATCAATGAGATTCTGGCCAACTTCGGCATCAATGGTCCCGATTGGCTGGCCGACCCGAAGATCGCTATTTGGACGCTGCTGTTGCTGATCAGCTGGAAATACGTCGGTTTCGCCGTAATTCTGATGCTCGCCGGCATGCAATCCATTCCCGAGGAACTGTATGAAGCAGCCAAGGTGGATGGGGCGAGTTTCTGGCAGATGCAGAAAAGCATCACGTTGCCGTTGCTTGCTCCGACGTTGCGGATCTGGGTGTTCCTTTCCATGATTGGCTCTCTGCAGCTTTTCGATCTGGTCTATATCGTGTGGGGCAAGTATGTGTCGACCACCGCTGGTGTGTCCACCATGGCCACCTACATGGTGCGTGAAGGTCGTGGAGCCGGCAACTATGGCTATGGTTCCGCCGTTGCTCTGATCATCTTCGTGATCTCTTTGATCATCGCACTCGTCTATCAGAAGTTCGTGCTGAACCGTGACTTGGACGGTGCTGTTACTGAACAGAAAGAAGCCAAGAAGCGTGCCAGGAAGCGCGCAAAGGAAGCGCAGCATCGTGAGGTTGCTGCCCTGGCAAGTGAGGTGAAGTGATGACTGCCGCAACAATCGCAGGACATTCCAACAAAAGCGAGTACAGCAAGAAGAATGGTTACCGTAAGTCGTCCAAGACGCCATGGGGCAACCCAATCGTCTACTTCTTCTCCCTGGTGCTTGTGGCCATCTGCATCACTCCGGTGTTGTACATTATCTTCGGTGGTTTCCGTACCAATTCGCAGATCACCAACCATCCGTCCGGGATGCCGAACCCATGGGTCCCCGACAACTACAAGACGGTCTTCGAAAGTGATATTTTCTGGACGGAACTGAAGAATTCTACCATCGTGGGTATCGCCACCATGGTAGGCGTCGTGGTGCTTAGCATCATGGTGAGCTTTGTCATCGCCCGATACAAATTCCGCTATGCGCCGCTTATGTACGCGTTGTTCTCTGCTGGTCTCATGTTCCCGATGACCGTTGGCATTACACCTTTGTATCTGCTGATTCGCAATCTGGGTCTGGCCAACTCCCTGTGGGGTCTGATCCTTCCGCAAATTGCCTTCGGACTTCCTCAGACCATCATCATCTTGGTGCCGTTCCTACAGTCGATTCCTAATGAGCTTGAGGAGGCCTGTCTTCTCGATGGATGCTCCCGCCTTGGCTTCTTCTGGCGCATGGTCATTCCGCTGTCCATGCCTGGCGTGGCCACCACTGGAATCCTTACCTTCGTGGGAAGCTGGAATGCCTACATGCTGCCGCTGTTCGTGCTCAGTGATTCCAACAAGTACACATTGCCGCTTGGCGTACAGATGTTCAGCTCTGAACACTCCGTTGACACCGCACAGGTGTTGGCCTTCACCTCTCTGGCTATGATTCCGGCCCTGATCTGTTTCACCATCTTCCAGAAGAAGATCGTCGGCGGCCTGACAGGTGCGGTCAAGGGCTGACGGAATGTGACAACCCACGCCCGGAAGATGTTCCTTTCCGTCTTCCGGGCTTCATCTCTTATGCAAGAGGTACATTATGAAGATTTCCAACCCGGTGCTCACCGGTTTTCATGCCGATCCTTCAATGATTCGCGTCGGTGACACTTATTACATTGCCAATTCCACTTTCGAATGGTTCCCAGGCGTTCGCCTGCATGAGTCCAAGGACCTGGTGCATTGGAACATTCTTCCAAGCCCGTTGAGCCGGTCCAGCCAGCTTGATATGAGAGGAAACCCCTCTTCGGGAGGCATCTGGGCTCCTGACCTAAGCTATGCGGATGGCAGGTTCTGGCTGATCTACACTGATGTCAAGGTGGTCAATGGTGCATTCAAGGATTGCACTAATTATTTGGTCACCGCCGAGGACATCCACGGGCCATGGAGCGAGCCGGTTCGCATCAACGGGGTCGGTTTTGACGCCAGCCTGTTCCATGACGACGACGGCCGCAAATACTTGGTGCAGCAGACATGGGATTTCCGTGAATACCACCACCAGTTCGACGGTATCACATTGACGGAATTCGACGTCGACACCATGAAGCTCAAGCCAGAAACGGCCCGCACCATCTGGGATGGCACCTCGGTGAAGATCACCGAAGGTCCCCACCTATACAAGAAGGATGGTTGGTACTACCTGTTTGCCGCAGAAGGCGGCACGGTGTATGAGCATCAGGAATCTGTGGCGCGTTCCCGTACCCTTGACGAATGCTCCTTCGAAGTTATGCCGAATGGCCCGTTCATCGGTAACTTCGACACTCCTGACACCTATTTGCAGAAGCAGGGCCATGGAGCGTTGGTGGACACCCCGTCCGGCGAGTGGTATTACGCCTCCCTATGCGGTCGTCCGTGGCGTCATGATACCGAACCGGCCCATGGCACCCGCGGATGGTGCACACTCGGACGCGAGACCTCCATCCAGAAAGTCGAATGGGATGAGGACGGTTGGCCGCGCGTGGTCGGAGGCCATGGCGGACAGCGTTACGTCGACGCTCCGAAAGACGCCATCGAGACCGTTGCCCCAGCGACGCGCGACGAGCGCGACGAGTTCGAATCCGACGAACTCGGATTGAATTGGAACACCCTGCGCGTCCCGTTCACCGACGCCATGGGCACGGTGGGCGGTGGCAAACTGGCATTGCGTGGTCAGGGCTCGCTGTGCAACCTGTTTGACCTGTCCCTTGTGGCTCGTCGCTGGCAGGCATTCGATTTCGACGCTGAGACCAAGGTGCGTTTCGATCCGAAGAACTACATGCAGATGGCAGGCCTGACCAACTATTACGATGACCTGTGCTGGTCATGGGCGTTCGTCACTTGGGATGAGAAACGACATGCAAGGGTCATCGAAGTGGCTCAGAACGATTTCAACCAATACACGTCGTTCCTCAAGGATGACGCCATCGTGGTGCCCGAAGACGCCGAAGCGGTATGGCTGCGCACCAAGGTCCGCACGGAATACTATTCCTACGAATATTCCTTCGACGGTGAGCGCTTCACCGAGATTCCGGTGAAGCTCGATGCGAAGATTCTGTCCGATGACTATGTGAACCAGCGCTATGGCGGCTTCTTCACCGGCGCGTTCGTGGGTCTCGCCTGTGTTGATCTGTCTGGCTATGACGCGAAAGCCGAATTCGACTATTTCGATTATCGGGAGCTTCCCGACAACCGGTAGTCGATGCCGACGGGCGGCGATTCGCCGCATTCCTGCCGCCCGTCGGTTATTTGGTGAAATGAACGCAGACTCAATGGGGAGAATGCTGAGATGACTTTGCGATTGCCGAAACTACTTGACGACGGCTGCGTGCTGCAAGCCGGTGTGGACATGCATATTTGGGGCACCGGCGATCCCGGACGCATCGTATTGACACGGCTTGCTGACGAGCGGCATATGGTGCAGGTGAAAGACGACGGAACTTGGAACGCGCCGTATGGTCCGATCGAAGCTGGAGGGCCGTACGAGCTGACCATATGCTACGAGGACGGAGCGGAGCGTATCTCACGGCAGTGCTATGCGGGAGAGGTGTTCCTGTGCTCCGGGCAGTCGAATATGGAACTGCCTATGGCTTGGGTGCGCGCCGACTATCCACAGGAGTGGGACCGTGATCCCGATCCATTGCTGCGGCAGTACAAAGTGATTCCCGATTACGATTTCAAAGGTCCTCGCGACGATCACGACCGTGCGTTCTGGCAGGGCTGCGATGCGGATACGCTTGATGATTTCTCAGCGCTCGCATATTTTTTCGGTCGCAGGATCCGCCAGTGGCTCGGTGTGCCCGTTGGTCTGTTGAACATTTCATTGGGCGGCTCTCCGATCGAATCCTGGATGGACATTGACACATTACGAGCGTTCCCCGAAGCGCTCGCCAGTCTTGAACCGTACCTTGGCGATGGTGTGGCGTCGAAAAGAAGCCTCGATTCCGTTGCCGAGCGGGACCGGTGGTACCAGGCGCTTGGATACGAGGCTGTGGCCGATGCCCACCATGAATGGCTGCCATTGATCGCGTGGGACTGTCCGGAATCCAAGAACATCGAGCCGCGTGACGTGGCATGGCATGACATACGCCTGCCTGGATGGTACAAGGATCGCGGACTTGCCGGTTTCCGCGGCGAGATTACCATGAGAAAAACCGTGTTCCTGCCTCCGTCGGATGCGGGGAAGCCCGCCCTACTGCGTCTGGGCACCATGAATGATGCCGACCATACGTGGGTCAACGGTGTGTTGGTCGGTGGGCGAAGCAATGTGTATGAGCCGCGGGACTATCCGGTCGCAGCCGGCGTGCTGCGCGCCGGCGCGAACGAAATCCGCATGCGTCTGGTCGTTGAACGGCCCGGCGGCCGTGTGACGCCCGGCAAACGGATGACACTGACCATCGGAGACGATATCTTCGACCTGTCCGGCATTTGGCAGTATGCCGTGACCGCCGAAGCCGACCGCGATTGCCCATTCGAGGATTTCGTCAGATGGAAGCCGACCGGCCTGTACAACGCCATGCTCGCCCCGTGTTTTCCATATGCGGTGCGGGCCGTGCTGTGGTATCAGGGCGAATCGAATACCGGCGACTACGCCATGCGTTATGGCGATGAGCTGAAAGCCATGATTGAATTGTGGCGTGGCAAGTGGCATCAGCCGGATATGCCATTCCTGATCGTCCAGCTTCCGAAATTCGGCATCGACGCCATCGAGGATGGTGGTTGGCCGCTTATTCGAGAACAGGAATGGAGAGTGGCGGACGAACTTGAACACGTGGCTGCGGTGGTGACGCTTGATGCCGGTGAAAGCAATGATTTGCATCCTCATGATAAGAAAACCATCGCGGATCGTGCATTCAATGTCGCGATGGATTTTGTGTATGGCCAGCAGGCTCAGCCTCAGCCGGTTGTTGAAACCGCAGAGGCGGACGATGGATTGTTGAGGATGCACTGCGTGTGGCGGAATTCCATGGGCGAACAGATGCAATCGCAGAATCGCCATCTGATGACGTTGGATGGTGACGTTCCGCGAGAAATTGATTTCCTGTGGCACGACTGCGCCACTTCGGTGCGGGCTGAGGCATGGCTGGATGGTTGCGATATTGTGGCGCGCATACCGTCGCGCATGCCGGACGAGGTGCGGTATGCGTGGAGCAACAGCCCGGAATCCGGTCTCATCTGCGACGGGGACGGTGTTCTGCTTCCGCCGTTTCATCTGCCGTTGCCCATGGTTGATTAGGAGCAGTCATGCGCAGACAAGTCATGATTCGTCAAGGATGTGTCGACGGATTCTCCGATGCGGATCCTGTGATCACCGTGTTTCGGGGCATTCCATATGCCAAGCCGCCTGTTGATGAGTTACGCTGGCGTGAGCCACAACCTGCTGAAGCGTGGGATGGCGTGCTCGAAGCCGGTGATTTCGCGCCGATGCCGATGCAGCCGCTGCCCGGCTCGGATGAGTTCTACGGCAGGGAATGGCAGATTGACGCTGACACTCCGATGGCTGAGGATTGTCTGTATCTGAATATCTGGACGCCGGCCTTGCGTGGATGCGGCAGTGGTTCCGAGATTCGTACGGATTCCCGTTGCGATGGGCATGGGCTGCCTGTGATGGTATGGCTTTACGGTGGAGCGTTTCAGACTGGATCTACCTGTGAGAAGGAGTTCAATGGAGAGCAGCTGGCCCGTCAGGGCGTGGTGGTGGTCTCCATTGCTTATCGGTTGAATGTGTTTGGTTTTTTCGCGCATGCCATGTTGGAAAAGGAAGCGGTTGATGGACGGCCTTGTGCGAATTTCGGATTTCTTGACCAGCGGATGGGCATTCAGTGGGTAAAGGACAATATTGCCTTGTTTGGTGGCGATCCTGCGAACATTACCGTGTTCGGCCAGTCCGCAGGGGCCGCAAGCGCGTTGGCGCAAAGTGTCTCGCCGATGAACGATGGTCTGTTCCAACGCGTCATCATGCAGTCTGGAGGTGGAACTGGTCTGTTCAATCGCCATCTGTGGTCTCTTGAGGATGCGCAGCGAAATGGAGCGCGTTTTTTGAAGTATCTGGAAGTTGAATCGATTGCCGAGGCGCGTTCTGTTCCTGCGACTGATCTGCTGGAGGCGGCGGTGACTTTTCCTGCTTGCGATTGGTCTGGGCAGGGTGATGATGTCGTATGGGCTCCGATGACTAATTGGATTCCCTGCGTCGATGGGACATTCCTTGTCGAGCAATACCGTGATGCGCTTATTGCGGGACATCGCGTTCCGTGTGATTTGTTGGTGGGGAACACGACCGGCGAGTTCATGGTTCCGGGCCCTGATGGCACTCCGTATCCGGAGGGTGAGTGCGGCAATCTGGATATGATCGATGCATGGGTGTCAGGCGGCGGCTCGGAACCATACAGGTATCGATTCGATGTGGATATGCCGGGGGATGATGCCGGTGCGTTTCATTCGTCCGATTTATGGTTTTCGTTCGGGACGCTCCCTGCGAGCTGGCGGCCGTTTCGAGGCTGGCATTACGATTTGTCCCATGCGATGAATCGATATTGGGTGAATTTCGCGGCGACAGGTGATCCGAACGGTTCCGGATTGCCTGAGTGGACGGCATGCGGACCTGATGGTCAACGATATATGCTGTTCGGTGGATGCCACGATACGCCGGGTAACGTTTCATGCGTCATGGTCAAGTAAGTGAATATAGTATGGTGTGAGCGTTCACTATAGTGCGGTGGAATGTGATGAAGGAGACGGATATGACGCAGGAGACGGAAGCGCTGATCGCGTCCGACGAGGATCTGACCAAACTGTTCGCCGGCAAGCCGACGCAATATCGCAAATCGAAGTCGCTGCCGAAATTCACAGGCGAGGCCATGCGCGCCTGCGCGAAGATCAACCGCATCTTCTTCGATGATCCGGACGAGGCGTACCGTTTGTTTCACGAGCTGGTCCCGGACGCGGGGGAGGGCGTGCAGTTCACGCCGCCGTTCAATGTCGATTATGGTATCGGATTGACCATTGGCCGCGGCACGTTCCTCAACAAGGATTTCATGGTGTGCGGCGGCGGATATGTGACGCTCGGTGAGGATTGTCTGATCGGTCCGCGCTGCACCATCGCCACACCCAACCATGCCAAGGACGCTGCCACCCGCCTGGCGGGCTGGGAGCATGCCAGTGCCGTGACCATCGGTGATAACGTGTGGTTCGGCGCCAATGTGACGGTCACGCCGGGGGTGACCATCGGGTCGAATTCCATCATCGGCGCCGGGTCCGTGGTGACACGTGACATTCCGGAGAACGTCATAGCCGTGGGCAATCCAGCGCATGTGATTCGTGAGATTCCCGAACATGACCCTGCCTTCGCCGATGTGGAAGGTTTGCTGTAGTTTTGCAAACGTTTCATAGGGTGTGTTGACGGCAAATCGATTTCTCCAGCCATGCGATGCAGGTGAGCGCGTAAAGCCTTATACGGAAGCTGTCGTTCATATTGTCGTTTCTATGAGTATGGTTCATGAATCAGCATAGGGCCGGGAAGCCCCATTGTTGGGAAGCTTCCCGGCCCTATGCCTGAATTCCTGCGGTGATGAATCAGCCGCGGGCCTTGGCGTAGGCTTCGTATACGGCTTCGGTCGGTTCGCCGGTCTCCACGCCGTCGATGGTGAGTTGCCATGCCGGAGGCTCGGTTTCGCCGGACAGCACCCAGGCGGCCTGGCGGGCCGCGCCGATGGCCACGTATTCGTCGGTGGCGGGTCGGGTCACGTCCATGCCCAGAATGCTTGGTGCC
>ENA-OROU01000763-OROU01000763.1-human-gut-metagenome-genome-assembly--contig:-NODE-763-length-32007-cov-3.167971_pt1 | contig 32007 bp, 29 predicted proteins | sample MGYA00242131_ERZ509054 | MGnify/ENA primary metagenome ERZ509054 (study PRJEB26280, sample SAMEA2338749) | human gut metagenome | biome: human gut; feature: human-associated habitat; material: faeces... | reverse complement strand
AATAAGGGCGTGAAGCCTCTCCGGCGTCCGATACGGAATTATAAATTTCTGTGGCATCCACACCGGAAAGCCGGGCTGCCTGCTGTGCCGTATTCAGTGACCAGGCCGGATGAGCAAGAACCGCAAGGCCTTTGCAGCGATGCACCTCGTCAATGATTTCCTGTGGTCCTGCTGTCTCTGTCAGAGCCGGTTTGCTCTCGCAGCCGATGCCCAGAATATGGAAAACATTGCCGCATCCGTCTCCGCCGCCGATATTGTACTCTGCTCCTGACAAAATACGCAGGCCTGCAATCCTTCCACTATCCAGATGATTCCAGTGATCTGTAATGGCGATCACATCATAACCGGCCTTCTTATAAATCTCTGCGACCTCCTCCGGCGTCTTTGCGCCATCGGAACGTGTCGTGTGTGTATGAAGATTGATTTTTAAACGATTCACACCAAATAAATCTTTTTTCATTTTTCTGCTCCTCTCTATTCTTCTCCGTCGCCATTGGCTTTGATGATCATATTCCGGATGTCCTGCATCCGTTTGTCCAGCTCCGCACTCTGAATGGAGCAGTCGTAAAGCTCTTCCTGAATGAGCTTTTCCTGCTCGGCGGGAATGTTCTTTTTATAACGAAGCTTGTGCTCCAGGCTCGCCCAGAAGTCCATGGCGATCGTCCGAAGCTGAACCTCCACATAGACGAACTTCTTTGTTTTCTGTAGAAAAATCGGCACCTGGACGATGAGGTGGAGGCTTCGGTAACCGCTGGGCTTGGGCTCCTTGATGTAGTCCTTTTTCTCAATGAGGATAATATCATCCTGCCTTAAAAAGCTCTCTGCAATCTCATAGATGTCCTCGGGGAACGAGCAGATCACCCGGATTCCGGCGATATCCCGGATATTTTCCTCGATTGACTCCAGGTTTATGGGGATATTTTTTTTGCGGATCTTTTTCAGGATACTTTCATAGGATTTTACCCGGGTCTTGATCCCCTCAATGGGATTCCGGTCGTATTCCAGGGAATATTCCTGATTCAGCACCCGGAATTTCGTCTCGATCTCCATGATCGCGCACTGGTAATAAGACATCAGAAGATCCATGGGTTTCTTATTTTTCTGAATCATATTCAGAAACTCATCCGACAAAAGGCTTTGACGGACAAACTCATCCCGCCTCTGATCCAAAAGTTCCCGTCCCTGTTTTTTTAAAACTTCCAGATTTCTCATCCTCTCTATTCCTTTCGTAACCTGTATACAGTATTTCCTCCCGGACCCGTTACGATGTCCGCTTCTTCTATAATAAAATTTACTCCTTTTGCCCTGATCTGTCAACGTTCGAGCTTTTTCCTTGTGCTTTTGTCTTTTCAGGGTTATAATCGCTGGGGAGGGTTGCCGCGCTGCGGATAGGAGCGTCGGCAGAAAATTTCCACTGAGAAATCAACAGGAAGGAGAAAGAATGATTACAACACTTTTATGGGATGTGGACGGCACCCTTCTGGACTTCATCGCCGCAGAGAAAGCCGCCATCCGAAAACTTTTCAGGGAATATCATCTGGGTGAATGCACCGACAAAATGCTTGCCCGTTACAGCAAAATTAACCGTTCCTACTGGGTAAAACTGGAAAACGGCGAGATGACCAAACCGGAGATTCTGGTTGGCCGTTTTCATGATTTTTTTGAGTCCGAGGGCCTGGATGCCTCCATCGCCGCAGAATTCAATGAAAAATATCAGGACCGGCTGGGGGATGCGGACTCCATCGTCTACTGCGACGACAGCCTGAATCTCATCAAATCCCTTCAGGGAAAAGTAAAACAGTACGCCGTCTCCAACGGCACCATCGCCGCCCAGACAAAGAAACTGAAACTCTCCGGCATCGGCGAGCTTATGGACGGGATTTTCCTCTCTGAGCAGCTGGGCTATGAAAAACCGAATATCGAATTTTTCAACCAGGTCTTTGATGCCCTTGGCCCTGTGGATAAGTCAGCGGTTCTGATCGTGGGCGATTCCCTGACCAGCGATATCCGCGGCGGAAACAACGCGGAGATTCTCACCTGCTGGTACAATCCCAACCACCTTTCTGCCGGCCCGGAATACCGGATCGACTATGAAATAGAGGATCTGCACGAGATTCTGAAATTACTTTAAACACTTAAAAGGAAAATTTTTTTATGGAAAAGAAATCAAGCAATTTTTCCGGTCAGATCGGCTTCGTGCTGGCTGCTGCCGGCAGTGCCGTAGGTGTCGGAAACCTCTGGCGTTTCCCTTACTTGGCTGCAAAGGACGGCGGCGGGCTTTTTCTGATGATCTATCTGGTCCTGGTACTGACCTTCGGTTTTACCCTGCTGACCTCAGATATCGCCATCGGACGCCGCACCGGTGAGAGCGCCATCCGCGCCTACACCAAAATGAGAAAAAACTGGAAGTTTTTAGGTATTCTCACCTTCCTGGTACCGGTACTTATCATGACCTACTACGCAGTGATCGGTGGTTGGGTCACAAAATATGCGGTCGTCTATCTGACCGGTCAGGCTCAGGCTGCAGCCGCAGATGACTATTTTACTTCTTTCATCACTTCACCGGTAGCTCCGGTTGTCTTCGCCCTGCTTTTCATGGGAGTGACTTCGTTCATTGTATACAATGGCGTCGAGGGTGGAATTGAGCGTGTATCCAAATATATGATGCCCATTCTGTTGGTTCTCGTAGTCATCATTGCAGGCTATTCTCTGACTCTGAAGCATACAGACGAGGCCGGACAGCTCCGGACCGGTATCGAGGGTTTCCTCTACTACCTTACCCCGCATTTTGAGGGACTGACCGTAGGGCGCTTTTTCCAGATTCTTCTGGATGCCATGAGCCAGCTTTTCTTCTCCCTCAGCGTTTCCATGGGTATCATGATCACCTACGGCTCCTATGTGAAACCGGAGGTAAACCTCAATAGAGCGGTGAACCAGATTGAAATTTTTGACACCGGCGTAGCCCTTCTGGCCGGCGCCATGATCATCCCGGCTGTCTATGTATTCTCCGGAACCGAGGGCATGAGCGCAGGCCCCAGCCTGATGTTTGTCTCCCTTCCCAAAGTTTTCGCAGGCATGGGAAAAGCCGGAAATGTGGTTGGCATCCTCTTTTTCGTCACCACGATTTTTGCCACGCTGACCTCCTGCATCTCCGTGCTGGAATCCATCACAGCCAACTGCATGGAGATCTTCCACACCGGCCGAAAAAAGACCGTGCTGGTGCTGACCGTCATCTACCTGACCGCTTCCGCTGTCATCGCCTTGGGCTACAGCATCTTCTACTTTGAGGTGAAGCTGCCCAACGGTTCCACCGGCCAGCTGCTGGATATCATGGATTACATCAGCAACAGCTTCATGATGCCGCTGATCTCCCTACTCTCCACGATCCTCATCGGCTGGATCGTAACCCCGGATTACGTCATCGACGAGATGGAACGAAACGGCGAACACTTCCGCCGCAAGAAAATGTACACCGTCATGATTCGCTTCGTCGCACCGGTGATGATGCTGATTTTGTTTTTGCAGTCTACGGGGATTTTGTTTTAAAAATAAAAAACATGCAAAGGAATGATTTTCCTTTGCATGTTTTTTTATATCTTTTTTTATCTTGCCCTCCGGTAAATTGCTGTCGTCACGAAGCCTGATTGAAAAGCTCACTTAAAGTTTCCGCTTTTTCTTCCAGTACTTTCAGGACATATTTGTCAAAATGGCGTGCGTCCTGGGTGGTGTTGCCGAACTCATAGGTTTCCTGGCCGGAAGCCTCTTCGGCGTCCCCGTTGACTGTCTGTTTTTCCGGGGCTGCCTTCGTGATCTCTGCTGCTCCTTCCATGTATTTTCCATACATCTCATCGATATAAAGCGCCAGGGATTCACCGAAGATTTCGGAAGGCACATGCCCGCCGTCCCACTGCCATTCGAGTTTCGCATCGGTTCCGCTGTTCAGCCAGGCAATCTGCAGATTCATGGAAGCAAAAAGCGACATATCTCCCTCGGAAGCTCCACCCGCGCCGTCAGAAAAAGGACCGGCGTCGCGATCTTTTTCTCCCGCAGCTTTCTCACCAGCTGGAAACCGTCCAGGCCCGGCAGCATCACATCCGACAGGATCACATCAAAATTTTCATTCTGCGCTTTTTCATAACCCGAAAGGCCGTCATGGCAGACCGTAACTTCAAAACCCTTTTTCTGAAACCAGTCCGACAGGATATCCGCAAGTCTTATTTCATCTTCAATCACCAGAAGTTTCATGATTCTGCTCCTGTTCCGTTTTTTTCTGTACTTTAGTACAGGTTTTTAAAAGAGTAAAGCCTGCGAAAAAATGTTATTGCCTTTTTCGTCTTAATGTGCTATCGTGATAAAGTGCAATTTTGAGAATTTCCATCGAAAAAGGGAGAAAAAAGAGTTTATGTCAAAAGAAGAAGTGCTGGAAAGGGCCCTGCGTTCCTATATGGCCTACTATGATGTGGAACGGGAGACACCGGAGGAGCCTTTTGCAGCGGAAGCAGCCTTTCATTCACACAGCAGCACCTATTTTCTCACAAAATCCGCGACCATCGGCGAGGCAGAATCCAACGAATATGTATTTTTTGCCCTTGCAGACCGCCTGGACGAGGAACTTTTCCGGAAATTGGACCATGCCGCCTGGGAAAAAGGCCTGGCGAGGGTGAAACCTCACGCCAATCACCGGAATACCGATATCTCCCTCGTCGTTATCGCCTCTTCCGTCACGGAAGGCGCGGAAAATCTGGCCCTCAGGCAGAAACATTACAAGAGTTACCGCCTGAGTCTTCACGGGTTCAGCCATTATCGTCTGATTGTTTTAGATCTTTCCAATGAAAAAATGACCTGTAACCGGCAGGGACATTCCATGAAAAAGATCTTTAGCAAAATATTTACCTTGCAAGAAAAGGAGAGAAAAAAATGACAGCAATCCTAATCATCGTAGCAGCGATCGTACTGCTCCTGATCGGCTATGTCGGCTATGGTTCATGGCTTGCAAAGCAGTGGGGCATCGATCCGAAAAAATCCACTCCGGCTGTCGAAATGGAAGACGGCGTGGACTATGTTGCAGCAAAACCGGCAGTCCTTATGGGACACCACTTTTCATCTATCGCGGGAGCCGGCCCCATCAACGGACCGATCCAAGCCGCAGTTTTCGGCTGGGTACCCGTATTCTTATGGTGCATCATCGGCGGAATCTTCTTTGGCGGCCTGCAGGACTTCGGTTCCCTGTTCGCATCCCTTCGCCACAACGGAAAATCCGTAGGTGAGATCATCCGCGATTCCATGGGAAAAAGAGCCCAGAAGCTCTTCACGATCTTTGCACTGCTGGTACTGATCCTCGTTATCGCATCCTTTGTCAATGTCGTTGCAGGAACCTTCATGAGTGACGGCGGTTTCGGCGTTTCCACCGCTCCTACCGGAAACCAGACCACCGCTATGATCTCCCTTCTGTTCATCGTTCTTGCCATCATTTACGGATATATCACAAACCGTATGAGCGTCGGCACTCTGCCCGCAACCATCGGCGGCATCATCGGTATTGTTGCCATCGTAATCCTTGGCCTGAACTTCGGTTTCGTTATGAGCCGTACCGCCTGGATTGTTACCATCGGAATCTACATCGCTGTGGCTTCCCTGGTTCCCGTATGGATCCTTCTGCAACCCCGTGATTACCTTTCCAGCTTCCTGCTTTACGGTATGATGCTTCTGGCTCTGGTTGGTATCTTCGTAGCCGCAGCTACCGGCCGTTCCAACTTCAACATCCCCGCTTTCACAGGCTGGAATACTTCCATCGGAACTCTGTTCCCGGCACTTTTTATCACCGTTGCCTGTGGCGCCTGCTCCGGTTTCCACAGCCTCATTGCTACCGGTACTTCTTCTAAGCAGCTGGACAATGAGAAACATGCAAAGCCCATCGCTTACGGTTCTATGCTGATCGAATCCGCTCTCGGTATCGTAGCCCTGATCGCTCTCGGTATGGTTTATGACAAATACACCGGAGGCGCTTTCGGAGGCCCGCCCGCAGCTTTCGCAGCTGGTGTCGCTACCATGTTCTCCGATGAAAACTCCGGCACTTACAACACAATCTACGCCCTTTTAACCCTGGCCGTTTCCGTATTTGCCCTGACTTCTCTGGACACCGGAACCCGTCTGGGCCGTTTCCTCTTCTCCGAGCTTTTCCTCAGAGAAAATGAGAAGAGCTGGAAAGATGCCACCGGAGTTCGCCGCTTCCTGGCTCATCCGATGGTAGGTACCACCTTCCTGGTTGTCATCGGCTGTATCCTCGGCGGACTTTCCTTAAGCCAGATCTGGGGCCTCTTCGGAGCAGCCAACCAGCTGCTGGCCGGTATCGCTCTTATGGCAGTCTGTGCATGGCTGGGACAGGCCGGTAAGAACAACAAGATGTTCTATGTCCCGATGGTATTCATGCTCGCAGCTACTCTCAGCAGCCTTCTCATCACCGTTAAGAAAAAACTCGTGATGATCGGCGCAGGCGAAGCCCTCTGGGGCGACTGGTTCCAGCTTCTCTTCGCCGCAGCCATGGCGATCCTGGCGATCTTCCTGGTAGTCGAAGGAATTCAGACCTTCAAGAAACAGAAAGCGCTGAAAAAAGCTTAAATTTTACGAAAAAGGCCTGTCTCACAAATCGTGAGGCAGGCCTTTTTTGCTGTCAGTAAAACCTAAAGCAGAAACACACGGCTCACCAAAAAACAGCCGCCCATCAACAATACAATTTTGCCGCCTGTGAAACCGAAGGCAAAATGCAATGTTGCTGATGGGCGTCCTGTAAACCGAAAGCAGAATACCCTGCTGATTGACAACATCTGGAATTCATTTCCATCTTTTCATAACATACCTGCTGTCCTTAATCGTCTCTGCTATCTCAAACCCTAACTTCTCATAGAGTAAAACAGCTTTTTTATTCTTAATAAAAACATATAGTACCACCGGCTCCTCAACTGATGCACAACACTTCTCAATTATGGCAGTTCCGATTCCGCGATTCTGAAATTCAGAAAAAACATACAGATCGTCGAGCTCGTATTCGCCATTTCCATTCCTGTAAAAATGGTAATATCCCGCTTTTCTTTCATCAGCATAGATAGAAGTATATTCATCAATAGAATTTTCCAGCTTTTTTCGGACCCACCTCAGAGCTCTTTCGTAATCGATACATTCTATATTCTCATAAGCATCAATTAGTTGCTTACATAACTGATATAAACACTCTATGTCTGAGCTTGCTGCTTTCTCATAAGTTATTTTCATATAAGCCTCCATATGATGTGGCTATTTATAAAGATCTTCCAACGTTATCAGCTGAACTTCACCACACTCCTGTGCCTTAAGAAGCCCGTCAGTAAATCCACCCTTAGAAAAAATATAGTAATAATAGTTGTTGCCTTTTCCAAAGACAGCTGCATAATCCCGGAGCAAATCAAGTTCATCCACACCGATTTTCTCATTTCTGTACTTGCATGAACCAATGATATAGTCCTTCCCCTCGACAGGTGTTCCGATAATATCAATCTGAATCTGCTTTTTCTTCTTCGGGTCTGCCCCCCACCATTGGCCGATTTCACTCAGTTCAATCGGAAGTTTCTCCGAATAATAAAGCAGATAATCCTGACACATCTTCTCAAATATCAAGCCCATGTAATCGGGAAAATACTGCTTTACCGCGTGTGGATAGGTCTTTACGATTCTGCCAGAGTCAATTGCACTCATATTAACAGGCACAAACCGGTACCAGAACCGAAAGAAATTATCTGCCAGCAGATAAATTGTCTTCTTACCAGGCTTTTCTGTTATTGGCGTTTCCTTTTTGACAATACCAAGGCCAATCAATGTTTTCAGATACTTCGCTACAACCGAATTCTCCTCACCAACCTTCATCTTGATATCGTTCATCCGAGATGCTCCCTCTGCAATCGCTTTGATGATTGCATTATAAATGGCCGGCTCCCTGAGTTCCTGTTTCAGCAGATTTCTCGGCTCCTCATATAAATAGCTGGAGCGGTCAAAAAAATTATCCATCAGAGCTTCATCCACACTATCCCTCACATCCAGCTTATTGATATAGTGCGGAACTCCTCCCGTGATTCCATAAATCAAAGAATTTTCCTCTACAGACAGATTTGGATGGAACACCGCCGTTTCCTTATAGTCCAGCGCCTCAATCTTGAACTGTCCTGTTCTTCTGCCATACAGAGGACTCTCTTTGCCAAGCACCTGACTCTCCATAAAACTCATGGATGAACCGCAAAGAATCAGGTACATCTGGGACTCTGCCCACTTATGGTCAATAATATGCTGCAGCATTGCAGAAATAGCAGGCTTCGCCTTTGCAAGATATGGGTACTCATCAATAACAAAAACGATTCGGCTTTCCTTTGAAAGTGCTGTCAGTTCATCCAAAGCAGCATCATAAGACTGAAACTCCGGCCCAGACTCCATATCTGGCCGCTCAAAACTCATAATTGACTTTGAAAGCGCTTCCAGATTTTCCTTTCCCGTCGTGTTTAAAGCAGAAAAGAAAATAGTCGTCTTATCCTTACAAAACTCATTAATCAATGCCGTTTTGCCAACACGTCGCCTGCCGTAAATAATAATACACTCAAACTTACCACCTGCATACCGTTTATTCAACTTTCTAAGTTCATCTTCACGGCAATAAAACTGACTCATCCGCTCGCCTCCAATAATTATACTCATAAGTTACTAACTTATGAGTCACTTTTATAAGTATAATAATTCAGAACCTTTGCAAAGTCAAGCCCCAAAGAATCAAGCCTTTAAAATTTGTCCAGAGAAAAACACTTTTCACCCATCAAAAAAACAGCCCATCATCAACATTGCAATTTCTGCCGCCTGTGAAACCGAAGGCAAAAATGCAATGTTACTGATGGGCGTCCTCTCAGCCATTCATTCTTCACTCTATCTCCTGGAAAACACTCCCATCCCCAGTGCCACAATCCCCACAATCACCAGCACCGGCAATGCAAGCGCCACAAATCCAGCCACCACGAGCACAATCAGAACAACCGGCAGCACCACGAGAGTACAGACCACCTTCGTGAGCCCCCAGGCCGCATGAAACGCAAAGCCGATCAGCTTTCCGAAAATCCCGATCATCAGAATCGTAAACAAAACACTAAGCATACTCATTTCCTCCTGTCAGGCAGCCGCCCGGCAATTCTCTCTTTTTGCCATGAGCCAGAGAACCAGCCGGCTTCCCAAATATCCGGCAATGAGTCCCAGGATCAGTCCACCCAGCACGTCCGTCGGATAATGTACATACAGATACAGTCTTGAAAAAGCAATCAGCACAGCCAATACCAGTGCCGGTTTCCAGAGCTTCCTCTCCCCGGCCATAAAAAGCGCAACGACCGACGCAAAAGAAGCGGCGGTGTGTCCGGACGGGAAAGAATAATCCACTGGCTTACTCACCAGAAGCTGCACCGCTGTATTCACATCATAAGGCCGGATTCTAGCTACCAGAGGCTTTAAAATCACATTGCAGAGGAGAGCATCCACAACCAGCGCCCCTGCCAGGATAAATCCACTCTTTCTCGTCTTCGGGATCAAAAGCAGAACCGCTGCCAGAAGGATCCACAGAATCCCCGCGTCCCCAAGCCTCGTAATCAAACACATAATCTTGTCCAGAACCGGCGTATGCAGTTTCTGCAGCCAGTCCAGAATCTGAATTTCCATTCCCATATCCTTCACTTCTTTCCACTCTTTTTTCCTATTTTATCATGCTCCTTTAAAGAAGTTCCTGTATTTTTCCTAAAGAAATCCTAAATTTTAAGCTTCCCCCTGAATGTCAATGAGCACATACTCGGACCGGCAGCCGGTCTTAAACTTGATGGCCCAGTCAGAGATACCGGACGTCACAATAAAATTCGTATTCTCCCTCTTCTCATAGCCGTAGACCTTGTCATCCCCGCCCAGAGCCATAAGATTCTCAAACTGCATCAGCGGGAACAGCTGACCGCCATGAGTGTGGCCGGAAACCACCAGATCCACGCCGGAAGCTGCCTGAGCCTCATAGTCACAGGGCTGATGATCCATAACGATGGAAAAATGAGAATCGTCCAGGTCTGCCGTCAGCGTCTCCATATCTACCCGTCCCTGTTTTGCTTCCTCGGAACGGTCCTGTCTGCCGACAATGTAGATCCGGTCGTCAATCAGCTCATTCTCATCCTGCAGAACATGAACGCCGTTGGCCTCCAGCTCCGCCACAAGATCATCCCCACTGTAGCCCCGGTAATCCGGAGAATAATAACCCTTGTCATGATTTCCGAACACATAGTAAACGCCATAGGTGGTCTTCACCTGCCCAAGCGCCTCACAGCAGCGGATCATATCCTCCTTCGTGGTATCATCGTCCACAAAATCCCCTGCCACCAGAAGGACATCTGGATTCTGCTTCTCGATTTCCTTTAAATGCTCCGCAAAGCCTTTTCCGTGGAAGGTGGTTCCCGTATGGGAATCCGAGATCAGGGCGGCCCGGAAATTGCCAACCTTCTTATCTGTAGTGATCGTATAGGTTTTCTCCCAGACGTGATGGGCCTGATACCAGCCCGCACCAAGATAACCGATGGTAAAAAGAACAGCCACCACTCCCGCATAATACCGCTGGAACTCTCCACCCCTCTTTTTCCGGACGAGAGCGAAAATCCCCTCGCTCACCAGCCAGAAAACGATGAGATGCAGAAGAATAATTACCGCATTTATAAAGCCCCAGAGCAGCCAGAAAAAAGCTACAGCTCCCGTAATCACAGCCGTGCTAAGAAGCGTCGCCTTCTTTTTGCTGCCTCCGGCCAGCTTTTTCATAAACGTAAATTTTCGTATCCTCGTGATGAGATATACCATTCCCGCGATCATCGCCACAAACAGGACAACCATCAGGACCGCCCATAGAATCATAAAATTTCTCCTTTTTTATTCTACCTCAGCAGAGCTGTAAGTTTTCGTGATCTTTTTCATACGCATAATGTATACAGGTACCAGCGGAATCAACGCGGAGATCCAGGCTCCCGGGTCACAGAGGGAAATTCCCAGGAAACCTAAGGGTGCGGCCAGAACCGTTACCATGATGCCCCGGGCTGCCAGCTCGAAGACGCCGCCCAACATGGGCACCAGCCCGTCTCCCATTCCCTGAAGCGTGTTCCGGTAGATGAAAATGGAACCGAGAAACGGATAGCACCAGGCCGTCGCATGGAAATATTCATCACAGATGGCCTTGATCTCACCGGTGGGATCAGCAACAAAGAGTCTTGAAGCCGTACCGCCCCAGATAAATACCGCCAGACCGCAGACGATTCCGGCGATGATTGTGATAACCTGAGTGATCCGGACACCCTGGCGGATCCTTTTGATCTTTCCGGCGCCCATGTTCTGGCCCACATAGGTAGCCAGGGTCACTCCAAGAGACGGGAACAGCAGCGTCACAATGTTGCAGATCTTTCCTCCGGCGGAAAAAGCCGCAATATAGGTAGCTCCCAGCAGATTGACTGCCGCCTGCACCATCATCGTACCAATGGCGGTGATGGAAAACTGAAGGCCCATCGGAAGACCCATCATCAGAAGTCTTCCCGCGCTGGCCCAGGAAAATCCCCATTCGCCCTTCCGGATCTTAAGAATCTCATATTTCTTCTTTACATAGAAGAAGCAGGCCACAGCGGAAACGACCTGGGCGATGACGGTGGCATAAGCCGCTCCCCGGACGCCCAGCGGAATCACGGTGATGAGCACGATATCCAGAATGATATTCAGCACCGAAGAAATGATCAGGAAGATCAGCGGGGTCCGGCTGTCTCCTAGGGAACGGCTCACAGAAGAAAGCATATTGTATGCAATCGTGACCGGAAGGCCTGCATAAATGATCCCAATGTAGCCCGCCGTGTCGTCCAGAATGGTATCTGGCGTATTCATCAGCTTTAAAATTCCCCGGTTGGCCAGAAGAAGACCGGCTGTCATCAATACAGCCATGGCTACACAGATGTAAAGGGACATCACCGTGTAGTGGCGGAGTCTTTTTTCATCTCCCGCCCCGAAGCTCTGGGCGAGAAGGATGCCGAAGCCTCCCGTCATACCCGTGACCCAGCCAAAGACCAGGAAGGTAAGCGTTCCGGTGGCTCCCACCGCCGCCAGGGCATTGACGCCCAGGAAACGGCCCACGATAATGGAGTCCATCAGGTTGTATACATTCTGAAAAATGTTTCCCAGCAATACGGGAATGGTAAAGAAAACGATCAGCCGAAGAGGGCTGCCTTTTGTCATGTCGTTCTGCATAAAATTTTTCTTTTCTCCTCAAAAACAAATCATGTTCTGGTTTTGCGATTTACAAATTTTGCTTTGTATTTTGAATACAGGATCGTCTGCTCCTTATAAAGACCATAGTAGCCGGAGGCCGCATAACTGATGGAGACAGCGATAAGATAAAAAGCCACACCCTCAAAGCCGAAAAGCTCAAAGGCGATGAGAATGGAAGTCAGCGGGCAGTTGGTCACGCCGCAGAAGACTGCCACCATTCCGGCAGCCGCGCAGATGGACGCGGGCATTCCTAAAAAGTTTCCAAGCACGCAGCCAAAGGTTGCACCGATACAGAAGGAGGGAACGATCTCGCCGCCTTTAAAGCCCGCCTTCATCGTGAGGGCCGTCAGCACCAGCTTCCAGAAGAAATCCAGAGGTCTTGCCTCCCCCTCTTCCACAGCCTTCGTGATGAGACCGGTGCTGGCTCCCATATAATCTGTCGTGTGAAGAAGCAGGGTGATAACGATAATCAGAGCACTGGCCGCCACCACCCGGATGTAGGGATTTTTCAGCCATTTTTTATAGCCTTCCGTCACGCCTTTTAAAGCCAGGCAGAACAGGATACTGACCACCGCACAGCCAAGGCCGATGAGGCCGATCTTGATTCCGGTCTCAACAGTCAGAGCCGGGATCTCGCTCACATGGAAGACTTCCGGATGGATCCCCATGCCTGCGGCGAAATTACTGGCGATCAGGGCAGAGATCACACAGGGCACCAGAGCGGTGTAATACATGACGCCCACGCTCACCACTTCCATTGCGAAAACAGCCGCCGCCATCGGCGTTCCAAAAAGCGCTGCAAAAGCCGCGCTCATGCCGCACATGACCATGACGTGCCGGTCTTCCTTGTCCAGGGGCAGCCACCGGCCCAGCTGGTTTCCGATGCTTCCACCCAGCTGGATCACGGCTCCCTCGCGGCCGGCAGAACCGCCGGTGAGATGGGTCAGCGCCGTGGAGACAAAGACCAGTGGAGCCGCGCGAAGGGGCACATCGTCTCTCGATGCGATCGTGGCAAAGACCTGATTGGCTCCTCCATCATTCTTCCAGAAGGTCTGATACAGGAAGACAATGATCAGGCCGGCCACCGGAAGCAGGAAAAATACCCAACCGTTTTCCTGACGGAAGCTGGTCACTGCTGTGAGTACAAAAGCAAAAAGTGTGCTGGCTCCTCCCACCACACAGCCGGTCAGAACCGCAAGGAGAAGCCATTTTCCCAGGCTTGTCACATTTTCCCGGATCTGGTCCAGATAAAAGACAAAGCCCTCTTTCAATTCTTTTTTCATGTTACTTTCCTCTTTTCTTACAGGCAGCCATTTTCCTGCCCTTATCTTTGTTTATTATACAAAGCGCTTCCTGTAAAAGCAACTGAAAAAATCCTGCTTTTTCGGTGGCATATCCGGTCTTCATCTGCTACAATAAACCTATCTTTTATCACTTTTTACGGAGGAATTTATCATGATTACGACTGTCATCTTTGACATTGGAAATGTACTGGCCGCTTACGACTGGGAGGACGCGCTGAAGCGTCTCGGATATTCTGAGGAAACAAGGGAAATCATCGGAAATGCGGTCTTTAGAAGTGCAGACTGGAATGAGATGGACCGGGGCGTTCTGACCCTGGAGGAACTGCTCCAGCGCTTCATCAAACGCGCACCGGAATATGAAAAAGAGATCCGCCAGGCCATCTATAATTATAAAGATATGGCTCATCAGTACGACTATACCAAACCGTGGCTGAAAGAGCTGAAAGAGAAAGGTCTCCGCCTCTATTACCTCTCCAACTATGGAGAGTTCGGCGTGCAGGAAACCCTGGAAGCACTGGATTTCCGCGAGCTGATGGACGGCGGTATCTTCTCCTATGAAGTGAAAATGATCAAGCCCAGCCGCTGGATCTTCGAGGAACTGCTTTACCGTTACAAGCTCAACCGTGAGGAGGCGGTCTTCTTCGATGACAGCGCTGCCAACGCCGAAGCCGCCTGCCAGGTTGGTCTCCACGGCATCCAGTTTACGGGTTATGAAGATGCCCGTCAGAAGCTTGAAAGCCTGCTGGCCCGGTAAAGGGAAAGCTCCCTCGCCCAGTCGGTCTGAATGATGTCGAAACCTCTGTCCATGAGCCAGCCCCAGCCCTGCTCCGGATGGCCAAGGACGGAGGCATCGTCATCATGGCCTCCTGCCAGATAGAAATTGCCGTTGACCAGAGAAAAACGGGATCCTTCCGCCCGGAGATTTCACTCAAAGGTTTCCGGATCACAGACCGGATGTGTTCGCACATCCATGCTCCACCCATGGGCCACCAGCTCCAGGAAGCGTCCTCACAGCTCGGCTCACTGGAACGCCAGAGGTCCGTATTGTGATGCGTCACCCAGCCCTTCATATGATAATATCCTTCGACGGTCTGTCTTCCTGTCACGGAAAGCTCTTTTAAAAGGTCCGTCAGAGGCAGATGACACTCGGAGAGGTTTCCGGTCTCCGCCGGCCAATAGTTCATCTCCACGTTGATGTCGTTCGTGTAGTTGCTGGACCAGGGTGGCATCACGGTATCGTTCCATATCCCCTGTAGCTTCAGCGCCTGGCTGTCCGGCCGGGAACCGGCGATGATGAGATAGCGGGAATACTGGAGATAGAGCCCGTAAAGTGAGGGATCATCCACACCCTCGGCTCCGTAGGCCAGGCGGCGGCTTGTAGGCAGACCTGCACTTAAATCCTCTCCGAGATCCACGTCCACCCGGTCATAAAGCTTCCGGTAGTCCGCCTGATGCTCCTCCAAAAAGGCTTCATACCGCGCCCGCAGTTCCGAAGCTCTCCCGGACGGCTGCCATGAAGTTTTCCACCTCATGGCAGGTCTCGCAGGGATTGTTGTAAAAATAGCAGATCTCCAGAACTTCTTCCTCCTCCACTTTCACGGAAGCGAAAGGAAGGAATCAGAGGAGCAGAAAAAGCAGCGCTCCGACCGCCTGATTCCATCCTGCCTTTCGCCTGTTGCCATGAAATTTTTCGCTCTTCATCTCTTCTGCCTCCTTATATATCGTTTATTCCAGAATAGAGCTTTCCTCCCAGCTGTCTTTTTCCGGTGAAATCCGAAGGGTTTTCACCTCGTATCTGCCAAGAGAAAGCCGAATTACTTTGCTCAAGCCTTCAAAATGGAGCTCCGCCTCTGTTTCCCGTCCACAGGTCTCCGCCAGCCGGACCACATAAGCCGTACCATCGGAAGTCCGGTGAAGAGAAGTCAGGATCACACCCTCGCCACTCAAAACGACTGGTGTCACCCTCTCCACTTTTTCCACTTTGCCTGCCGGGAAGGCGTTGACAATCATCGGCGCCTCCTGGACGGACAATGCTTTCGCGGAGATCTCTTTTCTCAGCTCCTTCGCTGAACCGGCCTCAATAATATAATGGAAGGTTCTCTCTCCCTGATCAATGTAATCCAGTGCCCGGTCGTCCCGAATCAGCTGCCGGTCCCCGATAGGGTGGGCAGCATAGGCTGCGGAATGAACCATGGAGCTCTCCATACAGCCTTCCACAAAACTGATGCCATAGGTGCCGTCATTGATAAGCGTCACCGCCATATCCTTCTCAAAATCGAAAAGACCATTCCAGCGCTGGCTGACTTTCTCGAGACCGTCTTTTTCATGCTCCTGTACCCCGAAAGCGGTCTCGCTAAGGGCCTGTCCCTCCGTCAGAACGGTGGGGAACTCCAGCTTCAGGAACGCGCCTTTTTCAAGCCATTCCACCTTTACCTCTAATTCCACAGCGGTTCCGTGTTTCGGGAAACTGTAGCGGAGTCTCGCCCTGGATCTTCCGTAGCCGAAGACTGCCTCCACAACCGTGCGGACTTCTCCGTCCTCAATGATCCGAAGACCCTCCAGATTTTTTCCTGAGGAGGTAAAGTCTTTCTCTTCCTCACCGGTGAGAAGTTCAAAATACCCTTCCGTCTCGCGGTAGGATTTCCGGTTCATGCCCCAGGGATCTTTGTCGCTTTTCAACACCTTCAGTCGGCCTGCGTCGCCCTTTAGATACTCTTTTCCATCCACCCGGAGCGCCGTCAGGAAGCCGGTCTTTCTGCTCATATGAGCTTCCAGCCCCTCGCCCCTGAAAATAAATTCCTCTCCGGAAAGCAGATGCGTCTGGTCCGGTTTCCCGGACAGCCACTCGATATAGGCGGAAATTCTCGTCATGGATGCGGGCGGAAGGACAGCCTCGAAGGCCACCTTTTTTCTCCAGTCGAGATTCATGTTGCACTCTTCTTTTTCCACCTGGGAAGGGATCTTCTGACCATTCTGATAGAGCACCGGCATCGCATATTTTTCACTCCAGTTCTGATCCCTCAGCTGAAACTCACAGGTGAAAACGCCCTTGACTGGCCAGGGATGGGGATTGTAGGCCAGGATCGGATACTCGCCCTCGCCTGCCTTTTTCTCTCTGGAAAGCAGGGAAAAGTAAGCTCTTCTCTTCACCCGGTCGGCGATCTCCGCACCGTGAGAGAGAATGCCCAGAGCCTGCTCTTCCACGCTCTGAATCGCGCTTCCCGGGAGAATGTCGTGGAACTCGGAGAACATCAGGGATTTCTCCGCATCGGCAAGCTCCTCCGCCGGATAGGTCATCACACCAGCCAGAACCGCCTCGGAGGCCATTTTTTCCGCTTCCGTAAGGAGGCCTTCCAGTCTCCGGTGGTTCTGCTTCGTCCGAATCTGGGAGGTATAGCAGCCCACAGCCCAGGGATTTAAGTCCCGGCGGATCACCGGAAGCTTCGTGGTGTCCTCTTTTTCAAAATAGTCCTCGGGGATGCCATGTACAATCGTCCATTCCTTCTCATTTTCCATGAGTTTCGCGATATCCGCCATATCCTGGCGGGAAGGGCCGCCGCCGTGGTTGCCCACGCCCCAGAGGAGGATGGCTTCGGTGCGCTCCGGCTCCTTTCGGAGAGCCTCCAACTTTTCGCGGACCTTTTTCCCTGCTTCGCCCATGAGGGAATTGTAGCCCTCTCTGGTCCGGTGGCCCAGAATCTGAGAGCCGTCAAAGCCTTCCCAGATGATATCGTCGCCGCCTAAGGGGCAGTCCCCCTCGGAGGGGCGGCCGAAGAGGTAGGAATGGTAACCGGCTTTTTTTAGGATTTGTACCAGGCCTCTGCTGTGACCGAAGGGATCAAAATTGATGGCCGTCTTTGGCGTCACGCCAAATTTTTCCCGGAAATATTCCTGACCGGAACGGATCTGACGGACGAAGGACTCGCCGGAAGGCATGTTGCAGTCCGGCTGCAGGTACCAGCCCCCCATGATGTGCCATTTTCCGGCCTTCACCAGTTTCTGAATCCGCTCAAACAGCGGCAGATCGTACTCCTCAATCCACTGATAGAGCAGAGCCTCGTTGTGATTGAAAACAAAACCGTCGTAATTCTCGCAGAAATCTGCCGCCGTATGGAAGGTGGAGAGGGCCGCGGAAATGCCCTCCTCCATGTTCCAGAGCCAGACCGGGTCCAGATGGGCGTTGCAGATGAGATAGAGTGTCTTTTTCTCCATATTGGAACCTCCTTATCAACCTTTTACTGATCCAATCATAACACCTTTTGCGAAATATTTCTGCACAAAAGAATAAATTACCAGCATCGGAACGCTTGCGCAGAGGATCGTTGTGTATTTCAGGGATTCCGTCATAGCAAGGACAGCGGAACTTGACATTTTTCCGGTGGCCTGCACCATGTTTGCCTGGGTCTGGGCATCGGACATGATGTCGCGGAGGATGTTGAAAAGACCGCTTCTCACATCGCAGAGCTGGATGATCAGGGAAACGACGATAACCGTTGAGATAAAGTAAGGAGCGTAGGTCAGCATCTGAACGGCTTTTCCTGCCTTTTTTGCTTCTGGAGGAGTTGATGGAGAGAGCCAGAATGATAGGGCAGGGGATATTTACCAGCATGGAAACCGTCCAGCTGTACATGCCAGCCGTTTGCTGCGGTGATCAGCGGGATCTCATCGTCCGGATCGCCGTTGCCGTTGGCATCCTGCTCTTTGAAGGCTTTCAGCACTTCGTAGTACTCGTCGATAGTGGTGGGAGTCCCAAATTGTCGAGCCGGGTCTTGTTGATGTACATTTTCTGGGAGTAGTTGCAGTGGTAGCACTCGTTGATGCCGGGCAGGGAGTAGATCGTTCCATCATTCTGGGAGATCAGTTTCTCGATCTGGGGATCATTTTCCATCAGCGCGGAGAAGTTCGGCATGTTCTCTTTAATCAGGTCGTTGAGCGGGGTCAGATAACCCTGGCCTGCGTACTGTGCTTCCTGTGTTGCTGTCATATTATAAACAGATGATACAGGATCTCGCCCCGGAGACCGAGTCCGACGACACGCCGCGCAAGATTATGGCCTACATAAACGAGCACTACGGAGACTCTTCCTTAAGCGTCACTTCTGCCGCAGAGGCCTTTTCCATGTCCTCTTCTTATTTCAGTACCTACTTTAAGAAGCATCTGGATGTGACCTTCAGCAAATATCTGGAGGGGCTCCGGATTGAAAAAGCCTGCGAACTTATCCGGAATTCCGATCTGAACATCGAGGCCATTGCCACCGAAGTTGGCTATACCAGTTCTCTGTCTTTCCGGCGGGCTTTTAAGAAAGTGATGGGAATGCCGCCGTCGAGTTATCGATGAAGCGGTTTTTGAGAAAAAAATTACCCCTGAGAATCGTTCTTTTAAGAAAATTCTCAGGGGATTTTTTGTTGTAATGATTCAGAAAATCGATTTCTATACAAATGAAATTTCTTTTTCCGCTTTCAAAACTACCATTCCCAGCGGTTTCACTTCTGTCTCCGCGTCGCCATAAACGGTCTCGAAAGCCCCCTCCGGCAGCGGAAGTTTCACCGGATGAGCAGAGAAGTTCTGGTAGAAATAGTAGCGCACCGTATCGGTCTCCCGGGTGGTCACTTCAAGGCCCGCAGGAATCGCTCCGGCAACGGGAGCTTTGATGCCTTTCTCCATCATCAGCGCTGCGATAAAGTCATCGTAGAAGGCTTCCTCCGCATCGGCGGCCACATAGCAGGCCGTTCCTTTTTCGTAAGTATTTTTCGTGAGGGCCGCATGACCGGCGTAGAAATCGTCGCCGTAGACCATCAGAGGCTCTGCGCCATTGACCCGCACCAGATCGCAGAGGTAACGGCAGCTGTAGGTCTTCGTAAGGCCCAGGTCGTTGCCGCCGACGGGGATCAGATGATTCTCCTCCCAGTCATAGAGGCCGTCGATCTCCTCGCTCCGAAGACCAAGCACATCCATTAAACCATAGGGCACGCCATCCAGATAGCAGCGGTCCGTATCGTCGGCAATACCGCTCCAGTAGGTCATAATGAGAGTGCCGCCGTTTTCCACAAAGGTTTTGACCTTCTCCGCAAAACCTTCCTTAAATATGTATCCCATGGTGATGGCCAGCACTTTATAATTCTCCAGCGAGCAGTCCTCGTCCACCAGATCCACATTCAAGCCCAGTTTGCGGAAGCCGCCGTACATTTTCAGCAGGGCCTCATGATGATGGAGGCCTTTGTTTCTTGGACCCTGGCTGTCCTCCATGGCCCAGTTGCTGCTCCAGTCATAGAGAAGGGCTACCGGACTCTCCACCCGGCTGCCTGCCACCTCGCTGATGGCTTTCAGGGTATCGCCTACCTCCGTCACTTCCCGGAACACCCGGGTGTCACTTCCGCCATAATGGTCGATCACGGCCCCGTGGAACTTCTCGGAAGCGCCGCGGCTCTGGCGGATCTGGAAATAAAGGGCTCCCTCGCCGCCGTGGGCTATGGGCTGCATGGACTGGGCAAAGAGAATGCCCGGCTTTTTCAGCTTGCTGATACCCTGCCAGTTCGTGGAGGAGGGGCAGGATTCCATCTGGAAGAAGGGTTTCTTCTTAAGGGAACGCATGAGGTCATGGCACATGGCGTTGTCCCGGGCGATGGCGATATCCTCCTTCTTTCCCCAGGTCGGATAAGTGTCCCAGGAAACCACGTCGATGTCTTTCGCCATCTTGAAATAATCGAGACCGTCAAAGTAGTACATCAGATTGGCTGTCACCGGAAGACTGCTTCCTGCATCGCGAACAGCTTTGATCTCCCAGCGCATGAAATCGCGGGTCTGATGGGTGACAAAGCGTTTCCAGTCAAGATTCAGGGCGTGAAGCTGAGTCTCGCCGATCTCAGAGGGGCTCTCGATATCATCAAAGCTCTGGTAGGTATGGCTCCAGAAAGTCGTACACCAGCGGCTGTTGAGATTCCCGATCGTCTGATATTTCTCTTTCAGCCAGTCGCGGAAAGCTGCCTGGCATAAGGGGCAGTGACACTCGCCGCCGTACTCGTTGGAAATATGCCACATGATTACCGCCGGATGATTACCGAAACGCTCTGCCAGCTTCTGGTTGATGATCCGCACCTTTTCCCGGTAAACCGGAGAGGTGTAGCAGTGATTGTGACGGACTCCGAAAAGCTGCCGCCTTCTGGCCTTGTCCACGCGGAGCACCTCCGGGTACTTGTCAGCCAGCCATTTCGGCCGGGCGCCGGAGGGCGTCGCCAGGATCACGCGGATTCCTTTCGCATAGAGCCGGTCGATGACTTGTTCCATCCAGTCCAGCCGGAACACCCCTTCCTCCGGTTCCAGCGTGGACCATGCAAAAATCCCTAGGCTCACCACATTGCAGCCGGATTCCGCCAGCATTTCCGCATCTCTCTCCAGAATATCCGGCCGGTCCAGCCACTGATCAGGATTGTAATCACCGCCGTGAAGAAGCACATCTGTCTTAAACTCCATTTTTGCATCCTCCCTTTTTTCCACAATTCTTTTCTACAGGCACTGGGTTTTCCACAGCCTGCCTGAAATATCCTCCACTTTTTCGTGGATATCTCTCGATAATTTCAGCATAGCAAAAAGACTCCCGCACCGCAAGAAATTTCTTTGAGATTTCAGAAAGATTATGGTAAAATCAGAGACAGAATTTTTTATTTCAGGAGGCTTTTTTATGAAAAACGGATATCAGAAAACCATCTATGCCTGTTTTCTGGGGTACATCGTTCAGGCCATTGTAAACAACTTTGTTCCCCTTCTTTTTCTGACCTTCCAGAGCACTTATGACATTCCGCTGGCCAAAATCACGATGCTTGTGACGATGAATTTCGGCATCCAGCTCATCGTGGACCTGTTCTCCGCAAAATTCGTGGATCGCATCGGCTACCGGGTCTCCATTCTGGCAGCCCATATCTGCGCTGCTGCCGGGCTGATCCTTCTCACGATCCTGCCGGATCTTCTGAGTGATTCTTTCATCGGTATTCTGATCTCCGTCATGATCTATGCCGTGGGCGGAGGCCTCATCGAGGTGCTTATCAGTCCTATCATGGAGTCCTGTCCCACAGACAACAAGGAACAGGCCATGAGCCTTCTCCATTCCTTTTACTGCTGGGGCCATATGGGCGTGGTGCTGATCTCCACCATTTTCTTCAAACTGGCCGGAATCTCCAACTGGAAACTGCTGGCTCTGATCTGGGCCATCGTTCCGATCCTCAACACCCTGGTTTTCGCCCGGACGCCCATCGCTCCCATCATCGAAGAAGGTGAAACCGGACTTACCATGAAGCAGCTTTTCTCCATGAAAATTTTCTGGATCCTCTTCCTGATGATGCTGAGCGCCGGAGCCAGCGAACAGGCCGTGAGCCAGTGGGCCTCCACCTTCGCTGAAAGGGGCCTTGGTGTCAGCAAGACCGTCGGCGACCTGGCCGGTCCCATGTCCTTCGCCCTTCTCATGGGAATCTCCAGAGCTTTTTATGGAAAATACGGCGACCGTATCGATCTGGATAAATTCATGAAATACAGCGCTCTCCTCTGTATTCTCTCCTATCTCTGCATCGCCTTTCTCCCGATTCCGGCTCTGGGCCTGGCGGGCTGCGCCATCTGCGGTCTCTCCGTCGGCATCATGTGGCCCGGAACCTTCAGCAAAGCTTCCGCTTCCGTGCGAAACGGCGGAACCGCTATGTTTGCCCTCCTGGCTCTGGCCGGAGACCTCGGCTGCTCCGGCGGGCCGACCCTTGCCGGTATGGTTTCCAGCGCCCTCGGCGATAACCTCCGCATGGGAATCCTGGCAGCCATCATTTTCCCGATTCTGATGATTCTCGGAATCCAGGCACTGAAAAAAGCCTGAAACTACAAAACCCCTGCTGATTTTACCTGTCAGCAGGGGCGCTTTTTTTCTGTTCATTTTCTCCCGGTCAGTTCCGGGAGCAGCGTTGAGTAAGGCACTGACTCCTTTTTCGCCTTCTTCCTGGGAAAAGAGCTCAAACGTCCTCTTTTGGAACGCTTCGCTCATACCGATTCCCGTATCCCGCACGATAAAACGATAAAGAGCATGCTTTTCATCCATGGGTTCTTCTTCCACCCGGCACTCAATGCTTCCGTTGAGCTGATTGTATTTCACTGCATTGCTCAGGATGTTTTCCAGGAGACGGCGGGCAACAACAAAATCTTAAAAGGTTTGTTCCCGGAAACAGGCATTCCGGTACTCTCCCGGTGTCATTCCCACAATTTTATGAAAAATCTGATGAAAATATTTCATGTCATCATACCCTTCCTGATTTGCCACCTCAGGAATCAGCATCTCACTTCCGATCAACAGCTCACAGCTTTTCCGGATACGCACCTTCTGCAGATATTCCAAAAATGTGAGCTCTGTTTCTTTTTTGAATTTTCTGCTGATATATGGGATGCTGTAATGCTTTTCTTCACAAAATCTGCTCAGCGGCGCTTTGTTTCTATAATTTTTCTCCAGATAATTAATAGCTTCCAGAATCAGATCGCTTTTTTCGTGGGACCGAACAGAGACCAGTGCTTTTTTCTGTACTACCTTTCTCAGGGTTATAAGCAATATCTCAAGCAGTTTTCCGCGAAAAATCTCCTGATAACCGATTTCCCGGCGCTCATATTCTTCCATCATTTCCTCTAAAAGGTGAAGGACTTTTTTATCCTCATCATAAAAAATGCTGTCCGCCGGCGCCCAGTCCGGATAGTTTTTATAATAACGGATCATACAGATTCTCATAAGTTCGTCCAGTGAAATACAATTTCCCAGGGCTGCATTCACGACTTCCGGCTGAAAAAGGCAGTTAATCAGCTTTAGTTTTTTACACTTATGATAAGTATGTCTGCTCCCGTAATCAATAATAAAATACGCCCCTTGTTTTACTGTTTCCATCGTACCATTCAGATTTTGTATCGCACTTCCTTCCACCACATAGGCAAGTTCAAAGCAATCATGGTCATGAAGCAATCCATGATTCTGTTCAAAATATTTCACTGCCATTTTATCCGATGGTTTTTGTGCAATGTCCTTCAGCAGTATCTTACAGGACTGTTCCATTTTTCTTTATTCCCCCTTTGTGAGCAGGTTAAAATACCCCCTTATTTACAGCAAAAACAGATGTTTTTTATTATCATATACCCTGCTATATTTATTAGCAAGAAGAGTTTTCAGTATTTCTTTTTATAATAAAAAAGGAGGAAACCAAATCATGAACTGGAACGCAAAATGGATCAGACCGGCAAAGGATACCGGGGATGCCGCCCCCATTTACTTAAAAGACTTTTCTCTGACAGGCACCGTAAAAAAAGCCACCATGGCAGTCACCGCCTTGGGCGTCTATGAAGCCATGCTGAATCAGAAACGTGTGGGAACTTTTATTCTGGCCCCGGGCTGGACTTCTTATTACAAACGGCTTCAATACCAGAAATACGATGTCACGGATCTTCTGGCTGTCAAGAACCAGCTCACCATCACCGTCGGAAAGGGCTGGTACCGCAGTCCCATGCCTGGCTTTTCAGCTTCCGCCTACCAGGAAGCACTGATGAAACAGCCAGCCGGGCTTCTTGTCCAGCTTACAATTGAGTATATGGACGGTACCAAGGAAACCATCTGTTCTGATGAGTCCTGGAAATACGCCGAAAGCAGGGTCCGCTTTTCTGAAATTTATGACGGAGAGATCTATGATGCCTCTTATGAATCCGTATTTGACCATAATGCCGTCTCCTTCGACGGTCCTTCCAATACCCTGATTTCCCAGCAGGGTGAAGAAATCCATGAACAGGAACATCTTGCTGCTGCCTGCATCTTTACCACTCCAAAAGGAGAAACCGTCATCGACTTCGGTCAGGAAGTAACCGGCTATGTGGAATCCCATCTGGAAGGAAAAGCAGGCGAAGTTCTGGATCTTTCCTTCGCTGAGGTCATGGATAAAGAAGGCAATTTCTATACCGAAAACTATCGTTCCGCCAAGGCCCGGTATCATTATATCTGCCGTGATGGAAAACAGACTTATAAACCCAAATTAACCTTCTGGGGCTTCCGCTACATTCGGGTAAATGCATTTCCCGGTGGGATCGACAAAGTAACACCGGATGCTTTTACTGCAATTGCAGTTCATTCTGATATGAAACGCACCGGTTACCTCTCCTGTTCCAATGACAGCCTGAACAAACTTTTCTCCAACATCATCTAGGCTGGACCGGCGATGCCCAGGTCTTTATCCGTACTGCCTGCCTTAATTATGATGCTGAAAAATTCTATACAAAATGGCTGGCTGATCTGGCTGCGGACCAGCCGGAAAACGGTTATGTCGGCCATGTGATCCCGGATCTTCTGAAGGCCCCCGATGCCAGTGCCGCCTGGGGAGATGCCGCCACTATCTGCCCCTGGATGGTTTATCTGGCCTATGGAAATCCTGCCATCCTGAAGCAGCAGTTCGACAGTATGAAAAAATGGGTACGTTATATCACTTCCCACACCACCATCCCTTATTTGTGGGCCGGCGGAAAACACTACGGAGACTGGCTGGGACTGGATGCTCCATCAGGAAGTTATAAAGGAGCCTCCGATGAAACCTTTATCGCCTCCGCTTTCTACGCATATTCCACTTCCCTGGTAATAAAAGCAGGTAACGTGCTGGACAAAGACGTTTCGGAATTCGAAGATCTGTATGCACATATCATAAAAACCTTCCGCAGCCAGTATCCTGTTTACCATACCCAGACAGAATGCGTCCTTGCTGCTCATTTTAAGCTGGCAGAAAACTGCCAGGCCGCAGCTGACCAGCTGGCAGAAATGATCACAGCCTGCGGTAATCATCTGGAGACCGGCTTTGTGGGCACTCCATATCTCCTGCATGTACTCAGTGAATACGGACATCTGAAACTGGCCTACACATTATTGCTCCGGGAAAAATATCCCTCCTGGCTCTACCCGGTAACCAAAGGCGCCACCACGATCTGGGAACATTGGGACGGCATCATGGAAGATGGGAACTTCTGGAGCTCTGACATGAATTCTTACAATCATTATGCTTACGGCTCCGTGGCTGACTGGGTCTATATGGTGGCTGCCGGAATCAACACCGTGGAAAATGCCCCCGGATACGAAAAAATCCTGATCGCACCACACCCTGATACCCGTCTTGACTGGTTAAAGGCAGTTCTGGAAACCAGACATGGAAAAGTTACTTCCGAATGGAAAAAAGAAGAGAACTTCTGGCGGTATGAGATTACCACACCGGTAGATACCGCGATTGTTATTGATGGAAAGAATTATCAGGTGAAAGCGGGAAGCTATTGTTTTTACAGTGAACAGAAATAAAAATGGCTTTCTTTTAAAAAAGGGCTGACGCACAAAAATGTGCGCCGGCCCTTTTACAGGTATATCCTCAATCCGTATTTACTGCCCGATTCAGCTGATTTTTATTCCGCGATCAGTTTATCCAGCAGTTCTTTCGCCATGCGGATATCTTTCTTCTGCTCGTCGCCGTCAATCTCGCGCTCGATGGTGATGTCACCTTCGTAACCGACCTCTTTTAATTTGGCGATAAAGGCGGGGTAGTTGACTTTGCCCTGGCCCAGGGGTACTTCGTCGCCGAGGTGATGGCCATCGGTCGGATATTTGCCGTCTTTGCCGTGGATTCCCATAACGTACTCGCCGAAGACCTCCAGAGCGTCCACCGGGTTTGCTTTGCCGTACATCAGAAGGTTTGCGGGGTCAAGGTTGATTCCCACATTGCCTTTTCCGAGAGCCTTTTCAATATCCTGGATGGCACGTTTCAGGGTGACAGGGGTCTCCTGACCGGTCTCAAAGAGGAAATTCTGTCCGTTCTCCTTACATTTTGCCACGATGGTCTTGCAGGCTACGAGCACCTCTTCGTATTTGGGATCATAGGGGTTCTCCGGCATGAAACCGACATGGGTTGCTAGATCGGTCACATGGATCTTTTTCGCAAAATCAGAACCCTCCAGAATCATTTTCATTCTCTCTACGCGATAATCAGTGGGTACCAGGCCCAGGGTCAGCTGGCCTTCATAGAAATCCCAGACCCGACGGCCTTCCCAGCCGCACCAGAAGGCAGTCACATGGATGCCAAACTTCTCAATGGCCTTGTTGATCTTCTCGACCATCACATCGTCGTGAAGGGTCGGGCGATCCCAGCACACCAGCTGGCAGCTGTCCACGCCGAGTTCTTTTAACTCGGTAAATTTTGCCTCAATATCCGTTTTACTGGTAAACTGAACTAAAACTCCTACTTTCATTGATATCCTCCCACATCTTCTCAGTGATGCTTTTTCTTTTCGATATATTCTTTCGCCATCTTCCATTCTTTGATTGCAAGCTCTGCGGACTTCACACCCTCGCTCAGCGGTGCAAGCTCTACCGGCTTATCATCGCGCACGCACTCAAAGAAATATTTGATCTCTGTAAAATACGGGCCGAGGTTGGAGATATTGATTCCGGCCACGTCGCTTTCTTCCTCATATTCGGAAGGCAGCTCGGGAATTTCCACTTCTCCGTCCGGTTTGTAAATCTCAAGGGAAGGAGTTGCTCCGCTGTCAAACACCAGGGTGGCCTTTTCAAAGCAGGCTCTGTAGGTCGCATGGAATTTCAGGCTCGGAGAAATATCCCAAATTCCTTCTGCCGTCACAAAGGTGTCATCATATTCATAGGAAGCAACGATCTGATTGACCATTCCGCTGGGGAACTCCGTCGCTTTCACATCCATGCTCTTCGGCTCGCCCAGCATATAGCGGATGAAATCCAGATCATGCACATGCAGGTCCAGAACCACGGAACCGCTCTTCTTCTCATCCTGGAACCAGTTTTCAAAACCCCATCTCACGTCGCCGCTGATTCGCTGCATTACCATGGATTTTAACTTTCCGTATCTTCCGGAATCATAGGCTTCCTTCAGGAATTTGTACTCTTTGAAGGAACGTACCACCTGGCCAACCATGACTTTCTTTCCGCTGCGCTTCTCCGCGTCAAGAAGGGCCTGGCAGTCCTCCTCGGTGAGGCAGACCGGTTTCTCAACGAAAACATTCATGCCTTTTTCCAGGGCTGCGATCGCGTGTTCCGCATGCATGTAGCTCGGAAGACAGATATGAACGATATCCAGCTCCTCATTTTTGATCAGATCCATGCCATACTCGTAGGTCCTTGCATTGGGGAAATAAGAAGCTGCCTTATCCAGAAATTCCTTTCTGCACTCAGCGATACAGGTGACTTCCACGCCCTCCTGCTCTGCGAGTGCCCGTAAGGACAGATAATGTGTGGTGCCCATTCCTCCACAGCCGATAATACCGATTTTCATCTCAATACCTCACTTTTCTTATGATTATTTTTATCTTGCTTCTTTTCGTTTTTTAATTTGTCCGGTGGCTTTACTATTTGATTAAAAAAATTTTCAAACCATTTTTTTTCGGACTTAGCCTAAGCATATCATCAACCCTTCGCACTGTCAATATTATTTCTTCTTTTTCACTTCCACCCTGTGATCTTTGTATATTTTATACAGTTTTTCACCATCTCTTTCGTCACTCTTACAATTTTCCCGCTTCTCCTATTTCGTATTGCCTATTCCTTTTATTTATGATAGGATATTGTTATTCCGGTGATTTTACTATTAACAGAGACAGGAGATGAGAATTTTGAAATTTATCAATCAGCAGCTGATCAAGGATACCAATATGAAGCATCTTTACACTTCTATTTATCATAATCCCGGAATCTCCCGCGCTCATCTCTCCAAACAGACCGCTTTAAGCAAAACGACGGTATCCACCTTAATTGATGAATTGATTGAGCGAAATTTTATTCTGGATGGCGGAGCCGGCGAATCCGGCACAACGGGCCGGAAACCCAATCAGCTCTACCTCCGCCGCAACAGCCATTTCGTTGTGGTTTTCAACTGGTACGAGAACCGGATTTATACCCATCTGGTAGACATTGCGGGGACTTCCGTCTTTCAGGAAGCCTGCGAGCTGAAACAGGGAGAAGCTTACGTTTCCGCCTCCCGGAACTGTTTCCAGAATTCCGTCCTGCAGCACTGCGCTCCCGATGAGATCCTGGGAATCTGCGTGGTCATTGCTGCCATGATTGATGAAAAACACGGGGAAATTTACTCCACCACCATCAGCCTTCCCTCTATGGAAGGTTCCCAGATCCTGGATTCTCTTAAGGAAGCCTTTCCGGATTATCCGGTGGATCTTTTGAACGATACCGCCTGCTATTCCTACGCAGAGAAGATCTATGGGGGCATCACAGAGAAAAATTTCGCCTTTATCAATTTTGGAAACCGGGGCATCGGTGCTTCCCTTTTCGTGGACGGCTCCATGCTGGGAAAGGCCAGCGGCTCTTTTACCCAGTTCGGCCACTATTCTGTGGACCCCGAAGGGCCTTTATGCGTCTGCGGAAACCATGGCTGCCTGGAGGCTCTCATCGCGGAGCCCAGGCTTAAGGAGCGAAGCGTGGAATTTGGCGAGATCCCTTCCTTAAATTCCCTTTCCCAGGTGACTTTTTCTGACCTTGGAAAGGCAGCTACCTTCCGGGATCCTGTGGCCCTTGCCATGACCCAGGAGATCGCCCTGGAGCTTTCCCTGGCTCTAAGCAACCTCATATGTACCGTCAATCCCTCACTCATCGTTCTGGGTGGAAAAATCCCAGATCTCGGGGAAGCTTTCCTCGATGACGTCCGGAAAAACTTAAAAAAGACCGGTTTCCGCCGTATGGTGGACGCCGTGCAGGTGCGCTATTCCAGGCTCCAAAGCGATTCTTTCCTAAATGGAGCCATGAAATATTTTTTTGATATCCATTATTCTTTCACAGATAAAAATCCATCAGGATTTTTTATCGGATAAGGAGGTTATTATGAAAAAACTGAAGATCGCCATTGTAGGCTGCGGAAGAATTTCCGTTTCCTATGCGGATTCCTTCCGCAGACTGGCAGACGAGATCGAGCTTGTCTACGCCGTAGACAAAGTTCCTGAGAAGGCAAAAAAATTCGCCGATGAGTTCGGCTGTGCCTGGACGACAGATTTTGATGAGATTCTGGATAAGGACATCGACGTCGTTCACCTGTGCCTGCCCCATTTTCTCCATCCCGTCATGGCTATCAAAGCCATGAAAGCAGGTATCAACGTGCTGACAGAGAAACCCATCGCCATTTCCCTGCAGGACGCAGACCGGATGCTGGAGGTTCAGAAGGAGACCGGCGTAAAGCTGGGCTGCATCTTCCAGACCCGCTACACGAAGAGTGTGGAAAAATTAAGAGAAATGATCCAGCGCGGAGATTTCGGAAAAATCCTCACTGCCCGCTCCTACCTGACCTGGAACCGCCCGCTGAACTACTATGACAGCAGCGACTGGAAAGGCACCTGGGACAAAGAGGGCGGTGGCGTTCTCATCGACCAGGCCATCCACAGCATCGACCGTGTCCGTTTCATGCTGGACAGCGACGTGGAGTGGATCGACGGCAGCGTTCACAACTACGCCCATAAATTCGTAAAAGTCGAGGATTCCGCAGATGCGGCCATCATGTTCAAGAACGGCTGTCTCTACAACCTCTACGCCTGCAATATCTACGGTGACGACTCTCCCATCAACATCGAGTTCATCGGAGAAAAAGGCCGCTGCGGCCTGATTCAGGATATGGGCTACTATGATCTGGACGGCACCTACGCTGAGATCCGGAACACCTACGAAACCACAAACGTAGGCCCGGATTACTGGGGAAGCAGCCACCACATCCAGCTCCGCGATTTCTATCGCTCCGTCCGCGAGGATCTGCCGGTAGCGGTCGATGGACTCGAGGGCAGAAAGACCCTGGAGATGATCAAAGGTATTTACCTTTCCTCCATGAAGAGAGAGCGTGTCACCCTTCCCTTCGAGGATGTAATTTATTCCGACGTCAATACGGAAGCTGAATAAAAAACAACCGTCGCGAGCTTTGATTGGTCCGCGGCGGTATTTTTATTTTCGCTCCACTGTCTGCCTTTTCAGGCGAAACAGAGAGCATTTTTCTTACAGATATTTTTTCAGGGTGTCTACCTTGTCCAGTTTCTCCCAGGGCAGATCCAGGTCATGACGGCCAAAGTGACCGTAAGCTGCGGTCTGACGGTAGATCGGACGGCGAAGGTCAAGCATCTTGATGATTCCAGCCGGACGAAGATCGAAGTTCTCACGGATGATCTCAGTCAAACGCTCATCGGAAAGTTTGCCGGTTCCGAAAGTATCAACCATGATGGAAGTCGGATGAGCAACGCCGATTGCGTAGGACAGCTGAATCTCGCACTTGTCAGCCAGACCTGCGGCAACGATGTTCTTTGCCACATAACGGGCTGCGTAAGCTGCAGAACGGTCAACCTTGGTGCAGTCTTTTCCGGAGAAAGCTCCGCCGCCGTGACGGGCATATCCGCCGTAGGTGTCTACGATGATTTTTCTTCCGGTCAGTCCGCTGTCACCGTGCGGTCCGCCGATTACGAAACGGCCGGTCGGGTTGATATAATATTTGGTATTCTCATCGACCATCTCCTTCGGAAGGATCGGATCGAAGACATATTTCTTGATATCCTTGTGGATCTGCTCCTGAGTTACATCCGGATCATGCTGAGTGGAAAGTACCACTGCATCCAGACGTACCGGCTTGTCGTTCTCATCGTACTCAACCGTAACCTGGCTCTTTCCATCCGGACGAAGGTAGGACAGGGTTCCGTCTTTACGAACCTTGGTCAGCTGACGGGTCAGCTTGTGAGCCAGCATAATTGCATAGGGCATATACTCCTCGGTCTCGTTGGTTGCATAACCGAACATCATACCCTGGTCGCCGGCACCGATGGCATCGATCTGCTCGTCGTTCATCTGGTTCTCTTTTGCTTCCAGCGCTTTGTCAACGCCCATAGCGATATCGGTGGACTGCTCGTCGATGGCAGTGATCACGCCGCAGGTGTCAGCGTCAAAACCGTATTTACCTCTGGTGTAACCGATCTCACGAACGGTATCGCGAACGATTTTCTGAATATCTACATAAGCCTTGGTGGTGATCTCACCCATTACCAGAACCATACCGGTGGTGGTTGCGGTCTCGCAGGCTACGCGGCTCATGGGATCCTGTGCTAAGAGAGCGTCCAGAATCGCGTCGGAAATGGCATCGCACATTTTATCCGGATGTCCCTCTGTTACGGACTCGGATGTGAATAATCTTTTATCCATGTTCTCCTCCTTGGATAATGCTTGCTTATATTTTCTCTTCTGTCCTGTTTATCACATAAGAAAAGGCCCGCACAAGCGGACCAACTTATCAATAATAGTTAATCCTCTTATTGTTCGATATTACTCGCTCAGGTTGGCACCTTCCTCCGAGGGGTTGCCGTG
>ENA-OROU01000752-OROU01000752.1-human-gut-metagenome-genome-assembly--contig:-NODE-752-length-32221-cov-2.876391_pt1 | contig 32221 bp, 25 predicted proteins | sample MGYA00242131_ERZ509054 | MGnify/ENA primary metagenome ERZ509054 (study PRJEB26280, sample SAMEA2338749) | human gut metagenome | biome: human gut; feature: human-associated habitat; material: faeces... | reverse complement strand
AAAGAAACCCCTATCCCTTCAAGATTGAGGGGCAGGGGAGTTGAAGTGTCGAAGACACTTTTTTATTGTCTGAATTTCTATTTTCCATTCTAAACTCGTATTTATCCATATAGGATTCCTGATTTTTTTGAAACAAAAAGAGTTAGTCTCTATTCTGGAAACTTCTTGACAAATATTTGACAAAAAATTATAATAAAGTGAATTATAACACTTCAGAATGTTCAGCACAACAGACACGGGTCTGATTTTTCATTTTGCTGAGTCACTGAACTGTTACACAAAAATAAATAATTTCAGCATTCAAAACGATATAAGCGGATCGCTTATGGAAACGGGTGAGAATCCCGTACAATGCCGTTGCTGTGTAGGAGGAGTTTTCTTCAAAATGCCACTGGGAAACTGGGAAGGCGGAGAAAATGCAGATACCTGAGTCAGAATACAGGTTTTGAATGTATCTAACTTACTGCGAGCCACAGTACAGAAGATCTGACGACAGAGAACTGCCGGTGTATTGGTGCGCGCAAATACACCGGCTTTTTTTATAATTATTTTTTGGGAGAAATTATGCAAATCGCGATATACGGAAAAGGCGGGATTGGAAAATCTACGGTGAGCGCCAATCTGTCGGCGGCACTGGCTTCCTGTGGAAAAAAGGTTCTGCAGATCGGCTGTGATCCAAAACACGATTCTACGAGACTGCTTCATCATGGCAGAAAAGTACAGACCGTGCTGGAATATCTTTTAAATACGCCGCCGGATGAGCAGAGCCTGGATGCTGTTCTCATGGAGGGCTACCGGGGGACCGGCTGCGTGGAAGCCGGAGGCCCCAAACCGGGTATGGGCTGTGCCGGAAGAGGTATCTTGACAGCCTTTGAGTTTCTGGATCGTTTTCAGGTGCGCAAGGGATATGACCATGTAGTTTATGATGTGTTGGGCGATGTAGTGTGCGGCGGCTTTGCAGTTCCGGTGAGAAAGCAGTATGCAGAAGCCGTATTTCTCGTGACCAGCGGGGAGGCTATGGCTCTTTATGCGGCAAACAACATTCTTCAGGGAATCCGAAATCTGGATCCTGATGAGAATCGAATTGCAGGAATCATCTACAACAGCCGGGGAGCTGCTGATGAGAGCAGAAAAGTGGAAGCATTTGCGGAGGCTGTCGGGCTTCCGGTGTGTATGAAAATTCCAAGAAGCGGTTTGTTTGCGGAGGCAGAAAAAGAAGCGGCAACTGTAGTGGAAAAAGAGCCGGAGAGCCGGGAAGCAGAGCTCTTTCAGATTCTTGCAAGGCAGATCGTGGCGGGAAAAACAACGCTTCATAAAGCAAGTCCGTTATCAGAAGAACAGATGGAATGTTTTATGCGGGGTGAAAACGTTTTCAGCTCTCAGATTTCCCCTGTGGAAAGAAAAGAAGAGAAAACGGAAACAGATCTCACGAAAACAGAACAGCCGCCTGTGCAGGTACTGGCAAAGAAACGGGCATTGTCGGATCCTTTCAGCAGAGTACCGCTGTTTGGCTGTGCCTTTAACGGAGCGGTGGCTCTGGCAATTCATGTAAAAGATGCGGCTGTGCTGGCTCATGCCCCCAGGAGCTGTGTGTGGTTTTCCCAGAACGGTTTCAGCACCTATGCGAGGAGAGGCTTTTTTGAGAGAGGTATTTTGTACCCGGCTTTTATTCCACAGCATTTTACCGGGACAGATATGACGGTTGAAGATGCAGTATTTGGAGGCGTAGAACACGCCAGAGAGAAGGCACTGGAGCTGGTCAGAGAGGGAGTCCGGACGATCATTGCGGTGACTTCCTGTATTCCCGGGATGAACGGAGATGATCTGACCTCCATTCAGGAAGAAGTAAGACAGCTTGGATGTGAGATGTATCTGGTCAGGACAGATGGCGTGGAAGTCGGTGACTATAACCGGGGAATGGCGCTGTGCTACAAAACACTGGCGGAGGAAGCCGTGTGGGAGGATGAGGTGCAGGAGCCGGATTCCATCAATCTGGTATATGAGCTGACCTGGTCCTCCAGAACGGATGAGAATTTTCAGATGATAAAAGAGCTTTTGGATGCACTGCATATCCGTGTCAACTGCCGTTTTATCTGTGCAGGAACGATGGATGACATGCATCATTTTCTGAGAGCACCTTACAGTATTCTCGCGAGGGAAGATGAGCTTGGAAAAGAGCTGAAAAACATCTTTGAGAAAAAATATGGCTGCAAGTTTCTGGATGGAACGCTTCCCAGAGGTTTTCAGGAGACCAGAAGCTGGGTAGAAAAGCTGGGAGAGCTTTATGGAAAACAGGAAGAAGCCAGAACATGCATTGAAGAAAAACAGGAAAGCTATAAGAGAAAGATCCGTGAACTGAAAAGACATTTTTCCGGGAAAAAAGCGGTTATTTTCATGAATAATGGAAACTGCGACTGGCTGTTTGAACTGGCAGGGGATCTGGAGCTTACAATCATAAAAACCATGCTGCTAGGGAAAAAGAATGAGGGAAATGCTGGATGGAACCGGCGTTTTTCCGCAGAGTGGTCTTCCAGCAGAGACGCGCTCAGACAGGAAATGGAAAACAGCAGACCGGATCTGGTGCTTGTAAACGACCTCTCTGCTGTGGCAGATATTCCGGAGAATACTTATGTGATACAAATCCCGCGGGACATTCATCCGGGCTTTTTTGCCGGGATTGATGCGGCGGAAGAATGGATTCGAAAAATGGATCGGAAGGTGGAAAGCAGGTGGAAGCATGACAGAGCGATATTTGAGAAGCATTACTGCTGATTATATAACCGGCGTGGTGTCTGCCTGTGAAGGAATTCACGGAAGTCTGGTATTGCTCAACGGCCCTCTGGGGTGCCGTTTTTATCACAGCTATGCCTTTGGAAAAAATCTGATCCGGGAATCGGAACTCTGGGGCTTAAGAGGCGAGCTTCAGCTTTCTGATGCCATGGATGACCGGCTGGTACGCAGTCAGTATTTTGCAGGAACGCCGCAGATTCCGGGATCAAACCTGCGGTATGAGGACTATATTTTCGGAACAGGCGAACAGCTGGAGAGAGCTTTGCGGGATATTTTAGCCGAACGGCGCTATTCCATGACGGTGGTGATTCAGACACCGGGGACCTCTCTGATGGGAGAAGGCCTGGAAAGTCTGATTCAGAAAATAGCCGGGGAATTTCAGACGCCCAGTATCTTTGTGGAAAGTCCGGAATTTTCCACAGATTCCTGTGCCGGGTATGATGAGACCATGGCAAGGCTGCTGAAACAGTTCGTGGGAGAGAAGGCAGAGAAAGAAAAGGAAGATATTTCTGTCAATCTGTTTGGATTTTGCACTTACCAGCAGAGTCTGGAAGGAGATACGGAGGAAATCCGGCGGCTTTTGGGATTGTGCGGCATCAGGGTAAAATGTATTGCCGGGGCGGACTGTACGCTGGAAAGTTTTCGGAAGATTCCGGAAGCAGATCTGAATATTTTGTGTTGTCCGGAACGCTGTGAGAAGACAGAGGCCTATTTAAGAGAGGTTTTGAAACTGCCGGTGTACGATGCAGGCGGCTTTCCAATCGGCTTTGATCAGACAGAAAAGTTTGTAAAAGAAGTATCGGAGCGCTTACATACAGACTGCCGCCCGGCACTGGCCGATCTTGAAAAAGCGAGAGCGCGGGCATTTTATTATATGGCCCGCTATCTGGGGCAGGCAGGCTTCCCAGAGGAGCTTCGGTACGCTGCAGAAGGAGAAAGTTCTCTGCTGTGCGGGTATGTGGATTATCTTTCCGGTTATCTTGGAATCCGCCCGGAAGCAGTGCGGGAACTTCCTGCAAAAGGCAGTGGAAACAGTGGAGAGAGGCTGCACAGAATGTTGAAAGACATGAATGCGGAGGAGGTTCTCGGACGGGATATCACTAGAGTGAATCATGCAGTGATTCTTGGAAGTGCCGGAACCATTATGGAGACGTTTCTGCACAGTGATAATGTGTATGGTATTGAAACAATGGGAGGAGCGTCCGAGTACATTCATGTAGTGCCCAAAACTTATCTGGGGAGCACAGGAGCTCTGTATCTGCTGGAGCAGCTGCTAAACGGAAACCGAATGCTGAAAGCATGGAAATAAAACGAAGGAAAAGAGATGAAGAAGATGCAGCATATTGAAGAAATCAAAGATTACTGGAATCTGCGCGCCAATGGTTTTTCACTGGCCGTCGAAGAAGAGTTGATAACAGAATCAGGGAAAGAATGGGAAGAGATTTTCAGAAAAACCATCACAAAAGAAAAAGCCGCCGTGTTGGATGACGGTACGGGAGCAGGCTTTTTCCCGGTGATCTTAAGCAGGCTGGGCCATCAGGTGACGGCCATTGATTATTCCGAAGAAATGACAGCTCAGGCAGAGAAGCGGTTCAAAGAAGCAGGGGCAGAGGTTCTGGTTCGTCAGATGGATGCCCAGAAGCTGGAATTTGCAGATGAAAATTTTGATGCGGTGGTGTCCAGAAATGTACTGTGGAATCTGGATGATCCGGCGGCAGCTTACCGGGAAATGTACCGGGTCCTGCGCCCGGGAGGAAAGCTGATAATCAGCGATGGAAATATGTATCTTTACATACATGATGAAGAGTATGCCAGATTACATGAAAAACAGATGGAAGAAATGAAAAAGAAACCGGAAACAGAAGTCAGCCTTCACGGCAAACACAATGTAGATCATGTGGATTTTTCCATTATTGAAAAAATAGCGGTAGACCTGCCCATGAGCTATCGAAGACGGCCGCAATGGGATTTTGAACAGCTGATTTCTCTGGGTTTTGATGATATTCATGTAAAACTTCAGGGAAAAGAGCTTCCTATGGGCTTTTTGATCATTGCAGTGAAGAAAGAGGTGCAGCGTGGCTAAGATGATCCGAAAGAGGCTGGTGTCTCTTGTGATTATTTTGTTCGGGCTTTCCGTTCTGACCTTCGGCCTTACATATCTTTTGCCGTCTGACCCGGTGGAAGAGCTGATCACTTCCATGGGCGGAAGTCATGATCCGGAAACCATTGCAAAGCTGGAAGAACAGTACGGAACAAGCAGGCCTTTCCTGGTGCAGTATGCAGACTGGATCAAAGGCGTTGTGCTTCACGGAGATTTTGGTATTTCTGTAAAGTATAATAAACCGGTAAAAGAGGTCATTGCCCAGAAACTTCCCAATACGGTAAAGCTGGCATGCACCTCCTTTCTCACGATGGTTCTGCTTTCCTTTCCGCTGGGAATTCTTTCTGCGGTTTACAAAGACAGGATCGCAGATTATATCATTCGTTTTCTGTCATTTATCGGAGTATCGATGCCAAGCTTCTGGTTTGGAATGTTGATGATCTGGATCTTTGCAGTCCGGTGTGGCTGGCTTCCGGTAGCTGGTTCCTCATCCTGGAAGCATGTTATCATGCCGACTCTGACACTTGCTGTCGGAATGAGCTGTTACTATATCCGCAGGATCCGTGCGGTAATGGTGGAGCAGCTCAGTGAAGAATATATTACCGGCTGCAGATCCAGAGGGATCGGAAGAATGAAGATTATTTTCTGTCATGTGCTGCCAAATTCTCTTCTGGCAGTGGTGACCATGTTGGGAATGTCTTTTGGAGGCCTGCTGGGAGGAACCATGATCGTAGAAACGGTATTCAGCTGGAACGGCATCGGACAGGTCTGTACTACAGCGATCTCTGCCAGAGATTATTCCCTGATCCAGGGATATACCATGTGGATGGGCTTCATTTATGTAATTGTAAATCTTCTGGTTGATATTTCGTATTCGTTTATCGATCCGAGAATTCGAAGGGGGATGTCGCAGAAATGAAAAGAAAAATGAGTCCGGCCATGAAAAAAGCATGGGTCCGTTTTGGAGTACTGTCCCTGTTTGCTTTGATTTTTGTGTTTTTTGCGCTGTTTGCCAGTGTCCTTGCACCCTTTGATCCGCTGGAGAGTCATTATGCGGATATGTTGAAGCCGCCCAGCACCACTTACCTGTTTGGAACAGACCAGCTGGGAAGAGATCTGTTTTCGAGAATTTTATACGGTGGGAAAAGCTCTCTTCTGATTGCATTTGCCGTTACGGCTATTATTTCAACGGTGGGAATCCTGATTGGAACGCTTGCAGGCTTTACCGGAGGTTTTTTTGACAACGTACTGATGCGTTTTTCCGATATGCTGATGGCGTTTCCCGGATATATTTTCACGATTGCGCTGGTAAGTTTTATCGGTATCGGACTGCCAAACATGATCCTTGCCATGTCGCTGACCGGTTGGACCTACTATGCCAGAATCAGCAGATCCCTGGTGCTCAGTGTGAAAAATAATGTATACATTGAACAGGCGCGTCTGGGAGGAGCTTCCCGCACGAGGATTCTGCTGGTCTATATTATTCCCAATGTGCTGCCGTCCCTGCTGGTAAATATTTTCCAGGATATCGGCGGAAAACTTCTGACTATTTCCGGACTTTCGCTTCTGGGACTCGGTTCACCGCCGCCCACGCCGGAATGGGGCTTTATGCTTTCGGAGGGAAAAAACTATATGTATTCCGCTCCGTGGATGCTGATTTTTCCAGGACTGGTGATTCTGGTCAGCGTTGTAATTTTCAATCTTCTTGGGGACTGTATTCAGGATCTGATGAATCCCAAGGAAAATGTCTGGTAGATAAGGCCTGTGCCTTTCTAAATATTACAAATTACTTTTTAAAATTCAAAGGAGGAACCAAATGAAAAAGAGATTAAAATCCTGTATCCCCGCACTTCTGGCCGCTGCTATGCTGTCTGCCAGCTGCACACCCGTATTTGCTTCTGAAAGCGGCAGCCATCTGAACGTGGCTATGTTTATGTGGATGGAAGGCCTGGACCCGGCAGAGGGCTGGAACGGCTGGACCACCATGCGCTGTGGTATCGGAGAAACACTTCTGACAGCAGATGAGAACATGGACGTTGTTCCCTGTCTGGCAGATTCCTGGGAGCAGGTAGATGACCTCACTTACAAGTTCCACATCCGTCAGGGCGTAAAATTCTCCAACGGAAATGATATGACACCGGAAACGGTAAAAGCATCCATCGAGCGTACCGCAGAGCAGAACAGCCGCGGCGGCAACCTGATGCTGGACAGCATTGAAGTGGATGGAGAGTATGTGATCTTCAAGACCACAGAACCCTACAGTGCATTTCCGTATTATCTGACAGAGCCGATGTGCATCATCGTGGATACCACGGTAGATACCAGCAATTACAATAATGCGCCGGTATGCACAGGTCCTTATGTGTGCACCGAATTTGTGACCGAAGAGAAATACGAGCTGGCAGCCAATGAGTATTACTGGGGCGGCAAGCCGGGAACAGATACCATTACCGTTCTCAATGTAGCAGATGATACCAAGGTAAGCGCAATTCTGGCTGGCGACATCGATGTTGCAGTTGCACCGAGCTCCACAACTCTGTCTCAGGTTGAAGGCAACGATACCATCGAGATGGTAAAAGTAACCGGAACCAGAGAGAGTGATCTGGAAATGAATTGTCGTGAGGGCCGTCCGACAGCTGATGTAAACTTAAGAAAAGCCCTGTCTTATGCCATTGACCGCGATGTCATTGCACAGATCGCAGGCGCTGGTTACGCACAGGCTCTTGGAAAAGCATTCCCGGACAGCGTAGGCTATGATGAGGGCAAAGATGTAGAAAGCCAGACTTATGATGTAGAGAAGGCAAAAGAGTGCCTGGCAGCAGCTGGTTATGCAGATGAAGATGGAAACGGCTATGTAGAAAAAGATGGCGAAGAGCTGGTACTGAATATCGCCCTTCGTTCCAATGCTTCTACTGCTGTTTACCAGGCAATGCAGGATATGTGGAAAGAAATCGGTGTCCATGTGGAAATTCAGCTGATGGAGAATACTTCTGATATCCGTGAAAGCGGTGAGTTTGATTTCCTGGGTGCCGGCTGGCAGACCGTAAACAATGCAGATGGCCAGTCTTATCTGAAGAACCGCTGGTCTGACAATGGCCCGGACAACTACACCGCATTCCACAGCGATGCTTTCCAGGAAGTTATGGATCGTCTGGATGCCGCTTTTGATTATGATGAGCGTGTACAGTGCTTCGTAGATGCAGAGCAGATTCTGACAGAGGAGTGCCCGACGATTTTCCTGTATGCAAATGAGAATGTAACACTGATCAATACCGATACCGTGGAAAATGTAACCGTATTCCCGATCGATTACTACATGATCACAGCTGATTGGACAGCAAAATAAAGAATGAATATACTGGATATTAAAAACTGTACGATATGCTATCAGAATGGCACACCGGCAGTATCTGATGTCTCCCTTTCCGTTTCGGAAGGGGAGATTGTCAGTATTGTAGGGGAAAGTGGGAGTGGAAAGACCACTTTAATCCGGGCGGTGTTGGGCCTGCTGCCGCCAGGAGGAAAAATTACCGGAGGAGAAATCCTGTTTGACGGGATGGATCTGGTCAAGGCGGATGAACTGCAGATGCAGGATATCCGGGGAAAAGAAATTGCAATGATTTTTCAAGATGTGGGAGCGGCGCTGGACCCAATCCGGAAAATCCGAAGCCAGTACGAAGAGGCGATTGCGGTGCATGAAAAGCAGCCAAAACACCGGTATATAGAAAAAGCGGTGGATATGTTGAAAAAAATGCATCTGACAGATCCCGGCAGAGTGTTGGATTCCTATCCCTTTGAACTGTCCGGAGGAATGAAGCAGCGGGTAGGAATCGCCATGGGAATGACGGCAAAACCGAAACTGCTTCTGGCTGATGAACCGACTTCTGCACTGGATGTGACGATTCAGGCTCAGGTGGTGCATCAGATGAAGGAACTCCGGGATAAATACGGGGTGACGATCATTCTGGTGACTCACAATATGGGAGTCGCCTCCTATCTTTCTGATAAAATCGGCGTGATGTGCAGAAGCAGAATGGTAGAATTTGGTACAAGAGATGAAATCATTTATCATCCAAAAGAATCGTACACAAAGGAGCTGCTGGAGGCAGTTCCGAAGCTGGGAGGGGAGCGTTTTGCAAAATAAGGAAAAATTGCTGGAAGTTTCCCATGTGAGAAAAGTGTTTCCGGTAAAAAAACAGCAGCTTCGAGCCGTATCCGATGTGAGTTTTTCCATTTCCAGAGGAGAGATTCTGGGGATTGTAGGAGAAAGTGGATGTGGAAAGAGCACTCTGGCAAAAATACTGGTTGGCTCGCTTCCGGTTTCGGAAGGAAAAATGATACTGAACGGGGAAGACTATACACAGCTGAACGGAAAAGAGAAAAGGAAATTTCGAAGAAATATCCAGATGGTATTCCAGGATCCTTTAAGTTCATTTTCGCCAAGAATGAAAATCGGGACATATCTGTGTGAGCCCAGAAGAAATTATGACGGTATTTCAAAAAAGGAAGCAATGAAGGAAGCGGAAGAACTTCTGGAGAAAGTAGGACTTCCGAAAGAATTTGTATTGCGTTATCCTCATGAACTCTCCGGCGGGCAGCTGCAGAGAGTGGCGATTGCCAGAGCCATTGCCATACAGCCGGCACTTCTGATCTGTGATGAAGCAACGGGGGCTTTGGATGTGTCGATCCAGAATCAGATCGCCAGGCTTTTGGTGGAACTGGTCGAAGAGCAGAACATGGGCTGTATTTTTATCGGACATGACTTGGCTTTGGTGCGAAGCGTGACACAACGGATCGCGGTGATGTATCTGGGAAGAATTGTGGAACTTCTGGACAGTGAAAATCTGGAGCAGAAATGCTGTCATCCCTATACGAAAGCACTTTTAAATTCTATTTTTGATGTCTACTGCAATCAGGAAGCGGAGATCCACTTATTGGAAGGAGATCCGCCAAGCCCGCTCCAGGTTCAGGCCGGATGTGCATTCGCATCCAGATGCCCCAGATGCCGGGAGAAATGTCAGAGCAGTGTGCCGGAACTGAAACGCGTGGAAGAAGGGCACTTGGCTGCGTGTTTTTATCCGGAAAACTAAAAATGTTTTTATACAAAACCTGTCAGAAAAGATATCTTTTTCGACAGGTTTTGTGTTATAATCCCTTCATAGAGGGCAGTCGTCGCACAAAGAAGCGGCTGGTTGCGGGAAATTTTGGAAGCGGAGTAGATGATATGGCATTAAGGGAACTGACGAAAGAATATCTGATGAAGGCGGTTTATCAGACACCGCTGGAAATTGTAAGGCTCATGGCAGAGGCCCTGCCTCTTGGGGAGGGCACGGTGCTGGATATCTGCGGAGGAAGCGAGGAGTTTCTTCTCCGGGCAGCGGCCATGAAGCAGAAGAAATCAGAGGAAGAGCTTCTGGTGTTTGAAAACTGGACCGGAGCCGAGGACACCTCCGATGGAAGAGAAAACTTTCTTGTCTGCGGACCGACGGAGAAGGCTGCGGAGTATTTTAAGAAGAAAAAAGGAAAAAAAGCGAAGGAAAAGACTTTCGACGCGGTACTGATGAACACGCCCTTCGGTTATACGAGAGAGGGAAATAAGGGCCGGGTGAGACTGGAGAGCCAGTTCCTGACTCAGGTGACAGACTGTGTGGCAGAGAACGGCCGGTGCGCGGCTGTGGTTCCCGGCGGTCTTCTGAACCGGACGGCGGCGGAAGATGTGGAGCTTCGGAAACGTTTTGTGGAAGAATTTCATGTGGAGCAGGTAATCCTTCTGCCGATTTCAGCCTTCCTGCCCTATGCGGAGGTGCGTACGGGAATCTTTATCTTTGCGAAGGAAAAAGGGGACGGCATGACCCGTTTCTATGACCTTCGGAAGGTGGAGCCAGAGAAGCTGAAAAGTCTGCCGGAAATTTACAGAAAGAGCGGCCCGGTCTGCACGCTGAACCGGACGATTCTCTCCCAGCACCAGTATATTCTTTCTACTGAGGAATACCTGGGAGAGGAAAAAGTGGATGAGCGGGCTCTTCTCTCCAGAGAGCGGGTACTGCGAAGACGGCTGGCTCAGCTTTCTGAGAAAATTCCTTCCGTCTATGAAAATGAACTGGGACAGATCGGTATGTTCCCCTGTCAGAAGGGAATCCAGACCAGAAAGGCGGTTATCAAGGAGATTCTGGACTGCGAGTACGGGCTTCTGGAGTGTAGCCTTCTAAGGGATGCGGGCAAGGAAAAATGGCCGGAGAAAGAGGGAAAAACCTTCTTAAAAATCTGGAGCGGCCAGCGTCTGGACGAGGAAGAGAAGGACGGTCCTTATCGCGTCTACGGAGCGGCAGGCGTCCAGGGAAGCGCCCGGACGGCCACGATGAAGGAGGAGCAGGCAATCCTGATCGGCCGCGTGGGAAGCTATTGCGGAGCGGTCTACAAGGCCTGGACGAAAGGTTTTGTCTCTGACAACGTCATGTTGGCGGGAGCTGTGGAGAACGAGGCGGAGGAAGATTTCCTGCTTCTGGTTCTTCGGGCGGCTCATTTCAACGCGGAAAAGCGGGGAAGCGTTCAGCCCTATATCACGAAGGACATTGTACTGAAACGGAAATATTATCTGCCGGAACTTGTCCGGCAGCAGAAGTTCCTCTCGGAGAATCAGGAAATGTTTGAGAAGATCCGGGAACAGGAAAAAGAAGTGGAAGAGCTGTCTGTGGAGAGCGACAGACTGCGTTCCTGATCAGAGACGGCGAACTGCCGGATGTGGAGAGAAATCTTTGCATCCGGCAGTTTTCTTTTGGAAATCTTTCGATTTTCCGCCGGTTGTTTTTTGGCTTTAGGCGCTATACTTGTGCTCAGAAGGAAAACTCTTTATAATGAGGAGGTGCATATCGGGAGGGCAAAGACTGCGAGTAAAGAGTTAAAGGAGAAAGAAAATGGAAGCTTACCATATTTTGATCGTCGAGGATGACAAAGAGATCCTGGACGGCGTGGGTATTTATATGAAAAATCAGGGATATGAGGTCTTCAAGGCCCAGAACGGCCAGGAGGGCTTGAAGATTCTGGAAAAAGAGGAGATTCATCTGGCGATCATTGATATCATGATGCCGGTGATGGACGGAATCACGATGACGATGAAGCTTCGGGAGCATTACGATTTTCCGGTGATTATGCTCTCGGCGAAGTCCGAGGAGATCGACAAGGTGACAGGGCTCAATATCGGGGCGGATGATTATGTGACGAAGCCCTTTGCACCGATGGAGCTCATGGCCAGGGTCAATTCCCAGCTTCGGCGCTACAGCCGGTATCTTAAACTGGCGGCGGGCAGCAGAACGGAAGAGCCGAAGGAGCATTTCTATGCAGTTGGGGGACTGGAACTTAACGAGGATACTGTGGAGGTGAGCGTGGACGGAAATCCGGTGACGCTGACACCTCTGGAATTTAAGATTCTGGCTCTTCTCATGAGAAATCCCGGCAGGGTCTTTTCTCCGGAGGAGATCTATGAACGGATCTGGAATGAGAAACCCATCGGCACGGAGACCATCATGGTGCATATCCGGAATATCCGGACGAAGATCGAAGTCAATCCGAAAAATCCAAAATATTTGAAGGTGGTATGGGGTGTTGGATACAAAATCGAAAAACAGTAAAAAATGGCTGGGCAATCTGCTCTGTATTCTGGTGGTGGTGGTGCTGGCAGCGGGGACGATCATCTGCTATCCAAGATTACGGATGGGGGCTGAGGAGCGGATGAACGTTTACCGGGACAGAGCGGAGGCAGAGACTTCCGCAAACCTGGGGGAGGATCAGCCCATTGAGGCGGAAACGGAGACAGACACAGAGTCGGACGTCCAGTTGGAAGTCTATTATGAGAATCCCTATGTGGAAACAAAGGACTTCGTTTATAAGAACAGCTATGACGAATGGATCTATGTGAGCTGGAGAACGGTTCTTGCGGAGTCCGGTCTTCCGATTCTGGTGGGCTGTGTGACTGTGCTTCTGGCGCTGGCGGCTCTTTTGCTTCCGCTGATCCCTTCACTGGGGGTCGGGACCGGGATTTTTGGAAAAATGCCGTTGGAGCTCAATATTTTTCTGGCTTTCTCGCCCCTCTATACTTATTATGCAATGCTGGGAATTTTAAGCGACTTTTTCTTCTATTCAGATGAGTTTTATATGCTGGAGCAGTTCTCTTATCTTATTCAGTTCGGACTCTGGACACTGCTCTACAGTCTCTGGTTTGTGGCGGTCTTAAGCTTCCGGGCGGTGGTGACACTGGGGCCGAAGCGCTATTTTCTGGAACGGGTCTGGACCGTGCAGCTGGTCCGCTGGTTCTGGAAGACGATCATCGGTACGGTGGTAAAGGCTGTGAGATGGATTTACCGGAAGATAAAGGGCTTTTTCAGACTTTGTGCGGTGACACTGGAGGATATCGACCTTACTTCCACCTCGGACCGGATCCTGTTTAAGATCCTGGGGCTGAACCTGGTCATTGTTCTGGTCTGCTGTATTCTGGGAAATTTCGGCGTGATGGCGCTGCTTGTCTACACGGTGATTCTCTTCTTCGTGCTGAAAAAATATACCAGAGTGATCAGGAGCAAATATCAGATCCTGCTGGAGAGCACCAGAAAACTGGCGGCAGGAGATCTGGAGACCGTGATTACGGAGGATGCGGGAATCTTTGAGCCGCTGAAGCAGGAGCTTAACAAGGTACAGGCGGGCTTTCAGAAGGCTGTGGAGGAAGAGCTCAAGAGTCAGAATATGAAATCGGAGCTCATCACAAACGTCTCCCACGACCTCAAGACACCGCTGACGGCTATCATTACTTATGTAAATCTTCTGAAGGACGAGACCATTTCAGAAGAGGACAGAAAGAAGTATATTGATATTCTGGACCGGAAATCTCTTCGTCTGAAACAGCTCATCGAGGATCTTTTCGAGGTGAGCAAGGCGAACAGCGGAAATATCAAGATAGAAAAGAAAATGCTGAACTTGACCGAGCTGGTGCGGCAGGCGGCTTTCGAGCTGGAAGACCGGCTGAAGGAAGCGCAGATCGACTGCCGGGTTTCGGTTCCAGAGAAGGAGATCCATCTGGAGCTGGACGGGGAAAAGACCTACCGCTGCCTGGAAAATCTCCTGACCAACGTTTGCAAATATGCGCTGCCCGGGACAAGGGCCTACCTGAATCTCTATGATAAGGGAGATCAGGCGGAGATCGTCCTGAAAAATATCTCGAGGGATGAGCTGACCATGGATGTGGAGGAACTGACGGAACGGTTTATGCGCGGAGACAAATCCAGAAATACAGAAGGAAGCGGCCTTGGCCTTGCGATTGTAAAAAGCTTTGTGGAGCTTCAGGGGGGAAGCTTCCATATAGAAGCGGATGGTGATCTATTCAAGGCGAGAATGAGCTTTCCAAAGACGGAAAACAGCTCCACAGGAGCAGCAGAAGTGGGATAAATTTTAAGATGCGGGGCAGCTGATAAGGCTGCCCTTTCGCATGGGAAAACGTGTCAGTCAAGAGCCGAATCGGGTTCTTTTTTTCTGTTATGGGAGATGGGGCGGACGCTGAGACCGTTCACCTCCACAGAATCGGTGACCTCGATCATGAGATAGGTTCTGCCGTCGATGACCTGGGTCTCCACGAGGTCGGTGCGTTCCGGATTCACCTGGATCACGACGTCGGGAGTCTTGATCTCAAATTTTCTGGCGCTGCTGATGTTGGAAGCCAGGAAGGAAGACTTTTCTCCGACGGAGTCGTCGTAGCGTTCGTCGAAATCTTCCAGATCCTCTTTCGTCGCGCCACCCTCCTGGAGGAGCTTTTTCACCTCGTATTTGTCCAGAGTCAGGGGCTCGGGCTCATCGGCATGCTCGTCCACCATCTCTGTGATCTTTTCATGGATGGTCTTTACGGCCTCGTAGTCGCAGTCAGGACCGAGGGTCTCCTGGATGATGGAATTGAAGGTCTCTTTCTGGCTTTTGGCGGAGAGAGGCGTCACGCAGCCCAGGATCTCGTCGATGAGGGTTTGGTGGAGCTCCTCAGCGTTCTTGGAATAGTAGAGAAGGCTGTGAAGGTCGGTATTACGGTCGTTGAAAGCCGGGAAGAGGAAACCCAGGGAAGGCATATCCACGATCCAGTCCCGGATACGCTCCTCAATGGTGTTATTCTGGGCATTGTAGCAGAGAGCTGCCTTGGAGAGCTTCACCGGGCAGATGCTGCAGAGCACATACTGGTAGACGTCAGTGGAGGCATCGTCCATATCGAGGCCGTCGTTGGTTTTGCCGGGAATGTCGTAGGCGGCGTGGATGAGAAGGATCAGATAATTTTCGCCGAAATCATAGGAGGAGATCACCCGATCGTAAAACTGGGTCACAAGTTCCTCGTCTTTGAGTCCGCTGTCACGGAGCTTCAGGAGAAATTCCTGAGTGCCGCCCTCCAGCTCCTGCTGAAGCGGAAATTCCATATTTAAAAGGTTCTTTCCGATCGTGCCGGAGAGAGTTTTCCGGAAGATATCGAAATATTTGAACATTTCCTCGTCGGAGAGGGAGAGGAAAGCCTCCTTCATTTCCAGCTGCTTCTCCTTCTCGGAGTTCACATAGCAGCCGCAGATCCGGGTGATGGCACAGCGGTCCGGGGTGAACTGTTTTTTGATCTCTGCAATTTCTTTTTTATTCATAAGTAGAAAACCTCATTTCAATAGTAGAGGGGCCTGCCCCTGTCGTGTCCTAAGTATAACACGAACACATGTTTGTTTCAAGCATTTTATGCAAAAAATAAGCCTCAGTTGACGAAGCAGGTCAGCTGAGGCTTTGAAATTATTTATCGTAGAGATGGCAGGCAACCAGATGGCCGGGAGCCACTTCTTTGGTCTGGGGACGTTTCTCCAGACATTGTGGCATGCATTTTTTACATCTGGCAGCGAAGGGACAGCCTTTTGGGAGATTGATGGTGCTGGGGATATCTCCCTCCAGGATGATCCGCTCTTTCTTGTGGCCGGGATCCGGAATCGGAACGGCGGAGAGAAGAGCCTGGGTGTAAGGATGCATCGGAGCCTGATAAAGCATTTCCTTGGGAGCAGTCTCCACAACGAAGCCGAGGTACATAACGGCGATCCGGTCGGAGATCATTTCCACGACGGAGAGGTCATGAGAAATGAAAACGTAGGTCAGATCGAATTTCTCCTGCAGATGATGGAGGAGATTTAGCACCTGGGCCTGGATGGAAACGTCCAGAGCGGAAATGGGCTCGTCGGCGATGATGAGCTTCGGTTTTACGGTCAGGGCCCGGGCGATTCCGATACGCTGTTTCTGACCGCCGGAGAACTCGTGAGGATAACGCTTTGCGTGTTTCGGGCTTAAGCCTACGATGCCGAGGAGCTCATGAACAACTTCCATCCGCTCGGCTTTGCTCATATCGGTGTGGATCAGGAGCGGCTCTGCGATGAGGTCTTCCACGCGCATACGCGGGTTCAGGCTTCCTGCCGGATCCTGGAAGATCATCTGGACATCCTTTCTTAAAGGACGCATCTGATCCTGGGTGAGATGGGAGATCTCCTGGCCCATGAATTTGATCTCTCCGCTGTCGGGAGTCAGAAGATGGTTGATGAGACGGCCGGTGGTACTTTTTCCACAGCCGGACTCTCCAACGATGGAGAAAGTCTCTCCTTTGTATACGTCAAAGCTGACGTCATTCACCGCATGGACAAATTTATCCGGTTTTCCGAGGATCGTTTTGCCCACCGGGAAGGTTTTTGACACATGTTTTAAAGAAAGTAACGGTTCCATAAATTATCCCTCGTTTTCTAGTGTTTAAGCCAGCAGCGGCATTTCTGTTTTTCACCTACGGAAAGAAGTTCAGGCTGTTCCTGATGACATTTTTCGGTGGCGTATTTACATCTGGGAGCGAAACGGCAGCCCTTGGGCATAGCGGAGAGATCCGGTACGCTTCCGGGGATGCTGGGAAGAACCTTTACGCCGGAACCAAGCTTCGGCACAGAGGCAATAAGGCCCTGTGTGTAAGGATGGGTCGGGTTGGCAAAGAGGATCTCCACGGGAGCTTCCTCGACGATCTTTCCGGCGTACATAACGATGACGCGGGAACACATCTCAGCCACAACGCCGAGATCGTGGGTGATGAGGAGGATGCTCATGCCCTTGTCCTGCTGGATCTTTTTCATCAGCTCCAGGATCTGGGCCTGAATGGTAACGTCCAGAGCGGTGGTAGGCTCGTCGGCAATCAGAAGATCCGGTTCGCAGCTCATGGCCATGGCGATCATGACACGCTGGCTCATACCGCCGGAGAGCTGATGGGGATAGTTTTTCAGCACACGCTGGGGATCAGGGATACCGACCTGGGAGAGGATATCGGCCGCTTTTTTTCTGGCCTCAGCCTTGGTAAGCGGGGTATGGAGGCGGATTCCCTCGATCATCTGCTTATCAATACGCATGGAAGGATTCAGGCTGCTCATGGGCTCCTGAAAGATCATGCTCATCTTGTCGCCGCGGATGTCCAGCATTTCCTTTTTGGAGGCATCAAGAAGATTGTGGCCCTGGAAAATGACTTCTCCGTTGGTGATTTTACCCGGGGTATCTTTTAAAAGCTGCATGATGGAGAGGGAGGTAACGCTTTTTCCACAGCCGGACTCACCTACGAGACCGACAATCTCTCCTTTTTTTATATCAAAACTCACATCATCGACAGCGGTGACGCTGCTCTTTTTGCTGGAAAAAAATTCCGTGCGAAGATGTTTGACTTCCAGTAAATTTTCCTGGGACATAAGTTTGCTCCTTTCATCATTTGATCTTCGGATCAAGGGTATCACGGAGTCCGTCGCCGAAAAGGTTGAAGGCAAGAACTGTGACAAAGATTACCAGACCCGGGAAATACACCATATGCGGCGCCACGTTCAGGTAGCTTCGGCTCTGGGAGAGCATTGCTCCCCATTCGGGGTCGGTCACGTTTGCTCCGAAGCCCAGGAAGCTTAAGGAGGAAGCTGCCATGATGGCGGAACCGATTCTCATGGTAAAGTTGACGATCAGGGACTGAATGGTTCCCGGGAAAATATGTACAAACAGAAGACGACTGTCCTTACAGCCCAGACTCTGGGCAACTTCCACATAGAGGGAACCTTTGACGGCCAGGGTGGCACTTCGCATGATACGGGCGAAGCTGGGCACGGTGAAGACCATAACGGCGATAAACACGTTGATGATACCAGGGCCTAGAAGAGCTACGATGGCGATGGCAAGCAGGATGTCCGGGAAACTGAAAAGCACGTCGGAAGCACGCATAACAAGGCTTTCAATGATGCCGCCGTAATAACCGGCCAGAAGTCCGAGGACGGTTCCGAGGGCTGCACCCACAACTACGGAGGAGAGGGAAACGCCTAAGGTCAGGCGGGTTCCTGCGAGAAGACGGCTTAAGATATCGCGGCCGTAATGGTCGGTTCCAAAAAGATGGGCGGCGCTGGGGCCTGCCAGCATGTTGGAATAGTCGTAAGCGTCCGGATCATAGGGAGCCAGGTACTGGCCGAAGATGGCCAGAAATACCAGGAAAACAATTACGATAAAACCGGCGACTGCGGTTTTTCTTTTCATGAATTTTTTGATAAATTCTTTGGTTTTGCTGCTCTTGTCAGCAATGATAGTTTCGTCGATAAAATTTTCCTCAAAGGAAAATTCTTTGCGGTCCTGTTCGTTTGTTGTGTTTGACATGGCAATCTTCCTTTCCATTAGTCATAGCGGATCTTCGGATTGATCACGCCGTAAAGCATGTCTACGATCAGATTGATGAGAACGTACTGCAGTGCAAAAATCATCAGAAGTCCCTGGATAACCGGATAATCACGATAGCCGATGGAGTCTACGAGAAGACGGCCAAGTCCCGGGATGGAGAAAATGTTCTCTGTGATAACAGAACCGGAGAGAAGACCTCCGATCTGCAGACCGATGATCGTTACGATCTGGATCAGGGAGTTGCGGAATGCGTGGGAGAACATTACCCAGAATTCCTTCTGACCTTTGGCTCTGGCGGTACGCACATAGTCCTCACGCAGGGTCTCCAGCATGGAGGAACGGGAGTAACGGGCCAGAACAGCCATGATTCCGGTTCCCATTACCAGGGAAGGAAGAATGTAACCCTTCCAGGTGTCAAGACCTGTGGTGGGTAGAAGGCCAAGACGGACGGAGAAAAGCTCGATGCCCATCAGACCCAGCCAGAAACCGGGAGCGGAAAGGCCGGTGATGGCGAAAAGCATTCCGAAGTGGTCGAAAAATTTTCCACGGAAGATCGCACAGAGCACGCCGATGAAGATTCCGAGGAAAGGCGCCCAGATCATGCCCGCGACGACGAGCCTCAGGGTGTAATGCATACGGGATGCAATCATTTCCGTGACGGGGAGATTGGATTTCAGGCTGCGGCCCATATCTCCGTGGAAAAGATTTTTCATATAGTCCACATACTGGACGAGGATCGGCTTATTCAGGCCGAATTCTTCACGGATCGCTTCCACCTCTTCCACGCTGGCTTCTACGCCTGCGAGGGTTTTTGCCGGATCACCGGGGATCAGATGAATGAACATGAAGACAAAGATCGAAATGATGAACATCAGTGGAATGGTTGCAAGCAACCTTCTGACAAAATAGCGATTCATACATACCTCCGTCAGGATGGACTGCGGATTTTGCAGGCAGTTCATCTTTGAAATTAAGCATTTAAAAAGGGAGTGCTGCAACACTCCCTTTCTTACCGTTTATTTCAGGATCAGTGATCCATGCTGATGGTCTGGAAAATCAGCTCACCGGCAGGTTTATATTTGATGCCTGATACATAGCTCTTATGAGCAGTCAGTGTGTTGTTGTTTCCAAGGAAGATCCAGGGGCACTCTTCCCAAGCAATAGCCTGAGCTTTTGCATAAGCTTCTGCGATCTCTTCGGTGTCAGTCATTTTCAGGGCGCTGTCCAGAAGTTCATTGAACTCTTCATTGTTCCAGAATGCGGTGTTATAGCCTTCCGGCGGCATCTTATCGCCGTGGAGGATATTTCTCATGGATCCGTCTGCCTCGTAGGAACCGGAACCCCAGTTTACATACCACATCTGAACGGTGGTATCCTCAAGAGGAGCGCTGGTCAGTTCTGCGTTGGCGGTGGACTCGTTGGCAAGAAGCTCAACGTTTACATTGATCTGAGAGAGCTGCTGTTTTACAAACTCAGCACCTTTCATTTCGATTGTGGTGTTATCTACGATGATCTGTACATCAAAACCATCCTCAAAGCCGGCTTCTTTCATGAGCTCTTTTGCTTTGTCCAGATCCGGGGTGTACGGAGTCTGCGGAGAATAGTACATGATGTTCTGAGAGAAGATGGAGGTCGGCTCTACGGCAAAACCGTTGAATACAACCTGTGCATAAGCGTTACTGTCGAATGCGTAGTTCAGAGCCTGGCGGACTCTCTTGTCGGCAAAGGGTTTTCTGCCGTCCGGGAGTTCCATTTCGGTGTTCAGGGTTACATAACGGTAGGTGATACCCGGGAAGTTGTCAACTACGATGGTAGGATCATCTTCGATTCTGGCAACGTCGATAGCCGGAACCGGATCAATGATGTCTGCCTCACCAGTCTGCAGCATGGCGATACGGGAACCATCCTCGGGAACTACGGTGAAGGTAAGGGTGTCAACGCCCGGGCCTTCCTGCCAGTAATTCTCGTTGCGGACCAGTTTGGTATAGCCGCCGTCTACACGATCGGAAAGGATGAAGGGGCCGGTACCTGCGGAATTCTTTGCGAGGTAATCTTTACCCTGCTCCATTGCTTTCGGGCTGACCATACGAACCTGTGTGATTTTATTGATAAAGGTATTGTTTGCTTCTTTTAATTTGATCGTAACCTGATATTCACTGTCAGCGGTTACACTTTCCCAGTTGGAGATGCTTCTTTTCAAGGTCAGGCTATCGTCGTTAAGACCGCGCTCATAAACGGCAACAACAGCATCTGCGTTGAAGGGTTCGCCATCGTGGAACTGAATGCCCTCGTTCAGTACGAAGGTGTAATACAGACCGTCATCGGATACGCTCCATTCCTTTGCCAGCAGGGGAACCACTTCGGATTTCTCATTAAAGGTCAGGAGAGTTTCATACATTGCGTTGGTGATGGTGTTGGAATAACCGTTACTGGAAACGTGGGGATCCAGATGAGTCGCGTCTGCCTGAAGGGCTACGACCATGTCATTGTCAGGAGATTTTGCTCCTTCATCAGCAAGTGCTCCGGTGGAAAGGCTGAATGCCAGAGCGCCGGTAAGCATAAGAGCTACTAACTTTTTCATGTTTATATCCTTTCTGTATGGTTGATAGTGACTCATTTTTGCGCGCGCGAATCATCATGTTGGTATTGTAAACGATTTGTGAAAAACAAACAAGAGAAAAATGAAAAATAAATGAAAATCGTATAAAGCTAACAAAAAAACAGACAAGATTTTAGTACAAAGTAACGAAAATTAAAGGAATTTACGAGAGAAAAACTGTGAAAAATATATCAAATCACCGCATTGAAGCAGTGCTGCTGAGAACTGAAAGATTGAAAAACTGTATTTAAAATAATAAAATTAAATATATTGTATAATTCATACAGGCATGGTATGAATGGATAAAAATGAAGGTGTTTTTTTTGAAATTGAGTTTGAAAAAAGGTTCTGCTATAATGGAGAGAGGATCGGGAACATCCGGACCGGGAGATTAGAAAAACAGGAGGAAAAGATAATGAAAGTACTTTTGGTAAATGGAAGCCCCAAGGCAAAGGGCTGTACTTATACGGCGCTTCAGGAAGCAGCAGCCGCTCTGGAAAAACAGGGCATCGAGACAGAGATTTTTCAGGTAGGCACCCAGCCCGTGGCAGGCTGCGTGGGCTGCGGCGTCTGTCGCAAAAACGGCGAATGCTTCCGCAATGATGTAGTCAATGAATTTGTGAAGAAAGCAGGAGAGGCAGACGGTTATATCTTCGGTTCTCCGATTCATTATGCTTCCGCTTCCGGAGCGCTCACTTCCTTTATGGACCGGGCCTTCTATAGCGGTGGCAGCAAGATGGCCGGCAAACCCGCAGCGGCAGTGGTCAGCTGCAGAAGAGGCGGCGCAACCGCAGGCTTCGACCAGATCAACAAATATTTCACCATCAACAACATGCCCGTAGTCTCATCCCAGTACTGGAACATGGTACATGGCAACACCCCCGACGAGGTCAGACAGGACGAAGAAGGCCTCCAGACCATGCGTACCCTCGGCAACAACATGGCCTGGCTCATCAAATGCATCGAGGCCGGAAAGAAAGCCGGAATTACCTTCCCGGAGAGGGAGCCGGCGATTAAGACGAATTATATCCGCTAAAAAATAAAATGGGGGCGTGGAAGATGACACTGGACTTAAAGATGAAAAATACGTTTTCATATCGGGTTTTAAAAATATTTCTGGTGCTGCTTATATTCGTATATCTGCTGTATTACAGAATCTATCATGCCGGATATGATATGCTGACCAGTGAAATTTCACGTTCCCTTTATTCCAAAGCTACCTATCTGACAGACACAATGGAAGAGGAAATCGGGAGAATCCAGCGACTCGAGTATGAATGTGTGAATGAAGACACTCTGTACTATACGATCAATACCTATTCCATTATGAAAAAAAGTGAGAAAATAAAGAAACTTCTGGAAATTCAGAGACGTATGAAGATTCTTCATGAAAGCTCTACTTATATATCAGAAGTTTTTGTATATATACCTGAGCTTTCACGAAGGATATCTTCTGTTCATGGAGTAGAATTTGTCGGAGAACGTCTGGAGGAACTGAAGGAACAGCAGGAGAGAGCAACACAGTCTCAGCTGTTTTTTTATGAGGGAAGCCTGTATCTGGGAAGTTCGTATCCTTATAATGTCGTGACGACGCATGTGAGACCTCAGTATACGCTGCTGATTAAACTCTCGGACAGTGAGCTGAAAAAAGAACTTGGTTCTTTAAGTGAAGAGGCAGACAGCGGTATCTGCCTGACAGACAGCGAAGGCGCTTTTTCTTTTGATACGGGAAAAGAGATTTCTTTAGACAGCACCGGTGAAGATCTGGAACAGGGAATCGCCCAGGTGAAAAATCCGGAGGATGGAAAAAAATATACGGTTTTAAAAGTTCATTCGGATTTTCTGAATATGGATCTTTTTGCTTACATATCAAATAAAATTGTTTACAGGGATCTGAAGATCTATCAAAATATTTTTTCTATGTGTATGACTGTCATGCTTTTGATGATGGCTGTCTTTATTTACTATACGCATTATGTACTAAATCGTCCCATTCGGACTCTGGTGGAACATATTGGCGAGATGGAAAAAGGAAATCTGAGTGTTCGGATCAGAGAAAAGAGGAAAGATGAGTTTGGTTATGTATATGTAGCCTTTAACCAGATGGCAGAATCCCTTCAAAACCAGATGGAAATCAACTACAGGCAGAAGCTTCTGATGCAGCAGGCGGAACTGAAACATCTCCAGTCGCAGATCAACCCGCATTTTCTGTATAACAGTTTTTTTACCCTGTATCGAATGGGAAAGGATGAAGATTACGAGAGCATCGTGGAATTTTCGTCTTATCTTTCAGAGTATTATCGGTATATCACCAAGAATTCACAGAAAGAGGTTTTTCTTAAAATGGAAGTGGAGCATGCCCGGCGTTATGGGATGATCCAGGCTATACGTTTTCGGAGAAGATTAAAGGTCGTAGTTAATGAATTACCGGAAAAATTCAATGACATACAGGTTCCACGATTGATTCTGCAGCCGATTCTGGAAAATGCTTTTGAACATGGATTAAATAATATAGAGCGGAATGGTCTTTTGAAGGTCTGGTATGAAGAGAAAGAAAAACTTCTGTTTATTCATGTAGAAGATAATGGAAGTGGAATGACTCTGGAAGAAATGGAACAGGTCCGAAAGAACTTTGAAAAGACGGCGGACTCTGTTGAAAATGGGCTTTGCAATATCAATCAGAGACTGAAAATACGCTTTGGAGAAACATGTGGAATTTTGATTGAACGGGGAATGAACGGGGGAACTTGCTGTAGCTTGGTTCTTCCGGCAGAAAAAAAGGAAGAGGAAAAAGAGGATGTTATATCGGATACTGGTAGTAGATGATGAGGAGCTGATAACAGACAGTCTGGCTGGAATGCTGGCGGAAGCTCCGCAATATGAACTGGATGTGTACAAGGCTTATTCCGGGTCAGAAGCACTGGAGCTTTTGAACGAACAACAATTTGACATCGTGGTATCAGATATTTGTATGCCGGGAATCTCAGGAATCGGGCTGGCGCAGAAAATACGGGAAAAATGGCCGCTCTGTCATGTGATCTTCCAGACAGGTTATGATGATTTTCAATATGCACAGCAGGCGATCCGGCAGAGAGTGACACATTATATTTTAAAGAGCGAGGGAGATGAAGTACTTCTCGCAGCAATCGGGGAATGTATCCGGAGATTGGAGGAAGATGCCAGAAAACAGGCGGATCTGATTCGGCTACAGGAAGAAAACCGGGTTTATAAGGCAATGATACGGAGAAAGCAGATACAAAACCTGTTTCGCTTTGATCAGGAAAAAGAAGAAAACTTTTCCATAGATTTGAAAAAGCCGGTTTTCCTGTTAGCGGGAAGAAGTTCTGAGAAAATGGAAGAGGCAGTAGGGTTGGCTGTAGATGAGGTATTAAAGGAAAAAATCGCTTATGCAGTCCGAAGTGAAATGGCATGGCTGGATAAAAAGGTAATTATCTGGATTTTACAACAGGAAGAAAAAGAAGATCTTCCGTATGCAACGGCCGTTGTTAAAGGTATGGCGGAAGGTTTCTGCCATGTGCTACGTTATCGTTTTGGAATTGCTTTTTCTTTTGTATTTCAGGAAAAAGAAATAGAGTGGTCACAGGTGGCCGAAGAACTAGAGAGGCTCAGGCAGATTGCTACAAACCGTTTGAATCCGGATAAGCAGCTTGTGATGGCAGGCGTGGAATATTTTGAAGATGCGGAAGAATCAGAAAAATCTTTTGTCAATCGCCTGATGAATTACATGTGGGAAAATATTGACGGAGATCTTTCCCTATGCACGCTTTCAGATAAACTGCATTTGAATCCATCATATCTTTCAAGGAGATTTAAATCTTTGACGGGTAAAAACCTGACAGAAGCAATTCTGGAGCTTCGAGTAAAGAAAGCATGCGAACTTTTGAAAAATACGTCGCTAAAAATCAGTGAAATCGCTCCGATGGTTGGATATGAGACAGCGGCAAATTTCTCAAAGGTGTTCAAAAAAATGATGAATATAACGCCAAGAGAGTACAGAGATGGAGAGGGAATTTTAAAGTAATACATATAGGCACGCAGGAGATGCTTTTAAAAGCTGTTCTGCGTGCTTTTTTGTATGAAATGTACAAGTAAAAAAGAAAATAAGAAGATAAATTGGAAAAATAAAACAAGTAAAAAACAGACAAGAAAGATCAAGGATGATATATATACAAAAATGGAAATGAAAAATATAATGTTTACATACATAATAAACAAGAGCAAGCGAGAAAAAGGAGGAAATCGAATGAAACGGACAAAGAAAATGATCGCATGGGCAACAGCACTTGCAATGGCAGTGGTTCCGGCAGCAACCAGCAGAGCGGACGAAAATACGGATGCTTCGGAAAATGCCTTCGCAAAGTATGATGAAACCGTTGAGATCAGCTCAGTGAAGAATCTTGGCGCATCTGGACTGGACTTTCCGGAAGGAGATTCCCTGGAGGATAACGTATGGAGTCGTTATCTGGAGGAGACCCTGAATATCAAATTGAACTGGCTCTGGTCAACAAATTCAGAACAGTATCCTCAAAAAGTCAATATTGCTATTACATCAGATGATATTCCGGATGTTATGCAGGTCAGCGCATCTCAGCTGAAGATGATGTACGATAACGGACAGATTATGGATATCACGGATGTAATGAAAGAAAACCTGGCGCCTTATACAGAGGAAGTTCTGAATTCTGATGGCGGCCTTGGATTGCAGGCAGCGACCTTTGATGGAAAACTGTATGCGATTCCGAAGGTTGGTTCTCCGCTTCTGACAGCTAAAGTTCTCTGGATTCGAACCGACTGGTTGGAAAATCTGGGACTTGAGCTGCCAAAGACGGTGGAAGATATGAGAAATCTTGCGGAAGCTTTTACAACACAGGATCCGGATGGAAATGGAAAAGATGATACTTACGGTCTGGCAATCTATAAAGATCTTTATGGAAGCGGATACGCGGATCTTACAGGTTTCTTTGATGCGTATGATGCATATCCAAGTATCTGGGTAGATACCGGGGATGGGATTGTATGGGGCGGCATTCAGCCGGAAGTAAAAACGGCTCTGGAAGCTCTTCATGAAATGTATGCGGCAGGACAGATTGACCCTGAGTTTGGCGTAAAAGATGCAAATAAGGTAAACGAAGACGTAGGCGCAGGCCGTTTCGGTATGATGTTTGGCGATTTTTGGAACATGGCCTGGATCAATGATGTGAAAGTAAAGAATCCGGATTTTGAATGGGTTCCCGTTGCCATTCCTTCTCTGGACGGAACGACTCCCGGAAAGTCACAGCTTTCTGCCAGCACCACAGATTTCTTTGTAATCAGTGCCAAATGTGAGCATCCGGAAGCAGTTGTTCGTATGCTGAATCTCCAGCTGGAGAAGAGTTATGGCGAAACTGCTGAGCCGGAAGTATACAACATTACTCCGGATGGATACGGACCTTATCAGTACCCGGCAGTTTCCATTGAGCCTCCGATGAAAAACTTTACTGCAGCACAGAAAGTAACTGCTGTCATGAACGGAGAAGCAGATGTAGATACTCTGAACGATGAGGAAAAAGGTTACTATGAAATGGCTGAGAAGAGCGTGAATGGCGATCACAAGGACAATAACTGGCATCAGCTGAAAATGTTTGGCCCTAATGGTTCTCTGAATGTGATCTATGATAACTACTGGACCGGCAATAATGTGGTAAACGACGCTTATTATGCGGCCCCCACGGAAACCATGACAGAGAAGCTTCCGACTTTGAAGAAACAGCAGGTTCAGGATTATACAAGTATCATTCTGGAAGGAAATATGGATAAATTTGATGAGTTTGTAGAAAACTGGAACAAGCTGGGCGGCGAGGAGATCACAGAAGAAGTGAATACCTGGCACGCAGAGCAGTAAACATGTTTTGACAGTACGGGGGAGAAATTTTCTCCCCCGTACTTTAACTAGTACAGTGAAAATTAAGTATCTGCTATATTGACGCAGCAGATGAAAAATCAGACAAGTCAATATGGCGGTTGCTTAATATTCACTGTACCAGGCCGAAAAATGATCGTTTAGGGGTGAGTATATGGGAAAAAAGAAAAAACAAAAGAAAAGATTTAAAAATTGGTCGCTTCATCTAATGCTTCTTCCGGCGCTTCTTTTGCTTCTGATCTACAGCTACATTCCTCTGGTAGGAAATGTTATGGCTTTTCAGAAATTTAATCCGAGCAAAGGTTTTTTGGGTTCTAAATGGGTGGGACTTAAAAACTTCCGATATGTGTTTGATCTTCCGGATATTTACCAGATCATCTGGAATACGTTCTATATTGCAATTTTAAAGATTATTATGGGAATCGTGATCCCGGTCATTGTGGCCCTTCTTTTGAATGAAATTACGAGAATGAAATTTAAGCGGACGATTCAGACGATGATCTATTTTCCACACTTTTTAAGCTGGGTTATCCTGGCAGGTGTTTTTGTGGATGTTCTTTCTCCGTCGGATGGTGTGATCGGCAGAGCTTTCACAGCGCTTGGACTGAAACCGATCTTTTTTCTGGGAGATCCGAAATGGTTTCCGTATACTATGGTTCTTACGGATACCTGGAAAGAGTTTGGATATGGAACGATTGTATATCTGGCAGCTCTGACCGGTATTGATCCCTCACTTTATGAGGCGGCTGTTATGGATGGAGCAAACCGTTGGAAACAGACTCTGCATGTGACCCTGCCGGGAATCCTGCCGATTATCGTGCTGATGTCCATTCTGGCTATGGGAAATATTTTTAATGCCGGTTTTGATCAGATCTTTAATATGTATAGTCCTCAGGTATACAGTACGGGTGATATTCTGGATACATTGGTCTATCGAATTGGTATGTTGGATGCCCAGTACGGAGTGGCAACTGCGATTGGCTTATTTAAATCGGTGATTTCGTTTGGTATGCTGGGAATTTCTTATGCGCTCGCATATCGTTATACGGATTACCGTGTATTTTAAGGAGGTGGCTGTATGAGAAAAAAATCAACCGGAATGAAAGTGTTTACGGTATTTAATTATCTCTTTCTGGCGTTTCTGGCTGTTAGCTGCCTCCTGCCAATCGTGAACCAGCTGGCGATTTCCTTCAGCTCCAGTGCAGCGGTGGCGGCAGGAGAGGTAGGCTTATGGCCGGTGGATTTTACACTGGATTCTTATAAGTATATGGCAGATAAGGCAGAATACTGGAAGTCGCTTTTAGTATCTGTGGAACGAGTACTGCTGGCGGTTCCTATGAGTATGTTGGTATGCGTGCTGGCAGCATTTCCGCTCTCCAGACTGGACAGGGAGTTCCCGGCAAGAAAAGTTTATATCTGGATTTTTGTGATTCCCATGCTGATCGGAGGCGGCCTGATCCCCAGCTATATGGTGGTCAGGGAAACGAAGTTGATCAATAGTATTTGGGCTCTGGTAGTTCCAAACTGTGTAAATGTATTTAATGTCATTCTTTTGATGAATTTTTTCCGTTCTCTTCCGAAGGAACTGGAGGAAGCGGCTTATGTGGACGGAGCGACAAACTGGAAAGTACTCTGGAAGATTATTCTTCCGATTTCCAAACCGGTACTGGCTACAGTGACGCTTTTTGTGATTGTCAATCATTGGAATGCCTGGTTTGACGGGCTGATTTATCTGAACAATCCGGATCAGTATCCGCTTCAGACCTATCTCCAGACCCAGGTAGTGTCAGCCAATTTGATGGCGCTGGAGTCTTTAAGAGATATTCGTCAGATCGGCATGATCTCAGACCGTACAGGTAAAGCGGCGCAGATCTTTCTGGCCGCTGTACCCGTGCTGATGATTTATCCGTTTTTACAGAAATATTTTACATCTGGAATTGTAATGGGAAGCGTGAAAGGATAAATACGAGGAGGGAATAATATGAGATGGACATTAAGATCGCCGGGAGAGCTTACAGAAATAACAGTAGAGCAGAAAGAGACAGGAGAACTGTTCTATCAGGTGTTAAAAAAAGGCCATATGCTGATTCAGGAAAGTGCATTGGGACTTTCTACGGATTATGGTGATTTTACAGAAGGGTTGGTTTTTCAGAAAGAAGAAAGAAATTCTATCCGGGAAGAATATTCGATACCTGTTGGAAAAAAAGAGATTTACGACAATCATGCGGAAGAGCTGACTCTATCTTTTAAGTGGGAGAAAGTCGATTTTACGGTTAGATTCCGGGCCTTTGACCAGGCGGCAGCTTTTCGCTATGAGATCGCTTGTGAGGGCCGTAATGAGATTCAGGTGAAGCGTGAAAAGACGGAGTTTTATATAACGGAAAACTGCAAAGATTTCTGGCTTCAGGACTGGGTTCCGACTTATGAAGGACCGTATATTTCCAGAAAATGGGATAAGAGCATCAATGGTCAGCCCTATGGTATGCCTTCATTATTTTATTCAGAAGCGGATCAGATGTGGCTGATGATCAACGAGGCGAATGTAATCAATACAAACGGAAGTTTTTGCTCCTGTAATCTCGTAGGCGATGAGAAAAAACATCTGACGATCGGTTTTGCTCCGGAGGAAAAAGGAAAAGCGATCACAACGCTGCTTCCGTTCCACTCTGCATGGCGCTATGTGGTACTGGCAGACAGTCTGGATGAGCTGGTAAATTCGACAGTCAATTATAATCTAAATCCCCCTTCTGTAATCGAAGACCTTTCCTGGATCAAACCGGGAAGAGCTCTGTGGTCCTGGTGGGAGGATATGAATGGAGCTCAGCTTTATCTCGAATCCAGAGATTATGTGGATATGGCTGCCGCGTATGGTTTTGAAGGCGTGACTCTGGACTGTGGGTGGGATGACAGTTGGGTGAAGGATCTCTGTGAATATGCGCATAAGAAGAATATTCAAATCTGGATCTGGTCTCCTATGCAGCGCCTGGATACAAGAGAAAAAGCTGAAAAACTGATTCCTCTCTGGGCAAGCTGGGGAGTGGATGGATTGAAAATTGATTTCTTTGAAAATGATTCCCAGCATACGATGTGGCAGTATCAGATGATGGCAGAACTTATGATTAAAAATAAACTGATGATCAATTTCCATGGTTCTGTAAAACCTATGGGAGAAGGACGTACCTGGCCGAACTTTATGACGGCGGAAGGTATTATGGGAATGGAGCATTATCAGTGGAGCAATCTTCCAGACTCCGTACATAACTGCACAGTACCCTTTACCAGAAATGTGGCAGGCCCCATGGATTATACGCCGACGGCCTTTTCTAACCGTTCCAATCGAAATACGACGATGGGCCATCAGTTGGCTTTGCCGGTGGTATTTGATTCCGGAATCACAAACTATGCGTTAGCGCTTCGTTATATGGAAGGCTGGAAAGGAACAGAGTTCCTGCGTCGGACAAAGAATCATTATAAAGGAGTCAAAGTGCTGTCTGGTTATCCGGGAGATCATGCAGCGATCCTTCGTTATACAGAAGATGAATACCTGATCGGAGTCATCACTTCTCCGAAAAAGAAAGTGTGTCTGTCCCTTGATTTTCTGGGTGAAGGAACCTATGAAGCAGAGATTTATGAAGACAGCGCAGGCGGAGAAATGGTTTCCAGGCGCGTACAGACAGTGACGGGAAAAGATGTTCTGGAGCTTCATCTGCTGGCCAATGGCGGAGCCGGGATTTATATTACGAGAAAATTGCAGCCTTTGACTAAAGGGGTCTGTTCCGGATATATGAGTGAAAATTATGTGGAGCTTCAGGGAGTCGATGCGAAACTGGCTCAGGGGAGCGAGCTGGTGGAATGGGACAGTGAAACGAAAGGCTTCGTATTAAACGGTACGGCAGAATTTGAGGGCAGCGTGAAAGTGAACAAGGATTATTCCCTGCGTTTCTTCTATGCGGCAGAAGAACCATGGACGCTGGAATATGAGTGCTGCGGAGTGACGGAAAGGGTGAATATGCCTGCCAGCAGAGCAATCCGGACTTTTGTGACCAAAAATCTGATCGTGTCACTGAAAAAAGGCAGCTTTACGCTGAAGTTGAAAAGGGCAGGAGGCAGGGCTCCGGCTATCTGGAAAGTGAAGCTGATTGACAATGATCCTTTCCGTCCGCTTTGTTATATGGTGGAAGAAAAGAATCTTTCCGGAGGTGGAGAAATCATAGAAGAAAATGGTATGCCAACTGCAGTTGGTATCGGCGGAGAAAATTCTCTGGTATTTGACGATGTGATGGTTCCGGAAGATGGGAGATATGTCCTCCGTGTTCTGTATACCGGTGGAGATAACAAGGATCTTTCCATCCAGGCAAACGAAAATGAGCCGATAAATTCCTACCTCCACAACACCAGCGGCTGGGCCTTCCCTAACTGGGAGACTCCCGGAGAAAAAGAATTTATGATCGAACTGAAAAAAGGAAAGAACAGGATCAGGCTGTATAATGATCATGGATTGATTTCCCATATTCATGGGATCGAAGTTATAAGGAAATAGATCTGCAAATAAATCAAAACACTGTGTATGCAATTTTAAAATATACAAAAATACAAAAAAACCTCAAAAAACTATTGGAAAATCTTTTCGGAGATGTTAGAATAAAAACGAATCAATAGAAGAGGAGATAATCATATGGCAACACAGATTGCATCAACACCAGTCGTGAAGGGAAAAGAGGCTGTTAAGATATTGAAGGAAGCCAACAGAGTACCTTCGGCGAAGGTCAAAAAAGGTTCCAGGAAACTTGCAGATATATTTGAGAAGATGATGAAGTAATATGAATTTGGTTTAGGAAAGATTTTGATTCAATTTGCAGCATATTATGTGATCCGAGGATTGACGCCTTTTTCACCCAATGCTATACTAAACACATAAGAACAAGAGCGATTGCGGATAATGATTGGAAAGATCAGTATTTGTAGTCGCTCTTTCTTCTTAATAAATAGAAGAAACCTCTTTTCGTAGGAACAGGCTTTGGGAGGATGTAAAAGATGCAGAACGAAAAATGGAAGAAGATAGCGGTCGATATCCTGGCGGAGGTGCTGGGGAGCATGCTGA
>ENA-OROU01000749-OROU01000749.1-human-gut-metagenome-genome-assembly--contig:-NODE-749-length-32341-cov-3.653472_pt1 | contig 32341 bp, 31 predicted proteins | sample MGYA00242131_ERZ509054 | MGnify/ENA primary metagenome ERZ509054 (study PRJEB26280, sample SAMEA2338749) | human gut metagenome | biome: human gut; feature: human-associated habitat; material: faeces... | reverse complement strand
GTTACGAGGTCTGCGAAGCAGGAAGCCCATTGGCTTTAGACAATGGGTAGTTCACACAGGCAGAAGGAATTGTTTCAAATTATGTGACACAGAAAAACGAAAACTTACTTTCTTTTTTAGATGGAGAGACTATGATTTCATTTGTTCCCTTTCCAAATAATATTCGAAGAAGTGTGGTTCATGAAGAATTAAAAAATGTTTTTGAAGAGATAAAAAAGGTCATTTCAGGAAGAATTTGGAGTGCGGTAGTAGGCTCTTTGGTGAAAAATCTGGATGATTTACCAGATTTCGATTACAATTAGCAATTATTGCATATCAGCATTTACAACAAAGTGAATGTAAAGTTTAGAAAATAAATGACAGAAAATATAGAATATTAAAGAAGAAGAATTAATTGCCAGAAAATACAAAAATCTTCTTCTTTTTTTGTTTTAAAAAACAATGATTTCATATTTTTATAAAACTATAATATACATACAGTAAGACAAGGAATCAGAGACCTTGAAAAAAGATAATATGTTATGTAAGGAGGAAATGGCATGTCACAGAGAAATTTTGAAAAATTGAATGACAAAGGATCTCAACTTATTGCGGAAAGTAACAGGATTACTGACATTACAGATTCGAAATGGGGACACCCGGATGGAGCAGATTTCTGGTACATAGATCCGGCTTTAAATGTTGAGACGGCAACTTTGTACAACCCAGAAGTTTCGGATGAAGAAAAACTTAAGTTGGGAAAAAAGAGACAGCAGGCATATTATGATCAGTGGTGGAGTACAGAACATACCTGCGATATCGAAAAACACGAAGTGCCAGGGTGTGAAGAAGAGCCTGACACACCAGTGGAAGTGTGGGTAGTGAAACCTAAAAATATAAAACCACGTAAGAATCGTGTGCTTTACTATGTGGTTGGAGGAGCACTCGTTTCACTGAATCCTAATGCATATCCGATTGAGCGACTTTGTGAGGAACATAAATGCATTGGTATTGTTCCGATTTATCGACTTTCATGGGAGGCAAAGTATCCGGCTGCAATCAATGACCTACATGCAGCATATAAATGGATGGATGACAATGCGGATATGCTTGGTATTCATCCAAACAAAGTTGTATTGAGTGGATCAAGTACAGGCGGACACCTTGCATTGGCATTAGCATTCCGTTTGAAGAGATATGGATATAGTCCAAGAGGAATTGTAACGGTTAGTGCACAGACAGACGATAGAGAGAAAGATGGATCTTCTTTCTATAGTGGTGTATGGGATTCTGTTGAACAGCATGATGGATTATATCAATGGTTAGGTAGAAACTTTGATTCTAACAGGGTAGGACCAGAGGCACTTGCTAATCATGCAACAGTAGAGGATTGTATTGGATTCCCGCCAACATTTATGTATCAAAGTGAAATGGATCCGGATATTTTTGGAAATATTGAATTTTACACGAAGCTTTTGAAAGCACATTCATTTGCTGAATATCATGTGTTTGGAGGAGCTCATCATAACAATGGAGTATGGTCAGTCATTAAGAATTGTGGTGAACCAAATGATTACTCTATTCGTATTGCACAAATGTTTGATAGCAATATAGAAGATTGTTTTAAATATGATTTAAGAAGACCATGGGTTGTGGAAGATTATAAAGCTGCGTTTAAAGAAAAATTTGGTGAGTAATGGCATTTCATAAAAAATGAAAAGAGGTACAGGTATGAATGTAGAATTTTATGAATATGATGAGTTGGGTTATGCAGTAGATCCGGAAAGTGATACAAAAGAAATTACCGTAATTTTGGTTGGAAAACAAACGGTAAAAGCAAATCCAAGACCAGCAGTAATTTATGTAACGGGTGGAGCAATTAACGAATCTTATGAAAAACTTGAAGAATTAAAGAAATATTGTGCAGATAATAAAGTCGTATTTCTGTGCCCAAAGGCAACGGATGTGGAAGAATTGGCAAAAACATATCAGTATGCTGTTGGTAATTTTAAAAAATTGAATATTGTTCCAGAAGAAATTTCAGTAAAATCAGACGATGATCATACAAAGCAGGCAGAAGAGTTAGTTGATTATGTATTGGATGAGTATGATGCGGAGTTAGATACAGTCGAAAAATTTTCATTATAGGTAAATATTGTAACTTAATAATATAAATATTTGTAACACATGTTTTTTCTCTTTCAAGATTAATTAAAAAGCCCTAATGCTGCAACATTAGGGCTTTTTGTGCAGTATAGAGATGTGTACAAATTCTGAACATTCTGAATTTATGAAGAGTGAAAGATATAGAATGAAGTGGTAACATTAAATTAGAAAGAAAAGTTATTGCAGTAACTTTTTTTTGAAAATTAATTCCGAAGGAAAAAGTATCATGTGTTATGAATAGGGATTAAGAAACCAGGGAGGTAAAAAAATGGGACTTGAAAAATTTAGAATTCGTGATGATGTTAAATGGGCACATCCAGAACTGGAGCAGGCATATGCACTGATGGGAAACTCTGTTGGATATGCAGAAGTACTTTTAAATGATGATCTGTCATTTGAAGAACGACAGGAATTTGCAGCACATGCGGAAGATGGATTTAAAGATTACCTGCCAGATTATGATTGGAGCCGTGTAACAGAATATGAAGCAAAAGGTTGTATTGATGAACCAGATGCTCCAAAAGTAAAAGTTCTTGTTGCAAATCCAAGAGAAGGGAAATGGCGTTATAAGAGAAATAGTCCATGCATTCTTATAATTCCAGGCGGAGGACTTACAACATGTTTCCGCTTTACAGCTGCAATTGAAGATTGGGCAGATAAGTATGGAGTTCCGGTAGCAACCTTTAATTACCGCACACTTTGTATGGGCGCTCAGTATCCACAACCGATGAATGATTGTGAAGCTGCATATAATTTCCTTACAGAGCATGCAAAAGAACTGAATATTAGTGCTAATAAGATTATTATTCATGGTAATAGTTCTGGTGGACATTTGTCATTGGCTCTGTGTCACAGACTGAAAAAACGTGGAATCACACCACGCGGTTGTCTGGTATGGGTGCCGATTATTGATGATCGTCCGTTGCCACAATATCGCTCATTATGTATAAATTCTGCATTTTGGGGTGGCTCTGATGCTGCACAATCTGCACGTCAATACTTAGGAAAAATGAACAATATGGTTGATGTTCCGGCAGAAGCATTCCCAGGACGCGCTACGGTAGAAGAATGTGTAGGATTACCACCAACATTCATTCATGCTATGGCTAATGATAATGGTGTGGATCAGGCTTATGATTATGCAAGTAAACTTGCAGCTGCAGGTGTTTATGTTGAACTTCATAACTGGGGCGGAAGTCAGCATTGTTCATTGTCAACAGCAGCAAATGTATTGGATAAAGACGATCCAACAGCAGAGTACGCACAGCTGTTTAATGCAGTGAATGAAAAGGAATTCAAAGATATGTTTGAAAACGATTTAAGACGTCCATGGACAGTCGAAGAATTTAATGAAAAGAACTGATTGAAATAATCAGATGAAAAGGTGATTATTATGGTAGAATTTAAAGAATATGAAGGACTTGGATACTTTATTGACCCAGAGAGTGATACAAAACAGGTGTTTATTCCATCCCCGCCGACTATGGCAACTGTAAAAATTAATCCAAGACCTGGGATTATTTATGTGACAGGTGGAAAAGTAAAAGAAGGATATGAGCAGTTGGAAGCGTTAAAGGATTATGCAGAAAAAAATAAAGTTGGAATTTTCTGTCCGACTTCTTTGGAGGCAGAAGAGATCTCTAAGACCTATCAGCATATCCAGAAAAGCGGAAAAGTGCTGAACATTAAAAGAAATGAATTGACAGTCATGGGAGATGCAGAACATATGGATGCTGCACAGGAAGCTGTAGATTATATGGTTGATGAATGTGATGCAGATATGGATGATGCAGAAGAGCTCACAATATAGATAGTTTTTAGAATCCTGTTTAATGAATGGGGCTGTTGCAAAAGTAGATAGATAATCTACTGGAGCAGCAGCCCCTTTGTTATACCTTAAACAGAAAAGGATCTGTACTTTTGTTATTCAAATGTAATAACTTGTTCGGGAGTATGAAAGCTTTCGGATTTTTATACAGAGAGTAAGGGTATCGCTCAATCCTCTGATTTGATGATTTTGCGACACCCTCTGATAATATGATAATAAGAAAGTATATGTTTAAAACGACTGTAATGTTTGGACAGATGACTTTGATTCTCTTACTTTAATAATTCAGGCATTGGGTTAATTCCTGATGCCATGAAGATTCCGACAACGGTAGCAACAATTGCACAGTATATGATGCAAGGAATAATGTTGGTCTTGATTAATTTACCTTCATTACCGCTGGTTCCAGTTGTAGCACATACAGATACGATATTGTTTATACATACCATATTTCCAATTGCACCACCACAGTTTTGAAGGGCTACAATCAATACCTGGGACATGCCTAGCAGAGAAGCTGTTTCAAATTGCAGGGAAGCAAATAAGGTGTTGGATACGGTACATGATCCTGACATAAAGGCGCCGAGTACACCGATAAATGGAGCGATAATAAAGTATGCACCATGAAAAATATTTGCTAGCGCATCTGCCATGACATATAACATACTACTGTTTGTATAATCAAAAGTATCAATTACTGTGGAAGCAACTTTTGCACCTATGTTAGCATTACTTGTGTAGCGATAAAGATTAACCATGGCAACACCGAAAAGTAATGCAATAGCAGCACCGGATATCTGACAAAAAGAATCTTTGATTGCTACCTTGGCTTCATGTTTACTCATTTTGTGAAGCAGAATGGTAATAAGAGCAATTAATGTAAATGGCATAATACCAGGATTCCATAAGAATTTAAAATCCCAGTTGATCGTGTCAAATCCAAGAATATGATCAATGTGCAGAATAAATGGTTCATCTGTGAGAATCGGTTTTATTTTGAAAAAGCCAACACGTGTTAAAACAAGGATAATACTGATGATTACGTATGGCATCCATGCTTTAACAGGAGACATACCTTTATCTTGTGGCTGGCTGATGGTTTGCGTTGAAAGCCAGCTTTGGTCGCCCCATTTTTCCACTCCATCAAAAGTCATAACTTCTTTTGGCATTAAAAATCCTTTTTTGGCAGCGAGGATTAAGATTGGCAATGCTGTAAGAAAAGCAACCATAGAAGTTAATTCTGGACCTACAAAAACTGCCATTGTAAGATAGAGAACTCCGACAACAACACCTGTAAGGATGCAGAATGGAAGTGCTTTTAATGCATCTTTAAAACTGTGGTTTTTTCCGAAGACTTTACAAAGGACACAAAGTCCGATAAAAATAATGAACAGACCACCAACCATATGTGGAATACAGGTCCATTTGGTCAGCATAGCGGTAAACTTATCCGGATCACCGCCAAGAGCTGTTACGGAAGAGGATACAACACTGGAAGCTGTCAGTGTTGGAACACCGACAGGCCCCGGGCAAACAGGTGTAGAGTTGTAAATTAAACATACAGCAGCTGCTGCCAACGGTGGGAATCCAAGTGAGATTAAGATTGGAGCGGAAAGTGCAGCAGGTGTTCCAAATCCGGCAGCGCCTTCGATAAATCCGGCAAATACATATCCTACAAGGATTGCTTGAATCCTGGCATCTTTTGTAATATTTGAAAAGATATTATTAATAGAAGCCATTGCGCCAGATTGTTTCAAAATATTCATAAGTAAGATTGCACCAAAAATAATTGCAAGTGTTTCAAAAGCACTCAGAAAACCCGCAAGAGTCTGAGCGCCAATTTCGAGTATTCCCATTTTCCAGATAAATCCGGCAACAAAACAGGCAATAAGCCAAGATGCGGGCAAGGCCCGTTTTGCCGGCCAGTTAAAGCCGACCATTAGTATGACGGTCAAGAAAATAGGAATAGCAGCAATAAGTGCATACATAAAAAATCCCTCCTAAAATGCGAAATGTGCTTGTTTATAACAGTAGAAAATGGCATATTTCATGGTTTTAGAATAACAAAAAAAGTTGGGGATTTCATTTTACAAAGCCGTTGTCTGTTTTAAATATGAACAATAAAAAAAAGTGTGTTGTTTTTTGTTGAAAATATTGAACTAATAAATTGTATGGGATGAAAAATTAGACAAAAACGCTAAAATGTACAAAAAATAATTAATGATTGAGGTTGATTGGTTAAATAATCTATAATAGAATATTGTTAGAGAGAAAAAACATACAATTTAAAGCTTATAAGAGAGTAAATATCTCAAAGGAGTGTAATGTATGGCTAATAATCAGATAATGAAAGAAGCGTTGGCGACCGCATTAAAGAAGTTATTGGAGAAACAACCATTATCTAAAATCTCTGTCAAGTATATTACAGATTATTGTAATATAAGCAGGAACACATTTTATTATCATTTTCAAGATAAATACGAATTAATTAACTGGGTTTTTTATACGGATATGCTTCAAAATGTAAATTCGTTTAATGATCCATCTAAACTGACAGATAGCTTTTTAAATGTATGTAAGTGTTTATATGCAAATCGAAAATTCTATCTTGCATGTTTTCAGTACGTGGGTCAGAATTCATTATATGAATATCTGAACGATCTTTATTATGAAATGTGGAAAATTAATATTGACATGCGCTATTCCGAATCCGGATTTAAATTAACAGAGTCAGAGTTGCAGCTCATGGCGAAAATGAAAGCGCATTCTTTCGTTGGAATTATTTCGGACTGGGTCAAGGATGGAATGCGAGATAATTATATGAGTTATTTTGAACAAGTACATGCAGTATTGGAATTTGAAGCTTCAGGTTATGCACATTTAACAGAAGAGCGAATGCTGGGAGAGCATATGGAAAAAGCGAATATGATTGGCAGAAAGAAGTGTTTGAAAGCATGTTAGAACGTTCAGAGTATATTTATTCAATTCCTGACGGGCTGACTGGAGAAAAAAATCAAGATAACATAGTTCCATTTATTAATTATAAGGAAGCAGCGCCCCAAAGATGCCTTGAGATGTTGTTAAAAAAGCATCACTCGATGTGGAACCTATATTGGAAAAGAAATTGAAAATATCGGAATTCCGGTTGTACAGGTTACCAATCTGACGCGCATAGCTATTGACTCTGGTAGTGTGAGGATAGTAAAAGGTAATAATGTTTGTTATCCCTTTGGAAATCCGCAATTGCCCTTGGAACAGGAAAAAGAACAGCGCAAACGATTAGTCATGGAAACGTTAAATCAGTTACAGCAGGTCATCGAATAAGAAGGAATATAAGAAAATAAGAAAAGAATCTTTTATTGCAGAAAAAGAAAATCTGTAATGAGAGGTTCTTTTTTATTTAAAACATTAAATAATTTTTCACGATTCCGCTTATAACTTCTCGAATCCTCACAAATCCTTATTCTATGCGGGTTTCGAGAAGCTATAGCTGGAATACAAGTTCACGAATCAGCTTAAAACAGCTCATTTTCTACCTCTCAAATGTAGTAAAATTTGTAGTAAACTATGCAGAGATAGAGAGCATTTCAGCCATAGCTGATTCAGATGTTGCATGAGTGTAATAACCTAAAGTCATTAAAATATTCTTATGACCCATGATATACTGCAAAGTATTCGGGGTCATTTTTTTATTTGCCATATTCGTACAGAACGTATGGCGTAACGTATGAGGTGTAAAAGCAGGAAGTTCATTTTCTTTATGATATTTGTTATATTTCTTTATCAAGCTGGAAAATGCCTTAGAATAGCAATGGGCATACATGGGCAGTGATTTTTGGTTGAGAAATACAAAATCAGAATAACCATCAATCAAAATCTGTTTTACGCCTGTTCTGCTTTTAATTTCGTCCTGTAATGCTTCCTTTACAGGTTTAAGCATAGGTATTTTTCGGATTCCGCTTTCTGTCTTTGGCTCACTGATAGAATATTCACCTTTATCATAGTTAATCTGGTGATTTACTCGAATAAATCCTTGTTCAAAGTCAATATCAGAAACCGTTAATCCACAAAGTTCAGAGATTCTCAATCCTGTATGTAACAGCACTACAATAGCATTGTAATACTTTTGATATACCTCATCCATCTGTACAAAAGATAACAAGGCATTAACTTCTTCATCTGTTAAAGCTGTCTTATGCTCCGTATCATCTTCTAATACATCACTAAGATTCCAATTAAAAGGATTCTTCCTTACCAAATCATCATTAAGAGCTGTATAAAAGCAGGCTTTTAATGACCTTTTATAATTGTTAATTGTTTGATAAGAATAACCATTCTTTTTCATTCGGATAGCCCATTCTTTTGTATCTGACGGTTTGATTGCTTCAATAGACATATTACCAAGTGTATCAGATTTTAGAATATCCATAAGATACTTTCTGCCTGTTTCAGTTGATTGTCTAACATTAGGTTTTAAAGCATTGTGCTTCTCATACAGTTGCCACAAAGTCATTTTTTTACCGCTTGTATCAATCCCATCCATGAGGTCACGTTGCAGGTCACTTTCCAGTTCTCTTAACGACCTACAGTAGCGTTTTCCTTTTGGGATTGGGTCAGTATCTGTTAATCTCCATGAATAAATGAATTTATCCTTTCCATCCTTACCTCTGTACTTATAGACGTATCTACCATCCTTTCGTTGGCTTTCGCCTGTTTTTAGCACTCTTTTCTTATTATCTTTTCTTGGTTTCATAGTAGCTCCTTTCTGGTATGAAAAGAGCCTTGCCATGCGATAAATTATACCACATACAAGGCTCAATTCAAACTTTAGATTGTTTCAGATTCTAATAAAATTTTCTCCAATTTCACCCGTTTAATTAACAGACGAGAACCGTTGTAAAGAAGCCAGTCTGGATTGTGTGCAATATTTGCCATATTTCTTAACTTATTTTCTCCGATTCCAAAATACTGACTTGCTTCTGCGAATGTAAGCAAAAATTTATTTTCAATATTTACTGTCTTACTCATAATAAACACTTCCTCCTGCTTCCCAGACAGCGCATTGAAATGCTTGGTCATATTTAGCATTAAACCACGCCATTTCTAATGCTTCTGACATATTTTTATAACGTCCTGTTTTTACATATTCATGTGCTTCTTTCATCACTTTAGATTTATTAATTTTCAATTCATCACAAATCTTTAACATAATTTATTTCTTTTCTGTGTGTGACGGTGCGGCAATATACCACACCGTCTGTTTTTTTTGTTACTTCAAATGATTGGTGCATTATCAGCCGCACCCGTTGCACTGAAAGTGCATCTTAATCAATTTATGGATTATTTGTTACAGTAGTCTGCTGTTTTGTGAAACCTCTTCTTTTTAAACCAGAATATTTTTCCTTAAGACAGCCCGATACAGAATACTGACTAGTAGGGTCGTAAGGCACATAACACAGTCTATTTCTAAATGGTTCCATTTCATATTCCAAAAGCAATGGTTCAGTTACATTGCCGTCAATATATCCATCTGAGCGGCAACTGTCTGTCCATTCCCAGTCAGGGTTTTTAGAAATATAATCTTTTACACTATTAATAAACTTAGGATATTTCTTGATTTTTCCATTGGGATTGGTCTTTTTACAATATGTCTTATATCCTTCATAAAGAAAATCTTTAGCTGGCAAAAGATTCCATTTTGCTTTCGGAAGAATTGTATCTAAATATTCAGCTACCGAATTTGTGCTACTGATATATTCACTCAATGCGTCTTTAATCATAGGTGTTTCAGTAAATGCTTCCTTGTATTCCATATCCTGTAAAACCATTTTTGCAATAAATTCAAGAACATCCGTCCTATAAATCAAACGCTGTTTAATATAACGGCGTTCTTTTCCTGTAAAGCATTCAGAGAATTTGATGATATGTAAACGTCTGTAAAATGAATTACTCTTATCCGGCGTTTCAACTAAAATATTTATGCATTCCACTACAAGTCCATTAAAATAAAACTTATAAGGATTTTCGTACTTCTTATTGATGGTAACTGCATCACCAGTCACAACAGCTTTAAACTTTTCCATACCAGCTTTATTAAATGAATCAACTTCATTTTCATCTGTAATAATTGCCATTGCTTTTGGCAATTCCGCTAAACCAAATGGTTCTCCAAACTGACTAAGAGGAATATTTACAGTCACGCTGTCAGTCACAAGATTTCTAAGCAGTGCGGCAATTGTTCCTTTTCCGTTGTTTCCTGTCGGAGAATAAAACCATACGGATTTGCCACGTGGTGCAAGAGGAAGTAAAACTGCCTGTATTACATCTTTAATCTGTTCTACAAATTCTGGGGTGCCAAGTGAATTAAGCCAACTAATGACATCCCACGTTGTTCCATCCTCTTCAATATAAATAAAAGGATTAACAGCCGCCGCGTTAAAGTTAATATGGCTTTTGGCTGTAAAAACAAGGTCTGGTGAAAAAGGAATTGCTTTTTTATGCAAGACATCATAAATGCAATTGTTCATGGCTGCATAATACGGGATAACGCATTTGTAAATCGTACGGAGCTTTCCCTTTACACTACTAAAGATTTCTTTTTTATCCTTGTCCGTTGCTCCGGGCTTATAACGCTCTACGATACTTCCGAATAATCCCAATGGTCTATTTGCACTTTCCCAGACCCCAGCATTATCACCATCAGTATTATAATAAACTACTGGCAACTCCATTTTTTCTTCATAGGTCAAAAATGGCTTATTGCCATTTCCGCTTTTATCTCCACCGGTAACTACTGCCAGATGAGGGTGTGCCGACATAAGACGTACCACACAAATATTGGGTAATTCTTTTAATATTGCTAAATGGTGTGACTTCTCTCTAATAGCATTTTCACACTCTATTCTTACATTCAGCTGTTCCAATAAGTCATTAGAACATACATACTCATTTTCAAGAGCTGAACAACTGTCGATATACTCCTGTGTTACTTCTGCGTGTATCCTCGAAGCGGAAAGAAGAGTACGGTATGAAAAATTATCATCTAACATATTCTTAACTCCTTTATTTAATTTTCAAAGTTCAATTTAAGCATTTCTACTTGTAAACAAGAAGAGAATGACTTAAACTATTTATGTATTATTTTTTAATAATCGCACTTCCAGATTTGAACTACCAATTCATAATCTATATGGAAGTGTGATTTTTTAGTGGGTCATCCCTACTTCTATGTATCATATAATCAGATACCACTATGTTTTCAAAATCTGGATGCGTATTTAATGAGTCTGAGATGTATAAAAAGTCATCATTCATTGTTTCAATCCATTCCCTACAAAGTTCTATGTCCTTGCTTGAAACAGGTTTTTCCTGCATCTGTGATTTCATTAACAGTGTCACCATATGGTTGACTATGTCACGATGACTTCTGTATATTAAATACATCTGTTTTAACAATTCTAATTGCTTTTCTGATTCCATTTTCCTTTCCCCTTTCGGTTTCTTGATGATGCTATTTTAGCGCATCAAAACACATAATTAACCCCTCTACAAAGGAATGTTTGTCCATCTTTGCTTTCAGATTTTTCGCATTTTCCGCCAAAACAGACGGTTTCCATCTTTATCTTGTAGATTAACTTTATAAATGCTAAAATGGTCTTATCTACAGTGGAATTTTGTATGGTTAACGTGGAATTATTCCGTTAAAGTGTAGAAAATCCATTGTAACGGAATAATTCCAATGTGATAAATTTTAAAATACTATTATAAAAAGAAAGGATTTCAACAATGGACGATAAAGACAATAAAAATGAAATAGATAGAATAGAAATACTTCATACAAGAATGGCACAATATGTTAAAGAAAAAACAGATGGAAATATAGAAAACTTTGGAAAACTTTGTGGTGTCGCAAAAAGTACTATGTATGATTTAATGAGTGCAGCAAGTCATAAAACCCCAAGACTTGATACGCTCATTCAAATTGCAAACTATTATAATATTTCTCTTGATTGGTTACTTGGCTATTCTGATATTATGGAACTTTCTAAAACAAATGATTCATCATCTAAAACAAATGATTCATCATCTAAAACAAATGATTCATCATCTAAAACAAGTTTAACCTATAAAGATATGATTGAGCAGATTGAAGAATGGTATGACGATAATATTGTAAAAGCCAACTTTCAAGTAGAATCAGTCAATCCAAGAATCAAAGAATATATGGAAGAAACAGGAGCAGAACCATTCACATCTCTATCTGATATGTATGATGATACGGACGAATATGGCATACAGTGGACTAGACCAGATGTTTTGAAACTAAATGATACTTTTTTAGCTGTAATGATAATTACACTATACTATGTAAAAATACAACAGCCATATATATATAATCCGTTGAAAGAACAATATATCGAAAAGTTTGGCAATTATAGCGTACTGGGGATTGATATATCAAAAGAAACAGCAGAGGTTCAAGAAGAAATAATTGGCAATTATAAGAAATATAAAAAAGTTGATATTGATAAATTATGGGAAAGCCTAAATAAATATAAAAATGAAAATCTGTAAATAAAAAATAATATAACGGAATGATGTATTACAGTGAGGACATGTGTGGATGATGGTGTGACGAATGTGAATGGTATTGGATTGTTTGTGTTTTTCAAATAATAAGTGGTGGCAACAGGAACATGCAAGCCATGATGTGTTCGATGGGTTTAAAATGGATGCTGGCATGATGAATGCTTTATCATATAATAGAAATTGGTGCATCATATCAATCCTTTCTGTACAAATTTTCATATAGACACTCGCATGTGTGTATTTTGTTGTAAATTTCTAAAAAAAAAAGAAACAGCTACCGGATAAGGTCGGTAACTGTTTCTTTTTTGTAAGCACCATCTGCAGTCAGGAACAACTGCTTGCAGAGGCAATCGATTATACGCATTTCCACCCGGCGGCGATGAACGCCGCCTGTGTTTCTCATGTTTTTATAATTTTTTTACAAGCGAAACGTGCTGAAACAAAAAAAGTCCCGGCCCTATTCAGGGACGGGCTTATATAAAGGATTGAGAGAATGGCTTATTTTGATTCTACTGTCTTATGACAATGCTTGCATTCATCATAAGCCTTTTTGTCAACGACATAGACTGTCTTTGTTTCAGCTGGATGATGAATCTTAACTTCAACAGAATCTGAATAGTAGCTACCACATTTATCATTTGGTACAGCAAGAATGTGTCTGCAAACGTCAGTAGTATTCTTGAATTGTTCACCGCAACCATTGCAGATGTAGCGAGATTCCCATACTGTTTCATCGTATGCGTCTTTCACTGTAATGGTCTCGTCATGACCTTCTTCTTTATGATGAAGCCAATCATGGTCAGTCATTGGAACGCTTTCTGTCTTTGTAGCACCACAACCTGTACAAGTGTAAGTCTTTACACCCTCTGCTGTACAAGAAGCTGGTGTAGTAATTACACCGTCATCATAGTGATGACCAGTCGCTTTGATGCTTTCTGTGTAGCTGTTACCACAGTCTTTACAAGTGAATGTCTTCACACCGTCTGTTGTACAAGTAGCTGGTGTAGTAACTACACCATCATCATAATGATGACCTGTTGGTGCGATTTCTTCTGTCTTTGTCTTATGACAGATAGTACATGTATAGGTCTTGATACCTGCTTCTGTACAAGTAGGGGCTTTCGTTACGATACCGTTGTCATAGACATGAGCATCTGTTGTTGGAATGCTTTCGGTATACGTATTACTACAAGTCTTACATGTAAATGTCTTTACACCTTCTTCGTAGCAAGTAGGCTCTTTCGTAACGACACCGTCGTCGTAAGAGTGACCAAGTGCTTTGATTTCTTCAGTGTAAGTGTCACCGCATGTTTTACATGTGAATGTTTTCACACCTGCTTCGGTACATGTTGCTTCTTTTGTAACAACACCTTCATCCCCATGATGCTGTCCTCTTGTTTCAACCCATGCACCAGAACCATCTACATAATAATTTCCAACCCACTGATTTGTAACTTTGCCACCAGAACTGTTCATGTAATACCACGTACCATTTGCAGACTGCCAGCCTGTGAGCATCCATCCAGAACCATCAAACAGATAATCTGTTCCAGCAATCGTTTCCCAACCATTTCGGGTATATGTTCCATCAGAATGACGATACCACCAACGATTACCACTGGATATCCATTGACCAGTTGTTCTTGTTTGCGTCCAGAGACCAGAACCATTTACATAATAATTTCCAATCCATTTGTTGGTAGCCATTGCTCCGCTAGCTTCTACATAATAATTTCCAATCCACTTATTAGAAGCCATTGCTCCAGAACTTTCTAAGTAATACCATGTGCCATTGATATTTCTCCATCCAGTCGCCATCGCACCAGATGCATCCATGTAATACCATGTGCCACCAATGTTTCTCCAGCCTGTAGCCATATAGCCATTGCTGTCAAACCAATACCATTTGCCATTGATAGCTTTCCACTGATTCGCCGGATAAGAACCATTATCCTCTCTCCACCACCAGCCAGTATTGTTATGTACCCAGTTCGCGGCAAATACAGGCTGTGCAAGAGTTGTAACAGCTACCGCAACCGCAAGTGCAGACTTTAATAGTCTTTTCAGTTTTTGATTTTTCAATTTGCATACCCCTTTCTTGTTTATGATTTACAATCATTAAATTCCATGCTTTTCATTTTAAACGTGCAGTTTAAAAATGTCAATATACAGTAATCATTGTGATTATCATACCATCTCCCGGATAATGCACCTGCATCCTGATTATCATACAATCAAAAAAGAAAGGATGTAGACTGTATGATAGCTGAACGTATAAAAATGTTAAGAGAGAATCAACATCTGTCCCAGACTGCCTTATCCAAACGATTAGGCATCACGAGAAGCAGTATTAACGCATGGGAGATGGGAATATCAACCCCATCGACAACCTATCTTGTAGAGTTATCCCAGATATTCCACGTATCGGTGGATTACCTGCTCGGTCTTGATAAGAATACAAGCCTTGATATCACAGGGCTTGACATGGAGCAGGTACGGATTCTCACAGACCTCGCGGAACACTTTCGCAAAGAGAAGAAAGTCAAATAAAGGAAATCGTTTACAGAGGATAATTGCATGGATGTGGTTATCCTCTGTCTGGCTGTCTGACTTATTTAAAAAAAATAATTTAATTGTAATATATATCTTATTATCTATCGTAGGTAAATATATTATAGTTAACACATAGATAGAAATAATACAAAAATAAATAAAAATTTTCTGTAAATAGGTCAGACAACCAGACAACTATATATTCCTGTAAATAAAAAAATCTTTGAAACAAGTCAGACAAACGGACAAGGCAAAACGAACGATGCAACATATCCGTTTCACCTTGCCTGTAAACCATATCTACCTATTACGCTGGAATCTCTTCAATGTACTCCTTGATGCTGTCTGTTAATGAGATATATCCATGTTCTGTATGGATGCCGCCCTCTTCCAAGCGGATGTCTCGACCATAGCTCTCATAGTCGATATAATTACGCAACACTCCAAGCGTTTCAAATGCTTCTGTAAACATTCCGCTTTCTTCTGCATACTCATAGCCTAAGTCGTAATCGTTCGCAATATCTGGCATGAAATAGAAGCTGTCTGCACTGTAAACAAGGTTCATCAATTCCTCAACACTTCCTGTTGATTCCCCATATTCTATCATGGATTCCAACTGTTGAAAGCTGATATCTGATTCGACAATCATCTCAGCGAGACGGTTCAGCATCCTCAGATTCTCATATTCACCGAACGATTCTGTTAATCCAGCAACGTTGCTTTCATAATCCGTGATGAAGTATTCCTCGTAAACCTTGCCGTCAACCTTGATTCTTTTCAGCATGTCATTGATTGATTCATCAAATGTCATACCCTCGCGCTCAAGCGGAAAGCTGACCCATTCGCCAACCAGATAGCCCTCATTGTAAAGTCCTAAGTTTGTCACATACGCTCTGAAAACACAATTTTTCATCATAGCCGTAAATCTCCTTTTTTTTGCGAACGCTCCCGGACAGCGTCAGCTGTCTTTAACACTGGCGGTGGCAAAAGCAGGAAGTCCAGAGGGGTGTTAACCACCCTTTGGCAAAATATGGCGAAAAACTTTAGTGTTCGCTGTATTTTGCTACAGCGAAGTGGAAAGTTTTGGCACGTTCGCGGTGATGCCATTTTCACAACCTAAAAGGAGAAATAGAACTATCGGGAAAGCCAGAAAATTAACACATTTGCAGGAAAATACAGGAAATATTTGCGCTGGTGGCATTGACAAAAATTTAATAATCTGGTATAATAATATTATAAAGATATGAAAACTTGATAACAGACGAACATCTGTAAATACATTCAGCTATGACCTCAAGCGCGCTGAGTACCCCCGCTTGAGTGAGTATTGATTAGGGGGAATGGGGACAAGCGGTGTCCTACCACCAGAAGCCGCAAACGCTAAACAATAAAGAGTAGACAAGCAACAGATGTATGGAATTGCACATAGACTATGTGTATTATTTCATACGTTTGTTGCTCTTTTTTGTATTTTTAAATCTATGAAAGAGAGGAAAAAGGTATGGCAAGACTTAGCTTTGATGCAAGCATCAAAATTCATCGTTCTGGATGATTTACAAGTACAAAAACTAAAAAATCTGGACATGGTGGTGTCGCTGGATATTTGCGGCATATCGACCGCGAAACTGACCGCCTTAATAATTGTGAGGTAAGTCATAGCAATCCAAACATAAGAAGCGAATTAACGTTGCTCAATGAATCTTATTACAAAGATACTGGCGGTAACTGGTGCGGTACGGATAAGCCGCAAGATATGCTCGATGCAGTCAATCGCAGAATTGATTATGCGCGCGAACACGGTGCAAGAATCGCCTGTAAAGGTCAGAATGACACTGTTATTGTTCGCCCATTGGTTGTCCAGCTTGACGAGGAAAATATCAGCAAACATCCAAAGACATGGATGTGGGATGTTATTTCAGAAACCGAAGCAATGTTCGGAAAAGACAATATTGTCGGATTCTCTTTACACAGGGATGAGACGAACGAACATCTTCACATTGCATTTATTCCGTGTGTGGAAAAGCAGACAGATAATGGAACTGTAAAATGTGCAATCTCACAAACCCATTATTTCAGAAATCCGAAATCGCTTGCAGGAATGCACCGCCGCTTGCGTAAAGCATTAGTATCAAAAGGATATGACATTGACATGGAAAACAAGCCGATTGAGGAACATCTCGCAGGGTACACGGATAAAGACGGTAACTGGCATCAGCAGGGATTAACCCCAGACCAGTTAAAGGAACTTGAAAATAGGCAATTAGAATTAAAGATAGGAGAAATTGAAATGAACATTAGGAAATCAGAACTGGATAAGTTAGAAGCTACCATGCGTGACGTACAGAGCAAAGCAAAGGAAACGCAGGAAAAACTGGATGCAGAACGTGAAAAACTGGAATTACAGCAGTCTATTCTTGCTACTGACAGGCAGAACGTGCAGGAACAGTTAAAAGCTTTACTCGAAGAAAAAGAGAACGTAAATAAGATGAAAAAAGATGCTGAGAACATGATGGAACAGGCATCTGCTACAGCCGCAGTATGCGGACAGATTTTAGATGATGAAAAACATCTGAATGCAAAGTTTTTGGAGTTCCTCGATAAAGAGGGAGCAAAGAGAAATAAAGACTTCCGTGGTTTCGTAGAACGTTTATATAAGATGTTTATGAAACAGCGTAAAGATTCAATGAGCCCTTGGGCTTTAGAGCTTATGAGGGAACATCAGAAACAGAGAATCATGAGAGAACAGGGTCAGTTCCCTGCTAACACATCAGCTTATGACAACTCACCGCTTTTAATTGATAACAACAGCGGTGACATGGATTTGATGTTTTAGCCATTAACAATAATTCTATTGTAATTCATAAATTATATTTCCTTTCTGAGAGAGATAGCCGTAAAAAGCTATCTCTTTTTTCGTGTCTAATCGGCTGGGCATTTTTTGCCCATTTTTGGTACAAATAACAGCCCAAAAACCGCCCACATTTTGCCACAAATGATAATTACATATAAATACGCGTTGTGGGTTGTAAGTGGGCGAAAAATGGGCTAAAATTGGGCTATAATTTGCCCCTTGCATATGAAAAAAATAAGAGATACCCGATACGCATAGTACCGAATATCTCTTTACATGTTCATAATGGCAAGGCTCTTGAAAAGTAGTAAATTGGTAGTAAAATCACCGTCTTTACCTGTGTAAATCCTTGATTTTCCTTTATTTTATGGGCTTTCTTGAGATTTGGTTAATTTTTTACTAAAAAATGGTACATATATGATATTTGTAATAGAATTAGACACAATACTTTTCTGTAAATTGAGAATGAAAAAAAAGAAAGATAAAATATATACAACAGTAGAGTTTGGCTAAGTATCACTGCATGGAAGAATGCAGCGTCTCAATGTGAGAAAGGAGAAAATGCCATGAGTAAAAGGTTACAAATTGATTACATTCGTGTTAAAAAGGTTCAATTTGGCAAGAAAACAGAACTGTCAGAAGGTGTACTGACAGTCAACAAAGAAGAGCTTATAAATCAGGCAAAAAGTGAATTGTTCGGAAGCCTGGATATTAAGCTGGCTGTACCAGGAGAAAGCTGCAGAATCCTGGGAATTCATGACGTAATGCAGCCGCGTTGTAAAGCAGATGCACCAGAAACATCTTATCCTGGAATCTGGGGAAAACTTGCACCTATGGGAGAAGGCCGTACCGTTGCATTAAAAGGAGTGGTTGTATCGGATATTTATTATGCAAAATGCAACATCAAATATTATTTGGATATGGGAGGAGAATGTGCAAAATACTCTAACTTTTCCAGACATTACCATATTATTTTAGATGCGACTCCGGCAGAAGGTGTCAGTGATGCAAGTTATGCAGAGGCTTTAAAATATGCATCGTTAAGCATTAACGTTTATCTGGCAAAACTGGCAATTGCTGTGAAACCGGATGAATCAGAGGTTTATGAACTGGGACCGGTAGGTCTTGGAGCGGATGGTAAACCACTTCCGAAGGTAGCATATCTGGTTACGCATATGGCTTCTCATGATACTTGGAATTTCCTTGTATATGGACAGAGCGCGTTAGGATTTCTCCCAACAATTCTTCAACCAACAGAAGTGCTCGATGGAGCTATGGTATGGAGATATTGGGAGCCGAACTATTATCTTCAAAATGAAGTCTATATCAAAGAATTGATGAAACGTCATGGAAAAGACATTGAGTTCGTCGGTTTTGTTATGGACAACAATGTTATGAAAATTGATGGAAAAGATGCAATGAGTATGATGGCAGCTACCTTGTGTAAAGAAACTTTAAAAGCAGATTGCGTTATTGTAAATAAATCAGGTATGGGACATTGCCAGCTGGACAGTGCACTTGCATTTAACTGGGCAGAAAAAATGGGAATGACATGTGTTATGAATTTGTCTGCTGTATCTAATGATAAACCTGGTGATATGCTTGTCATATCAGATCCAAAGATTGATGCCGTTATAAACAGTGGACGAAATTACGACCTTCATCATCCGAGAGTAGAACGGGTGATTGGAGAAGGAGCCAATGTGCCTAGTTTGATGGGAATAGATGTGAGAGGGCCGTTTACACATACTACGAATTTTGCTTATCAGGGAATTTGGTCACAACTGGGTGACTGTTATGTAACTACAGATTCAGATTTGCCGGAAGTACCGGAAAAGGAGGCGTAGATCATGACAGAAAAAATCAGAGTCGTACATTATATTAATCAGTTTTATGGTGGATATGGCGGAGAAGACACTGCTAGTATGGGGATTGTTATAAAAGAAGAACCGGTAGGACCAGGACTTGCTCTTGCCAAAAATCTAGGAGAAAATTATGAAATTGTAGCTACATTTATTTGTGGAGATAATTATATAGCAGAGAATACAGACGAAGTGTGCAGACAGTTGATAGACACTGTGAAAAAATATAAAGGACAGCTTTTTGTGGCAGGGCCTGGATTTAATGCAGGAAGATATGGAATCGGTTGTGGTGCTGCGACTTCTGCGGTGACAAGAACATTGAAAATCCCAGCAGTTACTGCATTGTATGCGGAAAATCCTGGTACAGATCTCTACAAGGATCAGTGCTATATTCTTCAGACAGAAAACAATGCTGCAAAGATGCGACAGGTTGTAAAACAGGTTGCAGTTTTTGCTAAACGCCTTGTAGAAGGTGATTTTATTGGAGATGGTAAGAAGGAAGGATATCATGGATCAGGTCCGGAAATTGAAATCGACTATACAATTCCGGCACCAAAGAGAGCGTTAGCTATGTTGCTTAAAAAGTATCATCACGAGAACTTCTATACAGAAGTCATCATGCCGAACCATGAAGATATACCACTTCCGGTTCTGGATAAGCCATTAGATGAGATAAAAATAGCAGTAGTCACTGACGGAGGGCTTGTGCCAAAGGGAAATCCGGATAACCAGGTTCCGACAAATTCAAGATATTATAAGATATATGACACTCATGGAGTGGATGCACTGAATGCAAAAGATTATGAGGTCAGTCATCAGGGATACAATAATGCATTTGTACTGGCTGATCCGAACCGTCTTGTTCCGGTGGATGCACTTATGAAGTTGAAGAAAGAAGGTAAAATCGGAGAGGTATATCAGAAGTTTTATTCTACAGCAGGAGTTATGACTCCGATGGAAATGGGAAAGAAATTTGGAGAAGGAATTGCAAAAGACATGAAAGAAAATGGAGTGGATGCTGCAATTCTGACATCTACTTGAGGTACCAGCTCTCGCTGCGGTGCAGTGATGACAAAAGAAATTGAAAGAGCTGGAATCCCAATTATCCATGTAACAAATCTTACCAAAATTTCTGAGGGAATCGGTGCTCATCGAATTTTACGAGGAAATAGTGTGCTTCATGTATTTGGTAATCCGTCACTTCCACATGAGCAAGAAGTTGAATATAGAAAAGAAATGGTGGAAGAAGCATTGGAAATGTTAACAGAAAAGCCAGAAGAAGGACAACATGCTTTAATTTGTGAATAAAGGGGAGTCGGATATGTTACAGCAATATGGTGGAATTCAAGCATATGTGTTGCGGATTAGAAGGGATTTGCACAAGATTCCAGAAATAGGGCTGGAACTTCCTGAGACAGAAAAATTTATAAAAAAGGAATTAGATGCGTTGAACATACCATATGTCTGTTCAGAAAGAGGCAGTGGAATTATGGCAACCATAGAGGGTGCATATCCCGGAAAAACAATTGCGTTTCGCACAGACATGGATGCTTTGCAGTTGGAAGAGGAATTAGATATTGATTATAAATCTCTATATCCGGGATATATGCATGCCTGTGGGCATGATGCGCATATGGCAATTATGCTTGGGACAGCAAGAATGCTCCTTACGTGGAAAGATTCTATGCATGGAGTGGTAAGATTAATTTTCCAGCCTGGTGAAGAAACAGCCAGAGGAGCAGAAATTGCTATTGAGGATGGATATGTTGAAAATGTCGACGCGATTTTTGGACTGCATATAGGTACTTTATTTGGAAAAGAAATTCCTTGTGGAAAGTTTATCATATCTTCAGGCTGCTGTATGGCCTCTTATGATCATTTTATTATTAAAATAAAGGGAGAATCTTGTCATGGATCAAATCCGGAAAAGGGGATTGACCCGGTTCAGATAGCTTCGCATCTTGTATTAGCACTACAGGCTATTCAGACAAGAGAACTTATGGGAACAATTGCCAGTGTGATTTCAATTGGTAAGATTATAGGTGGCAATCAGTATAATGTTATACCGGATTCAGTGATACTGGAAGGAACAACTCGTGCGGTGGATGAAAGTGTACGGCAATATCTGGCAAAAAGAATTGAAGAGATTGCAAATATGACAGCTATGACTTTTGGCGGTGAATGCGAATTCCAAATTATATGGGGAGCACCACCGGTCGTAAATGACAGACATATGGCAGATTTGGCAGCAGATGCCATAGAAGGGACTCTCGGAATTCAATATGTGGAGCGGCATATGGAGTCACCATGTATGGCAGGTGAAGATTTTGCAAATTATTTAAATATAGTTCCGGGGGCTTTTTTATATCTGAGTTCTTCTAATACAGAAAAAGGAACAGACTATCCACATCATTCTTCACGCTTCAATGTAGATGAAGATGTATTGTGGGAAGGAGTTGCTGGATTTAATTCAATAGCAAAACAGATACTTCAAAATTAGAAAAGAGGAAATATATAGTGGAATTATATACAGAAAAAGAAGTGTATCGTCCATTTTGGGAAAAGGACAGTGCATTATTAGAAACAGAGCTAGGATGTAGTTGGCATAAATGCGCATTTTGTGATTTTACAAAGGATGATTTTTATATATTTCCTCTTGAAGAAATAGAGAAAAAAGCAAAAATGCTCGTACCATATGCAAAAGCAAAAAGACGTATTTTTTTGCTGGGAGAAAATCCATTTGTAATGGATACGGGGAAAATATTGGCAATTACTGGATATGTAGAGCGTTATATGCCATGGATTCATGAAATCAGTATGTATGCAAGGGTTGATGATGTTTTAAGAAAGGATGAGAGAGAGCTTCTTGTACTACGAAAAAAAGGAATTTGTCATTTGCATATTGGAATAGAGTCTGGAAATGCAAAAGTGTTGAAACAAATGAATAAAGGGGTAACACCAGAACAGGGTATAGAAGCTTGCGAACGATTACACAGGGCAGGAATTACATATTCAGTTACGGTAATTCCGGGACTTGGTGGTAAAAAAATGTCAGAAGAACATGCGGAAGATACTGCAAAATTTTTGAATGTCATACAACCTGAAAGAATATGGATGATTGGATTAAAAATCTGGAATGATACAGAGTTGTATAAGCAATATAATCAAGGTCTGTTTGTACCTTTAGATTTACGAAGTCGTATGATGGAAGCGAAAAAAATACTGGAGAATCTGAAAATGTCAGACTGCATATTTGCGGATACAACTGTATTGAATAAATATACAGTCATAGGTAAACTGCCGTATGATAAAGAAAAAATGATAAACTGGATGAATGAATTAGCAAAAGGAACTGAAAACTAACTCGGAAGCTGACTGGCAAGAAAGTAAGTTCCGTAGCTGTGTGATTTTCATATTTTTTGTATCCGCATATTTGTACTTTGAGGTGCAAGGAGAGATGTTTGGAAGTGCAAGATTTTTATTTGCAATCATGATTTTTGTTTCATTATATGGGATGGCAAAATATAAAAAGAATATAGAAGGGATTGTTTCAAGAAATACTTTGGAGAATCGGATTGCGGGGGCTCATTCAGGAGTTTTGCATATCCGATAAAAGGTAGTAAAGATTTTGGGAACAGAAAAGCTATAAAGGCAGCACCACAATGAAGGTGCTGCCTTTTCCTGTATTGCTTTCCACGGTGACTGTACCGCGATGCAGCTCTATGATTTTCTTTACAAGTGCAAGTCCCAGACCATTGCCTTCCGACTGGTGTGAAGTATCGCCCTGATAGAACTTGGTAAAGATTAAATCAGAGGTTGCCTGATCCATGCCGGGACCGTGATCCTGAACTTTGACGATGCAGGTTCCATCTTTTGTGTGAAGAGAGACAGATAATTTTCCAAACTCTGGGGAAAACTTAATTCCATTGTCCAGAAGATTGATCCATACCTGTTTTAGCAGTGCTTCATCAGCGAGGATGTCCAACTCTTCCAGATTAAGATCCAGCTTCAGATGTTTTTGGGACCACTTATATTCCAATAACAGAATTGCTTCCCGGATTTGTTCGCTTAAGGAAAATGTTGTCTGTCCGGAAAGGGAAGAGAGACTTTCAATTCTGGAAAGGTCAAGTATGGTCGTGGAAAGTTCTGATAAGCGCCTGGACTCTTCTATAATAATGTCCAGATATTCTTCGCGTTGATCTTTTGTGAGTTGGTCGGATTTTAATAATTTCGCGAATCCAAGAACGGAGACAATCGGGGTCTTGAATTCGTGAGAGAAGTTGTTGATAAAATCTGAGCGTAACATTTCTGTACAGGACAATTCTTCGGTCATGTGATTAAAGCAATCAGATACTTCTCGGAATTCTGCTGGGTGTTCCAAGTGGATTTTAACATCATAATTTCCTGTGGATACTTGATGAATAGCCTCGACCAATGTATGGAGAGGTTTGAGCGGCAGGTGGCTGATCAAAAGTGTGATCAAGGTGCCGATGATAATACTGATGATCCCGGTCTGGATCAGAAGCGGAATCTGTGAGGACGGTGGTCCGGCATTGATGAAGCCATGATGGATGAGCAGGATCATAACTCCGTTTCCGAGAAATGTGGATAATAACAGTAGGACAAAGATTAAACCGGTTGTAAGAAGGTTCATTTTTGTTCGAAAATTTAGTTTTAATTTGCCTGCATTTGTATGTGTAAAGTATTTCATCATTATTTTAATCTCCATATATTTCATTTACATGAGTGCCTCTTGCACCTGTGCTTTATATCCAAGCCCCCGAATTGTTGTGATGGAAAAATCATGACAATTCTGGAACCGGTTCCGGAGACGGTTGATGTGTACGCTGACAGTCGCATCGCCGGAATCAGAATCTGGGCCCCAGATATCGTCCATAAGCTGCATGCGGGTGAATATCTGGTTTGGGTAAGAAAGCAGCTTATATAATAGAAGGAACTCTTTCTGAGGAAGCAGCTGGGTATCCTTATCTGTAGTGACGGTCAGGGCATCATAATTTAGTATAGTATGTCCAATGCGAAGCTGGTGTTCCGCAGTGATTTTTGCCCGTCGCAGAAGCGCTTTGATTCTAAGAAGAAGGACATCCTCATCAGCCGGTTTCGTCATATAATCGTCAGCGCCGGCAAGAAATCCTGTTTTAATGTCATCCGGAAGCTGCTTTGCAGTATGCATCAAGATAGGGATATCATTTTTACAATCGCGCAGAAGCTTTGTGAATGTAAACCCGTCTGTTCCGGGGAGCATAATATCAAGAATGATGAGTGCAATATTGTTTGTCTCCATAATATGTAGTGCCTCATTGGCTGTTTCCGTGCAGATTGGAGTGTACCCGGCGGCCAGAAGAATTGTTTTTAAATAGCGTCGTATATTTTTGTCATCATCAATAATCAAAATTTGTAGCATAGAAAAGCCTCCAATTCAACTGATATAAATTTTTCAGTGATGTTATCCCCTCTTTCATTCTATGAGAGAGTTTAGCACAAAAATTCATTTAAAAATCTATTTTCACAAACTTTTCACTTTTGGACATGCAAAAGTTTAATTTGAGTTTAGATTCATTTTCTTTAATAAGACTTGGAAGAAAATGTAGGAGGTTTGTGATGATTTCAGTAAAACATTTAACAAAATGTTACGGTGAATTTACCGCAGTAGACGATTTGTCCTTTGAGATTGATGAGGGTCATGTCTATGGTTTTCTGGGACCTAATGGTGCCGGAAAGTCTACAACTATGAATATCATTACCGGCTGTCTGTCAGCGACATCCGGTCAGGTCACGATTGATGGTCATGATATTTTTGAAGAGCCGAAAGAAGCTAAGAGAGCAATCGGCTATTTGCCGGAGATTCCACCGCTTTATACGAATGAGACACCAGAGGAATATCTTAAGTTTGTTGCAGAAGCGAAAGGATTAAAAGGAAAAGAAATGGATTGTCAGATCGAGGGTGTCATTTCCCAAACGAGAATCCAGAATGTGAGAAAACGTCTGATTTCCAAGTTGTCGAAGGGGTACAGACAGAGAGTTGGGATTGCCCAGGCACTTCTTGGAAATCCGAAAGTTATTATTTTAGATGAGCCTACCGTAGGATTGGATCCGATTCAGATTATTGAGATCCGTGATCTGATCAAGCAGTTGGGAAAAAATCATACAGTTATTTTAAGTTCCCATATTTTATCAGAGGTGCAGGCAATCTGTGAAAAAGTGTTGATTATTTCTGGTGGGAAATTAATTGCATTTGATGAACCGGAACATTTAGAGAAGTCGCTGGCAGGTTCTAACGAAATCTTGTTTACAACAGAGGCAACGCGGGAAGAAGTAGAGGAAGTGAAGTCTTTACTTGGTGAAATTACAGAGGTGTCTTACCGTGAGACGCAAGACGGCCTTTTAAGTGTGACAATGAAGACAGATTCTGATGATATCCGTGGAATCAGCCGTAAGCTTTCTATGGAATTTGCAAAGAGAGAAAAAGCGCTTTACGAGCTGACCTCCAAGAAAGCAAATTTGGAAGATATCTTCCTGGAGCTGACAGAAGCTGCTGACCCGGCAGATGTTCCTGAAAAAGATAGTGAACAGGTGAAAGCAGATCTTCAGAATATGGAAATCAGTGGTCTGGAAGAAATTGGTGGTCTTGAGAAAGACGAGACTGACGAGGAAGAATACAGGAATAAAAAGAAACAGGAAGAGGAGGAGAAAACAGAGTGAAAGCAGTATTAAAACATGAGCTGTCCGGTTATTTTCATTCATTGACGGCATATGTATTTGGAACATTTCTTCTTGTATTCGTAGGAATCGGATCTATGCTCTACAATATCCAGCAGGCAGTTGCGAACTTTGAATATGTGCTTGGATTTATCAGCCTTATATTTGTCGGATTAGTGCCGATCCTGACTATGAGAGTTCTGGCAGAAGAGCGAAAACAGAGAACAGACCAACTTCTTTATTCGCTGCCGATTACAACGACAGATATTATCCTTGGAAAATATCTTGCGCTTTTAGTTGTATTTTTAATTCCACTAGTAATTGTTGCTTTTTATCCATTAATCTTTGCAAAGTTTGGAGATGTCTATCTTTTGACATCGTATGGAAGCTTGATCGCATTTTTCATTATGGGTGCAGCACTTATTGCGATAGGAATGTTTATTTCTTCGTTGACAGAGAATCTTGGAATGGCAGCAGGTATCTGTGTGGCAGTTGTATTGTTCAATTATTACAGTGTCAGTTTGGCAGATTACATTTCCAGCAGTGTGATAGGTTCCATTATCGCACTTGTTGTATTGATTTTGATTGTCGGCCTGATTATTAAGATCTTGACGAAAAATGATGCGGTTGCGGCAGGTGTTGGCGCAGTTTTATTGATTGCAGTTGCTGTGATTTATTTTGCAAAGAAAAGTGTGTTCGAAGGACTGCTTCCGAATATTATGAAGACGTTGTCCTTGTTTGAACGGTTTTATACATTTGTAAATGGAGTATTTGATATGACAGCTATTGTATTTTATCTGTCTGTCATTGTATTCTTCTTGTTCCTCTGTGTTCAGTCACTTGAGAAAAGGAGGTACAACTAATGAAGAACAAAACAGCTTTAAAAGGCGGTACTTATTCTATTGTATTGACAACAATTGTGCTTGCAATTCTGGTCGTGGTAAATATATTTGCCCAGGCACTGCCGTCTTCTGCAACCCAGTATGATATCAGTTCCACGAAACTTTATTCTATCACAAGCAACACAAAAGTTGTTGTAAATGCGTTGAAAGAAGATGCGACGATTTACTGGGTCGTACAGAATGGTAAAGAAGACGATGTCATGGAAAAGCTTTTGGACAAATATGATACATTATCTGATCATATTAAAATAAAAAAGAAGAATCCGGATATTTATCCGACATTTACCCAGAAATATACAAGTGATGAGGTTGCCAACAACAGTCTGATCGTAGAGTGTGGGGATCGCAATCGTTATATCGCATATAGTGACATCTACGTAACCAGTAAAAACGCGTATTCAGGCTACAGCGGAACGACTTCATTTGACGGAGAAGGAGCAATCACTTCTGCGATTGATTATGTAGTGAACAGCGAACAGCCAAAGATGTATATATTGAATGGACACGGCGAAGCAGAACTTTCCACAACATTTAGTAATCAGCTTACAAAAGAAAATATTGAGACTGAGGAATTTTCGCTTCTGACAACCAATGAAGTTCCGGATGATGCAGATTTTGTGTTAATAAATGCGCCGTCCAGTGATATTTCTGAGGAAGAAAAAAATATGCTGGAGGATTATTTTAACAACGGAGGTAAGCTGCTTGTTATGGCAGGACCGGTGGAGAGTGGAGACCTTCCGAACCTTTATAGCCTTTTATCGGATTATGGTGTGAAATCTGATAACGGTGTTGTTGTTGATACAGACCATGATCACTATGCTTTCCAGGCACCGTATATCCTGATGCCGACCATTGAGAGCGGCGATATTACAGATCCGCTTCTGGATGAGAGTTATCATGCAATCGTACCGATCGCAAGAGGACTGGAGATTGGAAATACGGATAAAGATGTAAATGTAACATCGCTTCTCACAACATCAGACGAGGCATATTCAAAGGCGGCAGGATACAATCTGACAACTTATGATAAAGAAGACGGGGATACAGATGGACCATTTGCGTTAGGAGTAGATATTACACAGGATGAAAATGATGGACAGATGATCTGGTATGCATCTTCTTATCTGGTCGATGATACTTACAACAGTTATTCTTCCGGAGCAAACCTGGATCTGGTCATGAATTCTATATCCTCACTGGTAGGGCAGCGTGACGCAGTTTCGATCAGAAGCAAATCCTTACAGTACAATTACCTGACGATCAGTGATTCTACTTCATCAATTCTGAAGCTTGTCATGATTGGAGTATTCCCGATTGTTTATCTGGCTGTTGGTATTGCGATTGTTGTGAAGAGGAGACGGGCAAATGAAGCGAACTAAAAAATTATATATCCTGCTTGGAGTTTTAGTGGTGATATGTATTGCCACATTTGCTCTGAGCAAGACAGAAGAAAAGAAAGAAAATATTAAAAACAGTGATAAAACGGTTTTGGAAGTGGACAGTGATTCTGTGAATAAAATCTCCTGGAAGAGCAGTTTGGGAAGCCTTGCCTTTGAAAAAAAGGATGGTACATGGACTTATACCGATGATGCAAACTTCCCGGTAGATCAGGATAAGATTGCCGAGAGATTAAAACTATTCAAAGAATTTGGTGTGGCATTTGAGATTGAAGATGTGGACGATTATGGACAGTACGGTCTGGATGATCCAGAATGTACAATCACATTGGAGACGGACGATGAGACTTATGAAATCTCACTGGGTGATTATAGTACCATGGATTCTCAGCGTTATGTTTCAATCGGAGATGGAAATGTGTACCTTGTGAAAAATGATCCGATGGATAGTTTTAATGTGACGATTGACGCACTTGTGAAAAATGATGAGATTCCAAACTTTAATCAGGTGGAGAAGATTTCAGAAATTAAAGTTTCCGGGTCTACTTCTTTGGATGCAAAATACAAAGAAAATGATGGCCTTTCTGACAATGAAGACGACATTTATTTTGTGAACAAAGATAAAGAAGAACAGCCGCTGGATACGAATCTTGTGAAGACCTATCTGAACAATGTAAATGCACTGAATCTTGGAACGTATGTGACTTATAATGCAACAGATGAAGAACTTGTAAAATATGGACTTGATGAACCACAGTATAATCTGGAGGTAAAATATACACCGAAGTCCGAGGATTCTTCTGAGGATTCCGGCGACAGTACAGATTCAGAAGCAGGCAGCAGTGAGAAAACATTTATACTTCATGTCAGCGCAAAACAGGACGACAAAGCCTATGTCAGAATCGGAGATTCCAAGATTATCTACGAGATTACAGAAGACGAATATAAGAATGTGACAGATGGTTCTTATGATTCGCTGAGACATAAATCAGTTGTAACAGCGGATCTTTCCGATGTGGACAGGGTAAAAGTGACGCTGGAAGATAAAGATTACACCATTGATCTGTCTGAGAAGAAGGGCGACGTTGTCAGTACTTATGATGGAGAAGAAATTGAAGGAACGGACTTTACAGATGCACTTAAAGCGCTGAAAGAAAGTGACTTTACAAGTGAAGAACCTTCTGAGAAAGAAGAAATCAGCTTTACGTTACATTATAAAGATGACAAATATCCGGAAAAAGAAGTTAAAATATATCGATATGATGGAACGAATTGTCTTGTGACAATTGACGGAAAATCCATATCACTAGTAAAACGAGATCTGGTCGTAGATTTGACGGAAGCAGTGAATGCGATTGTGTTGAAGTAAATGTCGTATCCCTTGAATCTGCGCGTAGAACCTAAATGTACAGGACCCTAGCGGGAGTAATCTTGCCAGGGTCCTGTACATTTATGTAATCCCGCCGGAAGTTCGACTTGAATTGTATGTTAAAATTCTGTGATAAGAAAGGTTTTGCCCTAGACAAGAAAAAATATATGTGCTATTCTAGTCCCTATTGAAAAAGGAGACGGTCATTTGGATATTTATCAGATATTAGTTACACATAACAGAGAATGGACGGCAAGAGAGTTCCTGTTTTTTGTTATTGTGTTTATAGTCGTAGCATTTTGCCTGCGGCAGTTGGTAAAAAGAGACAAAATGAAAGGCTTTCAGGCATATGCATGTCTCGCAGCTCTTACATTTCTTGCGATTGTATATGCATCGACAGTATTTACAAGAAATCCACAGACAGATTATCATTATAACCTTGATTTATTCTGGTCCTGGCGGGCAGTATTTCGTGGCAGCAGAGAGATGTTGAAAGAAGATATTTTAAATATTGTGTTGTTACTTCCACTTGGTGGATTACTTCCATTTGTCTTTGACAAAAAGATCCGCTGGTGGCAGGGATTGTTATGTGGAATAGTGGTTTCGCTCGGAATCGAGATATTGCAACTTGTTCTGAAAAGAGGGCTGTTTGAGTTCGATGATATTATGAATAACAGTATAGGCTGCATGCTGGGGTGCATGTTTGGAAATCTAGTGGCTTATCTGTTAGCGGGAAAACCAATATGGCATAGAGACAGATAGAAAAGAGTTTGAGAGGTTCATGAAAAAAGTTTTATTTGCAATTAATACATTAAATAATGGCGGGGCGGAAAAGGTGCTGCTTACATTGTTGCGGTATCTGGATCCAAAAAAGTATGAGATACATCTGCTGGTCGTGTTTGGAGAAGGGATTTACTTTGAACAGATTCCTCAATATGTGAGAGTGACGCATATTTTCCCATGTAAAAGTAAAGAAGCAACAAAAGAAATACGAGAGCATGCAGCTAAGCTATATGAACAATATGTAAAAGAATCTTACGATGTTATGGCTGCGTTCCTGGAAGGACCGTCCACGAAGATTCTATCTTACTGCAATGATCCAATGTGTCGGAAATATGCGTGGATGCATACGAACTTAAAAAAACGTCACCGCACGGCGGTATTTTACAAAAGCTTTGAAGAAGAAATATATGCATACAGTCAGTACGATAAGATTGTATTCGTGTCAGAGGCAATTCGCGTCGCATTTGGAGAAATGTTCGGTATAGAATTAGTTCAAAATGCAGCGGTCTGTTATAATCCTTTAGAAGCAAAGACAATCCGCAGAATGGCAGAAGGCTATGAAGTGGCACATGACAAATTTACAATTTGTGCAGTGGGACGTGTGATTCCGGAAAAAGGATTTCTTCGCCTAACCAGTATCTGTGAGCATATGGTAGAAGATGGCAGAGACTTTACTCTTAATATAGTAGGAGATGGAAAAGAATATGACCGTCTAAAAGAAATGGTCGAGTCTCATCATTTGGAAAAATGGGAGCATTTGATTGGATTTCAAGAGAACCCATATCCATATATAAAAAATGCAGACTTATTTGTCTGTTCTTCCTTGAATGAAGGATATAACCTTGCAATCAGTGAGGCGGTTATACTTGGTGTGCCGGTTATATCTACAGATTGTAGCGGAATCAAGGAAAATCTCGGTAACGGAAAATGGGGATATATTGTAGAAAATAGAAAAGAAACATTGTATCATGCAATTTCCAGATGCTTTGATGAACCAGGATTCTTAGAAGAATTAAAGAAAAAATCTGAGGCAGGTAGTATACAGGATACGTATGAAGGAAGATTAAAGAAGATCGAGAGCATAATAGAGGGTGTAGTAAACTGATAAAAGTGCTATGTCCCAACTAACGGGCAAAGGTGCCCCCTTTTTTTGATCACCTCTTCTGATTTGTGAAAAAAAGAGGTTTTAGATTCAGATGGGAAAATGAATTGTATAAATTGTGCAAATAAAATAAATAATAAAACAATATTGACAATTCTGGACGGGCATGATATATCAGATGGGAGATGCAGTGGTGGGAGTCAATCCCCCAGCTGATATAGCCTCCGGCAGGGCGCACATTGT
>ENA-OROU01000730-OROU01000730.1-human-gut-metagenome-genome-assembly--contig:-NODE-730-length-32922-cov-3.358627_pt1 | contig 32922 bp, 31 predicted proteins | sample MGYA00242131_ERZ509054 | MGnify/ENA primary metagenome ERZ509054 (study PRJEB26280, sample SAMEA2338749) | human gut metagenome | biome: human gut; feature: human-associated habitat; material: faeces... | reverse complement strand
CACCCCCTTTCCAGGGCACGCTAGAAAATAGGGGGCTTACGTCATACAAGATGTGTGTGAAATGACGGATGGTTGATGTCTCATGGTGGAAGAAGGGGCTTACGTCAGACTACTATTGTGTGAAATGACAGATGAATGGTGTCTTATAGTGGAAGAAGGGTGCTTACGTTATACAGGAACTGCGTGAAATGCCGGATGACTGGTGTCTCATAGTGGAAGAAAAGGGCTTACGTCATACTACTATTGCGCGAAATAACGGATAAATGGTGTCCCATAGTGGAAGATGAGCAGCTATACATGCAGAAAACTATAGTATCCGTCACAATCTGCCAAAGAATGTGACACACATCCATATCACCATGAGAAACGAATCTCCCGTCATTTCACGCAGTTCTTGTATGACGTAAGCCCCTTATTTTCTAAAGCGGGCCCAGATGGGGGAGTTTGAGGGGGCCTGCGGGCTCGCTGACTCGGAGCGGGCCCCCTCAAGTTTACCCCGTCACGCTTTCCCAAAGCCAATGGGGACACCCAAAAGACCAAAAAACACCGTCCCCAATGGCCCCAAATGGAAATGATAAAATTTCTCAAAAATAGTTCTTGACAACTAACGGAGGTTAGAATATACTAACCTCTGTAAAAGATAATCCTTATCAACAACGCAAAAAAACAAAGAAAAGAGGTAAAAATGATGCCGTTATCCATGGCAAAAGAAGGCGAACCCGTCGTTATCAAAAAGGTAGGCGGAAAAGATGAGACGAGACAGTTTCTGGAAAATCTCGGCTTTGTGGCAGGCGGCACAGTTACCGTCGTATCTGAGATCAATGGAAACCTTATCGTCAATGTAAAGGAGTCCCGCGTAGCGATCGGCAAAGATATGGCCAACAAAATTATGGTTTGATTCATAGCAAATCCGTGAGATACTGCACAATCCCGTGGAGCCGCTATAAAAAATCAAATAGAAAAGAGGAGAAAAACTATGAAAACCCTGAAAAATGTTGCCGTAGGGCAGACAGTCACCGTCAAAAAACTGACCGGTGAAGGTCCCGTTAAGAGACGGATCATGGACATGGGAATCACCAAAGGTGTGGAGATTTACGTCAGAAAAGTGGCGCCCCTTGGAGACCCGGTTGAAGTAACTGTAAGAGGATACGAGCTGTCCTTAAGAAAAGCAGATGCTGAAATGATTGAGGTAGAGTAAATTTTTTTGCCTGCGTGTTAGATGATTCTAACAAAAGTTAGCAAAGGCGAATAAAAAGAAAAGGAGCGAAAAAATGTCAGTAAAGATTGCATTGGCAGGTAACCCGAACTGCGGTAAAACCACATTATTTAATGCGCTGACAGGATCCAACCAGTTTGTTGGTAACTGGCCCGGCGTAACCGTAGAGAAAAAAGAAGGTAAACTGAAAGGTCATAAAGATGTCATCATCATGGACCTTCCGGGAATCTATTCCCTCTCTCCCTACACCCTTGAGGAAGTTGTAGCCAGAAACTATCTGATTAACGAGAGACCGGATGCTATCATCAACATCGTTGATGGTACCAACATTGAGCGTAACCTGTATCTGTCCACACAGATTATGGAGCTTGGTATCCCCGTAATCATGGCCATCAACATGATGGACCTGGTTGAGAAATCCGGCGATAAGATACATATCGACAAACTGAAAAAGAAACTGGGCTGCGAGGTTGTAGAGATCTCCGCACTGAAAGGAACCGGCATTCAGAAAGCAGCTGAGAAAGCAGTTACCCTGGCTGAGTCCAAAAAGAATGTAACTCCGGTTCATGAGTTCCAGGAAGATGTGGAAGCCGCTATCCACGCAGTAGAGGAGCGCCTTGGTTCTTCCGTTCCGGAATCCCAGAAACGTTTCTTCGCAATCAAACTTCTGGAGAAGGACGACAAGATCATCGAGCAGATGACCAACGTTCCGGATGTTTCCAGAGAGATCAAAGCACTGGAGGACAAATTTGATGATGATACCGAGAGTATTATCACCAATGAGCGTTATGTTTATATTTCCTCCATCATCGGCGTTTGCTGCACCAAGAATAAAACCAAGAAGCTGACCACTTCCGATAAGATCGACCGCGTGGTTACCAACCGTTGGCTGGCACTTCCGATCTTCGCAGTAGTTATGTGGCTGGTTTACTATGTATCTGTAACTACCGTCGGCGGCTGGGCAACTGACTGGGCAAACGATGGAGTGTTCGGTGATGGCTGGCACCTCTTCGGAATCGGAACTTCCTCCTACGAAGATGCAGCAGCTGGTTACAGCCGTGCAGACCAGATCGTAGCAGCTGTTGATGAAGACGGCAATGTAACATCTGTAGATATTGTTGATGACGAAGATAAAGTCATCGAGACTGTAAAGATCAGCGACAGCGTTGTAGCAGACGCAGAAAAGGTCGTTGAGGCTGGAGAGCCGGATCCCGCTGAGTACGGCGTATGGGTACCGGGTGTTCCGGTTATCATTGAGAGCGGACTGGATGCCATCGGCTGTGCTGGCTGGCTGAAGGGGCTGATCCTTGACGGTATCGTAGCCGGTGTCGGAGCTGTTTTAGGTTTCGTTCCGCAGATGCTGGTACTGTTTATTTTCCTGGCCTTCCTTGAGGCCTGCGGTTACATGGCCCGTGTCGCATTTATCATGGACCGTATCTTCCGTAAATTTGGTCTTTCCGGTAAATCCTTCATCCCGATGCTGATCGGTACCGGTTGTGGAGTCCCGGGTGTCATGGCTTCCCGTACGATCGAGAACGACAGAGACCGTAAGATGACGATCATGACCACCACCTTTATCCCCTGTGGCGCAAAACTGCCGATCATCGCACTGATTGCAGGCGCTCTGTTTAACGGCGCCTCCTGGGTGGCTCCGAGTGCATATTTTGTAGGTATCGCAGCAATCATCTGCTCCGGTATCATCTTAAAGAAAACAAAACTCTTCGCTGGAGATCCGGCTCCCTTCGTTATGGAGCTTCCGGCATACCATATGCCCACAGTCAGCAACGTGCTGAGAAGCATGTGGGAGCGTGCATGGTCCTTCATCAAAAAGGCCGGCACCATCATCCTTCTTTCCACCATCGTTCTGTGGTTCCTGATGAACTTCGGTTGGGTTGACGGTTCCTTCGGAATGCTGGAGGCTGAGCAGCTGAATGACAGTATCCTTTCCAAAATTGGTAGCTTCATCGCACCGATCTTCACCCCGCTTGGATGGGGCGACTGGAAGATGGCAGTTGCAGCAGTTACCGGTCTGATCGCAAAAGAAAACGTAGTAGGTACCTTTGGTGTTCTCTTTGGCTTCGCAGAGGTTGCTGAAGACGGTAACGAAGTATGGGGCCAGCTGGCAGGCAGCATGACTCAGATTGCAGCTTATTCCTTCCTGGTATTCAACCTGCTGTGTGCTCCTTGCTTCGCAGCTATGGGTGCTATCAAACGTGAGATGAACAATACCAGATGGTTCTGGACAGCAATCGGTTATCAGTGTGGTCTGGCTTATGTGGTTTCCCTTTGCATCTACCAGCTCGGTACTCTGTTCACCGGCGGCGGATTCGGCATCGGCACGGTTGTAGCCATCCTTCTTGTGATCGGCTTCATCTATCTGCTGGTTAGACCGTACAAAGAGAGCACAACTCTTAACGTTGGCGTAAAAGCAACAAAATAAAAATTATCAGGGTCCGAAAGTGAGGTGTCCTGTAAAATGGGAACAGTAGTTGTTGGTGTAATATTAGTAGGCATTGTAGCTCTGATTATCCGGAATATGGTCCGCGACAAGAAGAGCGGTAAGTCCCTGCAATGCGGTGGAGAATGCAAGAACTGCGGAGGCCACTGCGGAAAATAAAAAACGCAGCCTTTGGAGGTGTGAGAAATTGCCAAAGAATTCCGGAACAAGGAAACTGAAAGATCAGGGAGATTACAAGAGAACACAGATGCAGAAGGATCTGATCATCCAGAAGCTGAAGGAACAGGGACTTCGCATCACCAAGCAGAGGCTTATCCTTCTGGATATCATTCTGGAGGAGGACTGCTCCTGCTGTAAGGAGATCTATTATAAGGCCTCCCAGAAGGACGACAAGATCGGCTCTGCCACCGTGTATCGAATGATCAATACCCTGGAGGAGATCGGAGCGATCAGCAGAAAGAACATGTACAGAGTTGACTGCAGTCCGGAATGCAGAAAGGAAAACGCCTGCACCATTGAACTGGAGGACAACACAGTCATTGAACTGAATGAAGAAAAATGGAATCAGATCATCCGCACAGGACTGGCAGCCTGCGGCATCACCGCAGACGGCCAGAAGGTCCGGAGCATTACCGCAAATATGCCGGCCTGTGTGGAAGCCTGATCGGTTTCCGAGGCAAAACTGCCGCAAAGTTGACGAAAGTCGATTTTGCGGTAGTTTTTTTGTTTTGTTCAGAGTTAGGCAGATTTTCAGTCAAAAGTGTGAGTCATGCTTGCATGAACGAACACTTTTGACTGAAAATCTATTTGGCGGATACGCCACACCGACGAAATGCGAGGCATTTTGGAGGTGCGCTTGACTTTTTTGAAAAAAACATATTTTCTAATCCCCAAAAGGATGTTACAATAAGCTATAGTGAGATCAATGTCCGGTTACGGCCGGGAAAGGGGAAAGCTATGAACGATGTACTGATTATCGGAATTGCCGGCGGCTCAGGAAGCGGCAAGACAACTCTGACGAATCAGATCGCGTCACTGTTCCAGGAACATGTGACGGTTTTGAAACATGACAACTACTACAAGGCTCATGACGATATGACCTTTGAGGAGCGGAAAAATCTGAACTACGATCATCCGAACGCTTTTGATACCGGGCTGATGATTGAGCATCTGAAGGAACTGAGGGCAGGACGTCCGGTTCAGTGTCCGGTCTATGATTACAAAGTCCACAACAGGAGCAAGGACACGATCACCGTAGCGCCCAGCAAAGTGATCATCGTGGAAGGAATCCTGATCTTTGAAAATAAAGAGCTCTGTGATATGATGGATGTGCGTGTCTTCGTGGACACCGATTCCGATATCCGTCTGATCCGCCGTCTCCAGAGAGACGTTCTCGAGCGGGCCAGAAGCCTGGAATCCGTCATCAACCAGTATATGAATACGGTGAAACCGATGCATGAGCAGTTTGTGGAGCCCAGCAAGAAAAACGCGAATATTATTATTCCGGAAGGTGGTTATAATAAGACTGCCATGGAGATGCTCCAGAACCATATCAACAGCCATCTGAAACGGACGGCAGACTTATAATGGTAACGGCCGGCGAGATGCCGGATTGTTTATAAACAAAAAGGAGGAATTTAAAAAATGAAAAAAAAGGTATTAGCAGCAGTTTTATCTCTGTCCATGATCCTTTCCACAGGAGTAGTCGCTATGGCTGACGAGACAAAGGATCCGTCAGAAGTAAAGGTTGGAGTTATCACTGACGTCGGCGGCGTAAATGACGGCTCCTTCAACCAGTCTGCATGGGAAGGTCTTACAAGAGCGAATGAGGAACTGGGCATCACCACCAACTATCTGGAATCCCATACCGATTCCGATTATATTCCGAACCTGGAGACCTTCATCGATGAAGAGTATGATCTGATCATCTGTATCGGATACCAGCTGGCTGATGCGATGCGTGAAGAGGCAGAGGCAAATCCGGATCAGAAATTCGCCATTGTTGATGATGCAACCTGTGCAGATCTGGACAACGTTACCTGCCTGATGTTTGAGCAGGCACAGGCTTCCTATCTGGTAGGTTATGTGGCAGGTCTGACGACCAAGAGCAATACCATCGGTTTCGTTCTGGGTATGTCTACCGGTGTCATGAACCAGTTCGGCTATGGATACTGTGCAGGTGCACTGGATGCAAATCCGGATGTCAAGATTCTTCAGAACAATGCCAACAGCTTTGGCGATACCGCAGCAGGAAAGACCGCTGCAAACAACATGATCGCTGATGGCGCAGATGTTATTTTCCATGCAGCAGGCGCAACCGGCCTTGGTGCGATCGATGCCTGCAAGGAAGCCGGTATCTGGGCAATCGGTGTTGACTCTGACCAGAGCGTGGTAGCTCCGGATACCATTCTGACTTCTGCCATGAAGCGTGTGGACAATGCCTGCTACGATGAAGCAAAAGAGATCCTGGAGGGCGGCTTTACCCAGGGTATCCAGACCTTCACACTGGCTGACGGCGGCGTGGATATCGCTCCGACCACCGACAACATTGATCCGGAAGTCCTGAAGAAGGTAGACGAAGTAAAAGAAAAGATCATTTCCGGCGAGATCGAAGTACCGACAGATAAAGAGTCCTTCGATGCAAAATATGGTGATGTTTACCAGCTGGATGACTGATGTTTTTTAAATAGAAGAAACGGATCCGGGCAGAGAGGCTTTTGTGCCATACTCTGCCCCTTTTCCGTGACAGGAGAGGATTTTTGATGAGAGATATTGATATGGAACGGGTAAACGGGACGAGAGAGAAAATGCTGGAAACGGTAAAAAGTCCTGTGCTGACGCATGAACAGAAGGTAGCCGCAATGGCAAACCTGGCAGATTCCCTGCTGGAGGTAGTGGATCTTCCGGAAGGGCTTCATGACCTGATGGATCAGCCAATCGACTCCAAATGCATTTGCGACCTGGCAGAGGGTCATGCACCGCTTCGCCCCAGGTATATCATCCCGGATTATAAGAAATTTATGAGAGAAGGAAGTAAATTTCTCCAGCTGGATCCGCCAAAGGATCTTTTTGAGGCGTTGAATTCCCTTCTGATCTTTTACAAGCATGTTCCCAGCGTGACGAATTTCCCCGTATATCTGGGTGCGCTGGATGAGCTTCTGGATCCATTTGTACAGGATATGGATGAAGAACTGGCGAAAAAGATGATCCGCCTGTTCCTGATCCATGTAGACCGCACGGTTCTGGATTCTTTTTCCCATGCCAATGTGGGACCGAGAGATACCAAGGCAGGAAGGATCATCCTGGAGGTGGAAGCAGAACTGGAACAGGCTGTACCGAACATCACGATGAAATATGACGAGGATATCACATCGGATGAATTTGCCCTTATGGGGATCAATACCACACTTCACAGTGCGAAACCAAGCTTTGCAAATCATAAGATGTTCAAAAGCGAGCTGGGTGAGGACTATGTCATTGCCAGCTGTTACAACGGGTTGAAGCTCGGCGGCGGTTCCTATACGCTCTGCCGTCTGCTCCTTGGCAACATCGCAAAACGCGCTTCCAGTGTGGAAGATTTCAAGAAGAACCAGCTTCCCTATGTCTGCCGGGTGATGGCTGACTATATGGACGCGCGGATCCGTTTTGAGGTGGAAGAGAGTGGTTTCTTTGAAAATAACTTTCTGGCAAAAGAGGGCTTTATCAGAAGAGACCGCTTTACTGCCATGTTTGGTATGGTCGGCTTGGCTGAGTGCGTCAACCATCTGATGGAGCTTCAGGGAAAGACCGGCCGTTATGGCCATGATGAAGAGGCAGACGCTCTGGGAGTAGAGATCATGGATGAGATCGATGCGTTCAACAAAGCCCATGTCAATCCTTACTGTGAGGCGACAGACGGCCATTTCCTCCTTCATGCGCAGGTAGGCATCGACAGTGACATGGGAATTTCTCCGGGAACCCGTATCCCCATCGGGGAGGAGCCGGAGGAGCTTATCGATCATCTGCGTCACTGCGAGAAGTTTCACAGATACTTCCCGTCCGGGACCGGAGATATTTTTCCTATCGATACGACGGTGCATAAAAACCATGACTTCCTTCTGGACGTCATCAAAGGCTCTTTCCGCGAGGGAATCCGTTATCTTTCCTTCTATGCGGCAGACAGTGATGTAGTCCGCATCACGGGTTATCTGGTGAAAAGATCCGAGATCGAGAAGCTGGAACGAGGAGAAAATGTCCTTCAGGATACCACGGCACTTGGCATGGGAGCCAAGCACAACAGCCGGGTCTTCCAGAGAAAAGTACGGTAAAACCATGGAAAAGAAGGAAAAGGTCCTGGCGGCAGCAGATCCGGGCTGCGGCCGGGTACCGGTAAATAAGATCATTCCTTTCAGCGCAGTGGATGGTCCCGGAAACCGGACTGCAGTTTTTCTGCAGGGCTGCAACTTTGACTGCCGTTACTGTCACAATCCGGAGACCAGGAACCTCTGCCGGAATTGCGGGAGCTGTGTGGGAAAATGCCCGAAAGGAGCCCTGTTTACGGATGAAGACGGCAAAGTACGGTTCTGTCCGGAAAAATGCTGTGGCTGCGATACCTGTATCCATGTCTGTCCCTTTGGCTGCAGTCCCAGGATCCGCATGATGTGTGCGGAAGAGGTCTTTGCCGAGGTAAAGAAGCAGCAGCCTTATATCCGGGGCATTACGGTGTCAGGCGGGGAATGTACCCTTTATCCGGATTTTCTTGAAAAGCTTTTTGTCCTGGCAAGGGGAGCCGGTCTTGGAACCCTTATCGACAGCAACGGAACCCTGGATTTTGAGAAGTATCCGCAGCTTCTTGCCGTGACGGACGGCGTTATGCTGGATATCAAGAGCTGGGATCTGGAGGATCATCTGCGCGTCACGGGGGCAGCCAATGAGAGGGTGCTTAAAAATTTAGAGTATCTGGCAGCTTCGGGCAGGCTTTTCGAAGTGCGCACCGTAGTGGTACCGGAGCTTTTCGACTGTGAAAAGACCGTCCGTGAGACCGCACGTCTGGCGGCATCTTATCTTGGCAGGGGAAATATCCGTTATAAGATCATTGCTTACCGCCCCATGGGGGTCCGGGAAGCTTATTCGCATTACCATGTGCCTGATCAGGCATTTCTGGATCACCTGGCAGAGCTGGCCCGCCGGGAGGGAATGACGGATGTACTCGTTGTCTGATACGGAAAAGGAACATGGTCTGACCGGTAAGGCGCCCGATGCGGCAGCACCGGAATCAAAGAAAAACTGCTGACCACGGAAGGTATCCGGTCAGACGGAAGAGAAGGAGGAATATTGGTGAGCAACGTTGATAAACATACGGTGGCCATTCAGATGACAGGGATCGTCAAGAAATTTGGCGATTTCACCGCAAATGACCACATCAATCTGACTGTCCACAAGGGAGAAGTCCATGCGATCTTAGGCGAAAACGGTGCCGGAAAAAGTACGTTGATGAATATTCTGTATGGTCTGTACCAGCCCACGGAAGGAACCATCACTGTCAATGGGGAAGAGGTGGTTATCGACAGCCCGCAGAAGGCGATCGACCTGGGGATCGGTATGGTACATCAGCATTTCATGCTGATCCAGCCATTTACCGTAACGGAAAATATTGTCCTTGGCATGGAGCCAAAAAAAGGAATTGCGGTGGATATCAAGTCTGCGAGAAACCGGATCCTGGATCTTTCCGGGCGCTACAACCTGAAGGTGGACCCGGATGCGAAGATCGAGGACATCTCCGTGGGGATGCAGCAGCGTGTGGAAATTCTGAAGGTTCTGTATCGCGGAGCCAGGCATCTGATCCTGGATGAGCCGACGGCGTCCCTGACACCGCAGGAGATCACAGAGCTGATCGAGATCATCCATAACCTGACTGCCGATGGCAAGAGCGTGATCCTTATCACCCACAAGCTGAAGGAGATCAAAGCTGCCGCCGACTACTGTACCATTATCCGCCAGGGTAAATACATCAATACGGTGGATGTGGATGAGGTCAATGAAAACCAGCTGGCTTCCATGATGGTAGGCCGTGATGTGGAATTCCAGGTGGCCAAAAAGGAAATGAAGCCGGGAGAAACCGTCCTGGAGGTAAAAGACCTGCATGCGAAGGATTACCGTGACGTGGAAATCCTCAAGGGTCTGAACCTGAAGGTACGCCGTGGAGAGATCGTCGGTCTGGCCGGCGTGGATGGAAACGGGCAGAGTGAGCTGGTGGAGATCCTTACAGGACTGAGAAAAGGAATCTCCGGGCAGGTGGAGATTCTGGGAGAGGATCTTTTCGGGAGTACGCCGCGGAAATTTTTTGAAAAGGGCGTGACCAGTATCCCGGAGGACCGCCAGAAACACGGACTGGTTCTTGATTTTACGGTGGCAGAGAACCTGATCCTCCAGAATTTCGGTAAGGAACCTTATTCCCAAAAAGGGATCCTGAAAAAAGATCTGATCCGTAAACATGCCACAAAGCTGATCGAAAAATTCGATATCCGTCCCAGCGGCTGCGAAAACCGTCTGGCAGGTGAGCTTTCCGGCGGAAACCAGCAGAAGGTCATCATTGCCCGTGAGGTAACGAATGACGGAGAGCTTCTTATCGCCATGAATCCGACCCGCGGACTGGATGTGGGAGCGATCGAATTTGTGCATAAATACATTGTAGAACAGCGGAATAAAAACAAGGCAGTGCTGCTGGTGTCCTTTGAACTGGATGAGATCATGAGCCTTTCCGACCGGATCGAGGTCATTTTCGACGGACAGATCGTCGGAAGTGTAGCGGGCAGGGATGCAGATGAAAACCAGCTGGGCTTCATGATGGCAGGAGGTACAAAACATGAGCAGGAAAGATAAGATTTTAAACGGGAATGCACTCTATACATTCATTGCCATAATCATCGGCTTTGTTGCAGGAGCCGTGCTCCTGGCAGTTGCCGGGATCAACCCGGGACTTGCTTACGGAAAACTTTTAAACGGTGTTTTCGGCCAGGTGAAATACATTACCTGGAGCATTGTGTACGCAGCGCCGCTGATCCTCACAGGACTGAGCGTGGCCTTTTCCTTCCGGACCGGCGTCTTCAATATCGGGGCAGAGGGGCAGTTTGTAGTGGGCTCCATTGCAGCCTGTACCGTTGGTATCCTTTTTGATCTTCCGGCGCCCATTCATATCCTTCTCTGTATTGCAGCAGCCGTGGCAGCGGGGGCAGTCTGGGGCATCATTGTCGGTTTCCTGAAGGTAAAACGGGGGATCAATGAAGTGCTTTCCTATATCATGTTTAACTGGATCGCCTTTTACCTGTCCAACTATATTGTAAACCTGTCAGCCATCCGCAGAACTGGCGGCGGAGAGGCAAGTAAAGATGTGGCAGACAGTGCCCGCATCCTTGCACCGGAATTTATCACGAAGCTTACCCGTTGTACCGCAGCCAACTGGGGGATCGTCATTGCCGTTGCGGCGGCCGTTCTGGTATGGTTTGTCATCAGTAAGACAACGCTCGGTTATCAGCTTCGTGCCGTAGGCTTCAGCAAAACGGCAGCGGAGTATGGCGGGATCAACACCAACAAAATGTTCCTGACCGCCATGGCGATCTCCGGGGCACTGGCAGGACTTGGCGGCGCTGTCCAGACTCTCGGCATGGCAGGCCGTGTGAGCCAGTTCGCCAGCCAGGAGCAGTACGGTTTCCAGGGGATCACGGTTGCCCTGATCGGATCTTCCCATCCGGTGGGCTGTATCTTCGCAGGTCTTTTCTATGGAGCCATGAAATACGGCGGCGGTAAATTAAGTCTGGTAAAAGCACCGGCAGAGGTGGTTGATATCATTATGGGTATCATCATCTTCTTTATTGCCATTGCCCATATGTTCAAAGTGATCTTCAACCGGAAAAAAGGAGGGAAATAAAAATGGGTATCATCATTAAGGATCTTGGTCTTCTGATTAATGCAATGCTGATCGCTACGCCTCCTCTTCTTCTGGCAGCACTTGGTTCCTGCTTTTCAGAACGGAGCGGTGTGGTAAACATCGGAATTGAGGGGATGATGACGATAGGGGCTTTTGTTGGCTCTGTTGTCGCTTATTACACGGGAAACGGCTGGTTCGGCTTTTTCTGCGGAGGGCTTGCGGGAGCTGCCTTTGGCGTACTTCACGCGGTGGCCTGTGTCAGCTTCGGGGCAGACCAGACAATTTCCGGCACAGCGGTGAACTTCATCGCACCGGGTCTTGCAATCTTCCTGTGTAAGGCGATGTTTGATAACTCCTCTGACTCACCGGCTCTTGAAACGGCGAGTAAACTGCCGAAAATGTTCAACGGCATTTTCCCGGCAGGTTCTTTTGGCTACAATGTTCTTTCCACCTATTCTGCAGCCTACTTAAGCTTTCTACTTGTCCTGGTGATCTGGTTTGTCTTCTACAAGACCCGTTTCGGCATGAGGCTGCGTGCTGTCGGTGAGCATCCGAAGGCCTGTGAGACTCTTGGAATCAACGTATTCCGGATCCGTTACATCTGCGTGATCCTTTCCGGCTTTCTGGCAGGTCTGGGCGGAGCCTATGTGACTCTGGCCACGGTAAGCCAGTTCCGCCCCAACGTTATCGTAGGACAGGGCTTTATCGCGATCTCTGCTGTGATCTTTGGTAAGTTTACTCCGCAGGGAACCCTTAAGGCCTGTCTGCTGTTCGGTTTCTGCAACGGTCTGAAATCCCTTCTCGGAGCCAACAACATAGTTTCTCCGTATCTGATCTCCATGATCCCTTACGTAGTGACGATCCTGGCCCTGATATTCTTTGTAGGAAAATCCAGGGTTCCGGCTGCTAACGGAAAACCGTATGTGAAATCTAAATAAGAGGTAAAAGAATGGAAAAAGAGAAGCTGAAATCAATGCCGAAGGTGGAGCTTCACTGCCACCTGGACGGTTCGCTTTCTCGCTCATTCATCAGTCAGGAGCTCGGTAGAGAGGTAGATCCTACCGAGCTCCAGGTGGCTTATGGATGCCGCAGTCTGAAGGAGTATCTGGAAAAATTTGACCTTCCGGTGCAGTGCCTTCAGTCGGAGAAAAGCATGAGAAAAGCCGGATATGATTTTATCCGGAGCGTGGCGGCGGAAAATATGAAATATGTGGAAGTGCGTTTTGCACCGCTCTTTTCCGCCCATGAAGGATTTTCCACAGAGCAGGTCATCGAAGCCCTGCTCAACGGCCTGGAAGACGGGCGGAAAGATTTTGGCACCGAGTCCAACATCATCGTCTGCGCGATGCGTCATCACTCCGAGGAGGACAACCTGGCCATGTTCAGGGCGGCCAGAAATTTCCTGGGCGAGGGCGTCTGCTGCGGAGACCTGGCAGGAGACGAGGCGGCCTGGCCGATGAAAAATTTTGTCTATCTATTCGGCGAGGCGAAACAACTGGGCCTGCCTTTTGTGATCCATGCAGGGGAGTGCGGCAGTGCGGAAAACATCCGGGAGGCCGTGGAGTGCGGGGCCAGAAGGATCGGCCACGGCATCGCGATGAAAGGCCATCCGGACATTATCAAGCTGGTGAAGGATACCAGAACCGGCGTGGAGATGTGCCCTATCAGCAACCTGCAGACCAAGGCTGTGGAAGGGCCGGAGGACTATCCCATGCGGGAATTTCTGGATAACGGCCTTCTCGTGACGGTGAACACGGACAACCGTACCGTGAGTAACACCAGCATTTCCAGGGAGCTGGGCTTCATCCAGGAAACCTACGGTATCCGGGACGACGAGCTGAAGCTCATGATGGAAAACGCCGTGCGGGTGTCCTTTGCAGGGGACAGCGTGAAGGACCGGATTCTGAAAGAAATCCGGGCATTCGGATAAGGGAGGATAAAACAAATGAGAGAACAGCTGCGACAGATAAAACTTTGGAAGGTGATTTTTGCGGCAGTGGGTATCCTTCTGGTGGGAACCGGCGTGGCTTTCAACGCCAGGGCGGCCCTGGGAAACGATCCCATCGGCATTATCTATGACGGCGTCCGGAACGCGGCGAACCTTACGGCAGAGCAGCTTGGTATGACATCCAATATCGTAAACATCGTTCTTCTGGTACTGGTATTTCTGGCAGACCGGCATTATGTGAATCTGGGAACTTTTATCTATCTGATTCCCTACGGATTTGCCGTGGACCTGGGCGGAAAGCTCTATCAGGCCCTGATTCCGGCCCAGACGCTGCCGTTCCAGATCCTGGGCGCTTTCATCGGCTGTCTTCTCTTATATGTGGGTGTGGCAATGTTTATCACCATGGACATGGGTGTGGATCCCTTCACCGGCGTGGTGCTCGTCCTTCGGGACAGGCTCCACATGGAGTACCGGAAAATCAAGGTAATCTTCGACCTGTGCATGATGGTACTGGGCTTTGTGCTGGGAGGAAAACTGGGTGTGATCACGATCCTGACGGCCATCACCGCGGGACCCTGCATCCAGGCGTTCTCCGGCCTGCTCAAAAAATTCTTTGAAAGCAGGGGGATTGACTATGAGTAAAATGTATGAAAAACTTCAGAAATGTGTTTCCATCATCCGTGAGAAAACCGATTTTGTCCCGGAGGTGGCCCTGATCCTCGGTTCCGGTCTGGGGGAATATGCCCGGAACATGGATGTAAAGGCGGAGGTTCCCTATTCTGAGATCGAGGGCTTTCCGGTCTCCACCGTGGCAGGCCATGACGGCCGCTTCCTTTTCGGCTATGTGGAGAAGGTTCCGATGGTCATTATGAAGGGAAGAGTTCATTACTACGAAGGGTACGATATGACGGATGTGGTGATGCCGATCCGGATCATGGGAATGCTGGGGGCGAAAAAAGTGATTCTGACGAATGCGGCCGGCGGTGTGAATCAGGATTTCCAGCCGGGGGATCTGATGATGATTACGGATCATATTTCGACTTTCGTGCCGAGTCCGCTTCGGGGGGAGAATCTGGATGAACTTGGAACCCGTTTCCCGGATATGAGTCATGTGTATGACCCGGAGCTCTGCGAGGTGATCCGGAAGGCGGCGAAGAAGCTGAATGTACCTTTGAAAGAGGGAATTTATGTTCAGTGCTCGGGGCCGAATTATGAGACGCCGGCGGAAATCCGCGCTTTCCGTGGAATGGGAGTGGATGCTGTCGGCATGAGTACCGTATGCGAGGCCATGGCCGCGAATCATATGGGGATGAAAGTGTGCGGGATCTCGTGCATTACGAATATGGCAGCGGGGATCTTGGATCAGCCGCTGAACCATAAGGAGGTGCAGGAGGTCGCTGACCGCGTGAAGACGACGTTTGAGCGACTTGTAACTGAGATTGTGATGCAGCTTTGAGGAAAGCTGGAGAAAATATATTTGAGGGGGCCCGCGACTCGGAGCGGCCCCCTCAATTTTGCTTTTCTATGCCGTTGGGGTGGGGTGGCGTAATCCCCTGGCTGATCACTAACTACCTACCTCTTTCCATCCAGCCATTTACAAATACACATGGCTGAAAAGTAGTCATGTGCAAAACATGTAAGTATTAGTGAAAGAAAATTTTTGACATTTAAGAAAAAGTGTGGTAGAGTAAATACAAAAAGAAGGTACTGCCGATAGACGGTTAGCCTGATATATTATTTTGCAAAATAGTCGTCTAGTTTTTCGGGCTGGGGCGGCTATTTTTGTGTTTTATGATTATCTTTACCGAATGTGTATCCGATACTGAAGCAGGTCAAACCAAAGCTGACTATTGCGATAAAATCTAAAATACTCATTGGCTCAGTCCTCCTTTCCATTAGTTTCCCGGAAGGGTGTCTATGTATTCGGAGGATCACAGTCCGTATTTTGCATTGGTTTTTTCGAAAACTGAGTGTAAAAACACTCTGCAATCCTCCGCATAATAACAGGACTAACCGCCTACCGTTATGGCAGTACCCGTATTGATTATAACAGCTTAAATGACAAAATCCAACGAAAAACATATTTATATTTTACAAAAATAAATTTTTTGGTTGTAAAAAATGAAAGGAGAAAAATAATCAAATGGACATCATAGAATTAAAAGCCCCGTCCCCTGAATACGCCGCCGACATCTGGCAGTTCCGGCAGGAAATCCTGGAGAAGGATGCTGGAAACAAGGATCAGTTCGCAGGCTGCGGGGGACTTGAAAACTGTACCTCAGCGGAGGAATGGATCGAGCGTATGAAGCTTGGTGAGAGTGAGGAAAACTGCAAGGATGGCAAGGTGCCGTCCCATATGTATCTGGCAGTCCGGAAAGCGGATAACCGGATCGTTGGCCTGATTGACCTGAGACACCACATCAATCACCCGATCCTCGGAACATGGGGCGGTCACAGCGGTTACTCTGTGCGACCCTCCGAGCGCGGCCATGGTTATGCAAAAGAGATGCTCCGCCAGCTTCTTTCCAAGGCCGGAGCCCTGGGAATCCAGAAATTTCTTATCACCTGCAAAGTCGGAAATCTCGCCAGTGAGAAGACGATTCTTGCAAATGGCGGTGTCTTTGACAAGATCGTTGATGGAAACGGAGAAGAAATCAAGAGATTCTGGATTACGATTGACCCGGAGAAATGATATTTTGAAGGAAAAGAAGTAAGGATTGGAAAAGAATCCTGACAGTAATAAGAGAGCCACCGGCCTTAAAGCTCCGGTGGCTCTACTCTATTTTTTCTTATACCCGCAATCGCAATAGGGTCCCCCGGAAGCCAGGGTGTATTCCCGCACAAAGACGGAGGCTCCGGTGGCTTCGCTCATATCATAGTCCAGGTGGCAGAGGGCGGGAGTCAGGTCGTAGAGGCCGAGTTTTTTCATGAGGGCGCAGATGCCGCACTTGTAAAAACGGGCCTCGTAGCCGCTGCCGTCAGGATATTCGAAGTAGTCCATATTCCAGGAAAAAGGATTGCGGTCGGCGGCTTTGAGCCGGGCCGTTTTCTGCATCTGCTGTCTGTCTTTTTCGGAAAATTTCAACTTTCCGCTCTGGCGGAAGAACCAGCTCACGAGGGGAGTCATGCTGGAATCCCGATAGTAGTTTGTCAGGGTTTTCACATCCGGCCGTTTTGGCATGGAGAGGACGAAAGCGCCGATCATGGCACAGCTGACGATATTCATCTTAAAGCGATCCTCTTTTTCAAACTCCGGCAGTTCGCGGATGATCTTCTTGTACCGTACTTTCGCTTTTCGCGTGACTTCCTTTGCCTCAGTGGCATTCAAACCGAAGCAGGTTTCAAGGTTTTTGCGGAAAGATCTTGTAAAAATCGCCCACAAAGCCATGGGCATTCCCATATACTTCATTTTCGGACTCCTTTCCACTCTGCGATGGCTCTCGTCATGAGGACTTCAATATCCATGCGGGTCTTTCTGCATTCTTCCGGGTATTTTTTCGCTGCTTTAAAAGCGAGTTTTACGAAAAGACCGGAGCCGATGGGCAACATGGTTTTCAGCATTCCTTCCGGGAAGACGAAATGGGTGCCGTGCTTGTAGATGACGGCTTCCACCTCGCAGGCGTGGGGGCGTTCGGAGAGACGTTTTTCCATGCGGCGGATATATTTGGCGGTGTCCCAGAGAACGTCGTCCTCAGCGCCGATGAGAAGCAGTTTTCCGTGGATGTTCTCAACCTTGATTGTCTCGGCTTCCGTGATGGGATGAGCGGTCTCGGAATCGTCAAAAAGTTTTCTGGAGTTGAGCATATCTCCGGTGCGCTTGGACTCTGCGGCGATGATCTGCCAATATTTGGGATGCTGATAGAAGAAGGGCATGTAGGGGAGCGGCTTGCCGTGGTAGGAAAAGAGGGATTCTCCTTCGATGGGCCATTCCTTGCAGCCGTCTTTTTTGCCCTGCATGAAGCCCTGCCAGATGAAATCGCTGGGCGTCATGGCGATGGTGAGGGTCAGCTCGGGAAAATAAGAAGCCGCGGTCAGAGCCAGCGTTCCGGTGGTGGAGGCTCCTGCGATGGCAAGCCGGCGGTTTCCGGTTTTTTTCAACCATTTGATGGCCCGTTCAATCCGCTCGAGAGGATAATTGTGATGGCCGTAGTCTTTTTTCGCAGGGGACATGGTCAGGACGTTGATGCCGAGACTCAGGAGATATTTGACCGCCGAGCGGGCCATGTAGTCCTCGGGGTCATCCCCCAGCATGGTGATCATCGCGCAGTCCGAACCGGCCGCGCATTTCCAGTATGCGCCGTAAAAGCCATCTTTTTCCGTATCAAAATGAATCTTTTTCATCAAAACTCTCCTCCTCTGTGGTAAACTCTTACTGATATTATACCGTTTACAAAAGCGAATACAAAAGCTTTTATATGATAAAATCAATCAATAACTGTGAAGTAAAAGGAAATGGCGAAGATTTTGATTTTTGAGCTTTTGTCGGATAGATGAAAAAATTCTGTGTAGAACTGGAGATTGATTTTGCATAGTAAAAACAGTGAAAAGATTTATAATATCATAGTTGACATAATAATCTGATTGCCCTATTCTATCTATAGAGAATAAGCCACTTTGATACTCAGCCAGGAAAGGATGTGTTATTATGCCATTGCTGCAGCGTGAAGATTATACAGTAGAGGATATTTATGCCTTACCGGAAGGCACCCGTGCAGAGCTGATCGACGGGCAGATTTACTATATGGCTCCACCCGGCAGAAGACATCAGAACCTTCTTTTTTCTATCAGCCGTGTGATTGCGGATTATATTGATCAAAAAGGCGGTTCCTGTGAAGTTGATATCGCTCCGTTTGCTGTATTTCTGAATGAAAATGATAAGAATTATGTGGAGCCGGATATATCTGTGATTTGCGATACAAGCAAACTCAATGACAGAGGCTGCAATGGAGCTCCGGACTGGATTATCGAAATTGTCTCACCGGCCAGCAGGAAAATGGACTATTTCACGAAGTTGTTTAAATACCGTACTGCCGGCGTTCGTGAATACTGGATTGTGGATCCACTTAAGAATCTGATCCTGATTTACAATTTTGATACCAGCGATTCTGAACAATACACCTTTGCCGATACTGTCAAAGTCGGGATTTACGAGGATCTGTATCTTGATTTCAGCAGGATCAGGTGAGAGAAAACCATATTTTACCAAACCTCCGCATAGGATATAAAAATCCTGTGCGGAGGTTTTTTCTATGAATCTTCTCTGGGGCGGTATGCTGCTCACTGGAATTTTATACGGGGCATTGAACGGTCGGATGCAGGAGATCACGGATGCGGTTTTGAGCGCGTCCCGGGAGGCGGTGACACTCTGCGTGACGATGACGGGGATTCTGGCTTTCTGGCAGGGGCTGATGGAGATTGCAAAGGATGCAGGGCTCACAGAACAGCTCTGTGGGAAGATCCGGCCTTTGGTCCGCTTCCTTTTTCCACAGATCCCGGCGGATCATCCGGCGTATGAGTCAATTTCCATGAATTTCATTGCGAATTTCCTTGGTCTTGGCATGGCAGCCACCCCGGCGGGCCTGAAAGCCATGAAGGATCTGGAAATGCTCGAAGAAAAGCGGCGAAGAGGGAAAATTGCGAGCGGCAAACCTGCGCCTCCCGGAACCGCCAGCCGGGAAATGTGTACCTTCCTGATTATGAATATTTCCTCCCTTCAGCTGATTCCCGTCACAATGATCGCCTACCGGAGCCAGTACGGAAGCGTGAACCCCGCCGCCATCACCGGCCCGGCCATTCTGGCCACGGCGACGAGTACCGGGGTGGCGGTGATCTTTTGTATGGTGATGAATAAGAAAAATAATTTGCACTTTGCATGAAAATCCGTTTGGCTCTGAACGGTTAGAAAACAAAGCCCCCGTCTCTGGTGGCTTTGTTTTCTCGGAGCAAAAGAATGTGATTTTGGAGTGGAAATTGTTTTAAGATGTGCTATTATAAAAATCGCGAAATAAATAGTTAGCGTTAACTTACTTTTTGGGGAGATTCACTTGAAAAAATATCTGATAAAAAGGCTTGCAGGTACGATTCCTGTTCTTATAGGGGTGACGGTGTTGTGCTTTATTCTTATGACAGCTTCGGGAAAAGATCCTGCCCTGGCTGTTGCGATGCGAAGCAATTCGGCAGGCGATACGGCACTCATAGCTTCCCTGCGTGAAGAAATGGGACTTGATGAGCCGCTGCCTGCACGCTATTTCCTGTGGCTGAAAGGCTTGCTTACGGGTGATATGGGAAAATCGGTAGTTACCTATCACAGCATAACGGATGATATAAAGAGTTTTTTTCCTGTAACATTCCGACTTGTTATTATGGCAATGGGCTGGATGATACTTATTGTTTTTCCTATATCCATGTTGTGTGCAAGGTTTCATAATAAAATGTTTGATCATATTGTGAGGCTGCTGAATATAGGCGGGATCTGCCTGCCGGTTTTCTGGCTCGGATTTATGCTTCTGCTGCTGTTTGCAGTCAGACTGCAGATATTCAGCGTTGCTCCGAAGGCGGGAATAAAAGGATATATACTTCCGTCGTTTGCCCTGGCGTTTCCGTCAGCCTGCGGAGCAATCAGGGTAATGCGTTCATCCCTGCTTTCAGAAATAAGCTCGGATTATGCAGCATACGCACGGACAAGAGGGCTGTCCGAATGGCAGATAATCCTACGACACGGATTAAAAAATTCATTGCCGCCTGTGATAACTCTTTTCGGTCAGTATCTTGGATATATGCTTGCAGGAAGCGCTGTTGCAGAAAAGGTTTTTTCACTGAACGGGGTAGGAACCTATCTTATTTCCTGTGTTGTGAGCGGAGATTCTCCTGCTACGGCCGCCTGCATTGTGATAATTGCGGTAGTGTTTGTGACTGCAAATCTTGCAGCGGATGTGATAAACAGGTTGATATGCCCATGGATGGTGAGGGAGATAAATGACTAAGAAAATTTTTTCAAAACCACAGGCGGTCATAGGACTTATACTTATTACAATCGTAATTATATGTGCGATATTTGCACCTGTAATAGCACCAAATCCGCCGGACCAGATAGATCCATCGCTCAAATACCATGAGGCGGATGCCAATTATCCTCTTGGAACGGATCAGCTCGGAAGATGCGAGCTTTCACGCCTTATTTACGGTGCGAGATATTCCATTGGAATGAGTGTTCCCATGATGCTGATACTCGGAGTGTTGGGGCTTATTATAGGAACCTTCAGTGCCTGTGCAGGCGAAAAGGTCGACAGGATAATCACATTTATCTGTGATGTTTTTATTTCCTTTCCGTCGCTCATAACAGCCATTGCTGTGATAAGTATCCTCGGAAACGGCATACAGAATATCGCTATTGCTGTTGTGATCTCTATGTGGGCGTGGTTTGCAAGAATGGTCCGTTCATATGCGGTAACAGAGATGGGCAAAGAGTATATTACAGCTGCAAGAATAAGCGGCTGCGGCACGGCAGGCCTGATATTCAGACACCTGATACCGAATATTCTTCCGCAGTGTATCGTTTATATGAGTACGGGAGTTGCTTCTGCGATCATCATGATATCAAGCTTTTCATTTCTGGGACTTGGGCTTCCCCAGGGCACTGCCGAATGGGGTGCTATGATGGATGAAGCGAGAACGGGGCTTTACAGTCACCCCGAGATGCTTGTTTATCCCGGAATCTGCATTCTTATCACTGCAGGCGGCTTTAATCTTTTCGGCGAAGCTCTGCGTGATGCACTGACCTCTGAGGGAGGAATATAGATGCTGCTTGAAATAAAAAAGCTTTCCGTGAGAGTAAAAAGCAGCGGATTAAAAGCTGTTGACGGAATTGATCTTTCTGTTGATGCAGGCGAACCGCTTCTGATACTTGGCCAGTCAGGCAGCGGAAAGACAATGATATGCCGTGCGCTGTTTGGCCTTACGGACAGATATGATTTCGACGTATCGGGACAGATAGTTTTTGAAGGAGAAGATATTCTGTCGGCAGATGCAAAGAAACGAAGGAAACTTTACGGAAGCGATATCGCGCTTATCCCTCAAAATCCGATGACAGCCTTTGACCCTTCCTGCAAAATTGGGAATCAGCTTGCGGAAACATACAGACTTCATAATAAAAGCAGTGCCAAAGCAGCCCGAAATGCTGTTCTTGAAGCGATGCAAAGGGCAGGATTGGAAGACTGCAAAGCGGTGTGGTCAAGTTATCCATACATGCTTTCAGGCGGAATGCTGCAAAGGGCAGCTGTGGCGGCAGCGATTATGAACCGTCCCAGGCTGATCATTGCAGATGAGCCTACCACCGCCCTTGACGCAGAGCACAGAATAGCAGTCACGGATATGCTTAAAAGTCTGTGCGGCAGTGCAGCTGTCATAATGGTAACTCACGATTTTGCTGTGGCAGGCCGCTTCGGCGGGCATGCTTATATAATGAAGAATGGCGTTTTTGTGGAGCAGGGCGATATAAAGAAAATGATCTCCTCTCCCGAAAATGAATATACAAAGGAGCTGCTGGATGCCGCTCTGCTGATATGAGGTGAGACATATTTTAACGGCAACTGATATTACCAAATATTTTGTCACGGATGGAAAAAAATTTGCTGCAGTCAATCATGAGAGTTTCTTTCTGGATAAAAGCGAGTTCTGCTCTCTTGTAGGAGAAAGCGGATCGGGAAAGACCACTCTTGTGAAGATAATTTCGGGACTTATTTCTCCTGACAGCGGAACTGTCATGTGTGACGGAGAAATCCTGACTCCCAGGCTGCGAAGAAAAAACAAGGCGCTCTGTGCAAAACTTCAGCTTGTTCTTCAAAACAGCAGAGCTGCTCTTGACCCCTGCTTTTCCGTATATGAAACCATTGCAGAACCGATAAAAAATCTGAAAAAATGTTCAGGTGAAGAAGAAAGAAAAACGGTTGAGAAGCTTATGGAACAGATGGAGCTTCCGCAAAATATTCTTTCGCGGCGTTCGGGAGAGCTTTCGGGAGGACAGCAGAAGAGAATCTGTATTGCCCGGGCTCTTGCGGCAGATCCGGATTACATAATTTTTGATGAAGCTGTCAGCGGACTGGATGCCGCGGTGAGAAAAAGTGTCCTTGATCTGCTTATAAGGATACAGAAAAACTCAGGAAAAGGCTTCCTGCTTATCACTCATGATATAGATGCCGCTCTTTACACATCACAGAGGATCGCCGTTATGAAAAGCGGCAGGATACTTGAAACTGTAAAATATTCAGGGGATATAAAGGTATTTGAAAGTGAATACGCCAAAACACTTATAAACTCCTCGTTATCAGGAATAAAAAAACAGGATATTTCCGCCAAAAGCGGTTAATATACAGCAAATTTCCACAGAAAGGAAGATAATATGAAAATGAAAAAGTTTTTTGCTGCGGCTACGGTACTTTCGCTTTGCGCAAATATGGCTGTCTGCGGCAGCACGAGCAGAGCAGCTGACAATCAATCAGAGGAAAACAAAAACGTAACTCTCTGCGAGAGCTGGACCTTTGATGCAGGCTTTTATGCTGTCGTTCATGGCGGAATGTCCTCAAATTACGGCATATCCTACTGGGAACATAATTTTTACGATACCCTTGTTGCCTATGAGGATGGTGAATATAAGGGCAGTCTTGCAGAAAAATGGGATGTGAGCGAGGATGGAAAGGAATACACCTTCACCCTCAGGGACGGCATCAAATTCTCCGATGGAACTCCCTGTGATGCGGCAGCGGTAAAAAAGAGTCTTGAAGCTGCAGCAGTGAACCTTGGAGCGTATATCGGTTCATACGGAAAACTCATGACAGTCATCGACACGATTGAGGCTCCCGATGAATCCACGGTTGTTATAAAGCTCACCCAGCCTTACTATGGTACTCTCAACGACCTTTCCACCTGTAATCCTCTCGGTATCGTAAACCCGAACGGCTTTAACGATGACCTTACATATAAAGCCGATGATTTCCAGACAATGACGATGGGAACAGGGCCATATATGTATCAGGGAGACTTCGACGGAAGTGTTTATACTTTTGTCCGCAATCCATATTACTGGGGTGAAGCTCCCGAGGCAGATACATTCAAGATAAAGGTTATCTCCGATAACGATGCAAAGGTGCTCGCACTCAGAAGCGGCGAGATCGATGCCATAACAGGTGCAGCAAGACTCAGTGCAGATGCTTACACGGAACTTTCTGCAGACAACTCTTTCGGCACAGCAATCAATGATGAACCTACTCTTACAAATTATATAGGTTTCAATATGGCAAAGGCTCCCTTTGATGATAAAAATGTGCGTCTTGCCGTTGAATATGCTATTGACAGGGATTCCATATCAAACGATGTTTTCCAGGGAACAATGACACCTGCCGAGACTCTTTTCAGTAAATCAAAGCCGTACTGTGATGTTGATGCTACTGTTTACAGCTATGATCCGGATAAGGCTGCACAGCTTCTCGAGGAAGCTGGCTGGACGGATTCTGATGGAGACGGCATCAGGGATAAGGATGGAGTTCCGCTTGAGATGACTATGCTTTACACAAGCGATTACGGAAGCATCGGCGACGGTATGCTTGCCATCGCTTCTCAGCTCGGCAAGGTCGGTTTCAAGGTGGATGTCTCTGAGATGGATATGATGACCTACTACGAAGCTTCGATGAACGGTGAATATGATATTATCCACTATCGCACCTATGGCGGTTCGTTTGACCCCTTCACGCCCATTACCAATATGGATCCCGCAGTCAGCGCAGATCCCGTTGCAGTGCAGTTTGCCGCATTCCTGCCTGAGGGAATTGTTTCCGAGCTTAACTGCTCCTCCGATGAGAACCGTATAAAGGAGATATACAACACAATCCTCACGACTATTCCTGATGAAGCTCTCTGCGTTCCTTTTGCAAACACAGTTGAACTTGCCGCATGGAACAGCGATAAGATAAACAGCTATAAATTCTGCCCGGACAGCCAGTATGTTGAAGTAAGCGGAATCGATCTTAAATAAAGTTATCAGCTGCACATCTGTCAGAAATAACAGATGTGCAGCGTATTTGTATTTAAGGAGGATTTATGAAAAAGATAAGCCCCGAAACATGGAGAAACTACAAATTTGCAGGTGAAGAGGATGGAAAGAACTGCACGATCTATTATCTTTCTGATTCAGATGGAAGCGGAAAAGGAATCATGCATGTTTATGAAGTCATGCCCGGGATACTTATGTCCTATGATGTTCTTGATATGAAGTCATGCTGGCAGGACACTCCGCCCGTTCCGGGGTTTATTCAGATAAACTACTGTAACGAGGGCTGCTTTGAATTTGAGCTTGAAACAGGTGAAATCGGTTTCTTAAGCAGCGGAGATCTTGCAATAAGCGATACAAACGGCTCACAGTTCGTATCTTCACATATTCCTTACGGCAAATACAGAGGAATTTCTATTATGATCAATATTGAAAAGGCACAGCCTGTCATAGACAAGCGGATACCTGAAGCAGAAATAGATCTCAAACGCATTTCAGAGCGTTTATTCAGCAATTCACCGACCTTTTTTATAAGAGCCAAACCTGCTCTTGAGCATATTTTCTCAGAGCTGTATCATGTTGATGAAAAGATACGCAGGCCTTATATGGTGCTGAAAACACTGGAGCTTTTGTGCTTTATAAATGCAGGCGGATATGAATGTCAGGAGCGTCTGCCGAGCTTTTCCCATGCGGTTGCAGAGGCGGTAAAGGAAGTATATGCCTACATAAATCTTCATTTTATTGATGAGATCACCATAAGCGAACTTGCATTGAAATTCTGTATTTCCGAGACAAATCTCAGCAGTTGCTTCAAGCGCCTTTACGGTCAGCCTGTGGGCGCTTATATCAGAGCTAAAAAGCTCCGATATGCGGCTGAACTCCTTTCGGGACGCACGGAAATGAGCGTCGGAGATGTTGCTCACCTCGTCGGATACGGCAATCAAAGCAAGTTTGCTTCGGCATTCCGTGCGGTTTACGGCTATCCCCCGCTTGAATATCGCCGGCGAATGAAAAATAATGCTTCGGAGCAAAAAAAACGCTTTCCGGAGTAGAAAAAAGATGTATGAAATCTGTAATATTAAGAGGTACACAGTAAGTGTGCCTTTTTTATTTTATATTAGTTAGCCAATGCTAATAAGAGGAGGAGCGAAATGTCATCTATATTAAAGTATGCGGGAAAGTACAGACGACACATTTTTACAGCACTTGTACTTATCTCGATAAGCGTCCCCATAGGGGTTGTGCCGTATTTTCTTATAAGCGGTCTTATCGGGAAATACATCAGTGAAGCTGCTGTAATGGCAGATGTTGTAAGGACATCTGTGCTTATATTGATTTGCTTTACGGTAAAGTATATTCTTTACGGAGAGGGGCTCAATCTTTCCCACGAGGGAGCTTTCGGAACACTTTACAATATGCGTGTGAAGCTTGCAGACGAGCTTATGCATCAGCCATTGGGCGAGGTCGCAGACGGCGGAACGGGAAAATACAAGAAAAGCTTTGTGGAAGAGATCGGACGCATTGAACTTATGCTTGCACATATGCTTCCCGAGGGAATCCCCAATCTTATTATGCCGTTTATTGTGCTGGCGGTGATCTTTGCGACAGACTGGAGAATGGGACTGCTTTCGCTTGCATCGCTGCCATTCGGAATTATCGGAATGGGAATGATGATGAAATCAGGAATGAAGAAAATGCCGTTTTATTACGAAGCAGGAGCAAAGCTCAACAATGCTGTTGTTGAGTATGTTTCAGGAATGGAAGTAATAAAGATTTTTGGCCAGACCACAAGCTCATTCAAAAAATACTCCGATACAGTGGAGAATTATAAGACATTTACCCTTGACTGGTTCAGGGAGAGCTGGCGTTCCATGTCGCTGGTTTATGCGGGAATGCCCTGTACGGTTCTGCTTACATTACCTGTCGGTGCGATACTGTATTACAATGGCAGTCTTGATCTTAATACATGGATCTTTGTTCTTATGCTTGATCTCAGCATGAGCGGACCGCTTACGAGAGTGATAAATTTCTTTCCGATGTTTCCGCAGGTGGATTACACCGTAAAGCAGCTGGAAGCTCTTTACAGCGCGGAGGATGTTCATTCGGGAAATATTTCCGAGCGGCCGGAAAGCTATGATGTGGAATTTAAAAATGTTACATTTGCATATAAGGACAGGGACGTTCTTAAAAATGTGAGCTTTAAAGCGGAGCAGGGGAAAAAGACAGCTCTTGTTGGTGAATCGGGCAGCGGAAAATCTACAGCAGCAAGACTGGCTGTTCATTACTGGGACGTTTCCGACGGAAGCATAACCATAGGGGGACGTGACATTCGTGAATATACTTTTGATACGCTTATGAGTATGACAGCCTATGTTGCCCAGGATAATTTCCTTTTCAGAGGTACGATTGCTGATAATCTCCGCATGGGAAAAAAAGACGCAACCATGGCTGAAATGACAGCAGCGGCAAAGGCTGCTGCCTGCCACGACTTCATTTCAAAACTTCCTCACGGTTATGATACGGAGGTAGGCGTTCTTGGCGGAAAGCTTTCTGGCGGTGAGCGTCAGCGTATAACCATTGCAAGAGCGATATTGAAAAATGCACCTATAATTATCCTTGATGAGGCCACTGCATACACCGATGCGGAAAATGAGGAGCTTATAACAAACGCTCTGAATGAACTGACAAAGGGCAGAACAGTCATTATGATAGCTCACAGACTCGGGACGATCGCAGATGCCGATAACATAGTCGTGCTTGACAGCGGCAGAGTCTCGGCAAACGGCACGCATGATGAGCTTATGGAAAACAGCAGTATTTACCGCAGGCTGTGGCAGATGAGCCTGGAAGCAGGCAGCTGGAACATTGCCGTAAAGGAGGGGGCTGAAAATGTTTAAGTTCATAAAGAGAATCATGGGGCTTTCGGGAGAATATCGCAAAAAACTTAACCGTGCTTATGTGCTTTCATTTTTTGAAAGCCTTGCATCGAATGTTCCGATCTGTATACTGCTGTATGTGCTTATGACCATAATAAACGGTAGTTTTGGTAAAAATACGATTATCATTGCTTTTGCCGGTATCTTTGCCGGTGTTATTCTCAGAATGATATTCCGTTACCTGACAGACATCAACCAGTCAGGTGTGGGATATGAGATATTCGCCCGTGAGCGTATGACTTTCGGCGACAGGATAAAGCGTTTCCCAATGGGATTTTTCTCCGAGGGTAATATCGGAAATGTTACTTCCGTCATCACAAATGACATTTCTTTTGTGGAAGAACACGGAATGGATACCCTTGGTAAGATAACAACTTCCGTTATCGGCATTGGTATATCCTTCGTTTTTCTTCTTGCACTCAATGTGTGGGTGGCGTTGGCCATGGCAATTACAACGGCATTGTTTTTTGCTGCATTCGCCGCGGCTCACAGGGTTGCTTCAGAAGAGGCGGTAAATCAGCAGGAGGCACAGAACAAGCTTGTCGGAACAGTCATTGAATACATAAAAGGAATGCCTGTTGTGAAGGCGTTCAACCTTGCGGGAAAAAGCCACAAAGCGACCTCGGAGGATTTCTGGAAGCTTACCGAAGCTCAGATAAAATTTGAAAAACGTTTTTCAACTCCCATTATCGTATCGCAGTGTATGACAGGACTCTGCATTTCAGCAGTTATTTTTATCTGCGGATATGTTGGACTTGATGGCGGAATGGAGCTGCCTTTTGTTATTGCAATGTTAGTATTTGCTTTTGAACTTGCCGCTCCGATGCTTGCACTTATAAATATAACTGCGTTCAGAGTTGCAGATGCATCTCTTGACCGTTATGACAGAGTAAGGCAGACGGAGATGATGGATGACAGTGGAAAACCGGTCAGACTCAATAACTTTGATATTGATTTTAAGAACGTTACATTCGGCTACAATGAATCAGCTGTTATCAAAAATATGAGTTTTCATATACCGCAGCACAGCATGACTGCGCTTGTCGGAAAAAGCGGTTGTGGAAAAAGCACCGTTGTAAACCTGATTGCCCGCTTTTGGGATACCGATTCGGGTACGGTAAGCATTGGCGGAACGGATATAAAAGCAATGACAACGGAAAGCCTTCTTGAAAATATAAGTGTGGTTTTTCAGAATGTATATCTTTTTAACGATACCGTCTTTAACAATGTCGCTTTCGGAAAAAAGGGCGCAACGAAGGAAGATGTTATCGCAGCCTGCAAAAAGGCCCGCTGCCACGAATTTATATCTGCGCTCGAAAATGGCTATGACACAGTGATAGGCGAAGGCGGTTCGACTCTCTCGGGAGGAGAAAAGCAGAGAATATCCATTGCAAGAGCGATCCTTAAGGATGCGCCCATAGTTCTGCTCGACGAAGCAACTGCCAGCATTGACCCTGATAATGAGGCTTATATCCAACAGGCGATAACCGAAATGGTAAAGGGAAAAACACTTGTTGTGATCGCACACAAGCTTTCGGCAGTAATGGGAGCGGATCAGATCCTTATGATCGAGGATGGTCAGATAAGCGCAAGAGGAACGCATTCTCAGTTGCTGGAATCAAGTCCTGCTTACCAAGAGCTTTGGGAAAAGCAGAAGAAAAGACTTGCAAGATAATTCTGGCAGGTGACTGAAACCATATTTTATCAAACCTCCGCATAGGATATAAAAATCCCGTGCGGAGGTTTTTTCTATGAATCTTCTCTGGGGCGGTATGCTGCTTATTGGAATCTTATACGGGGCAATTAACGGGCGGATGCAGGAAATCACAGATGCTGTTTTAAGTGCCTCCCGGGAGGCAGTGACACTCTGTATGACAATGACGGGAATCCTTGCCTTCTGGCAGGGACTGATGGAAGTTGCGAAGGATGCAGGGCTTACAGAACAGCTCTGCCGGAAGATCCGGCCTCTGATCCGTTTTCTTTTTCCAAAGATCCCGGCGGACCATCCGGCTTATGAGTCGATCTCCATGAATTTTATCGCTAATTTCCTTGGTCTTGGCATGGCGGCCACCCCGGCGGGCTTAAAAGCCATGAAGGATCTGGAAAATCTGGAAGAAAAGCGGCGGAGCGGCAGGATCCCGGACAGCAAACCGGTGCCGCCCGGGACCGCCAGCCGGGAAATGTGTGCCTTCCTGATTATGAATATTTCTTCTCTCCAGCTGATTCCCGTCACGATGATTGCCTACCGGAGTCAGTACGGAAGCGTGAACCCCTCCGCCATCACATTCCCGGCCATTCTGGCAACGGCGGCGAGCACTGGGGTGGCGGTGATTTTCTGCAGGGTGGTGGGGAAATAAGAAAACAAAGGAAATCCCCACTCATATCAGCAGTTACAACACAGTTTTTCAGGGATTACCACTTTTCTCCGGGAAACTTCAATGATAGACGCATCTACTTTATATACGTCCTGTATTAGCTGCTTTGTTAATATTTGGTCGGGAATTCCTTTTGCAACGATCTTGTTTTTATTTAAAATAATCATATAATCTGCAAGCTGCAATGCCATATTCAGATCATGGATCACGACAGCTACTGTCATTTTCTTTTCTGAACTTATGCTTCTCAGTATTTCCATCACTTCAAGCTGATAACGTAGGTCCAGATTACTGGTAGGTTCATCCAGTAAAATAATTTTCGGATCCTGTGCCAGTGCTCTTCCTATAAGTACACGCTGCCTTTCACCACCGCTTAAACTGCATACATCGGTAAATGCATATCTTTCCAAGGCAAGATCTTTCAGGATTTTTTCCACTTCTGTAAGATCCTTTGAAGAAGGCTTTCCTTTAAAACCGGAGCCTTTCCCGGATAAAATGGTTTCCCAAACGGTAAGCCCCGGACATAATTCTGTATTTTGCGGGACATATCCGATAAAGGAAGCTCTTTCCTTTGGTGTCATCCGTCCGACATCTTTTCCGTCTGCAAGGACACAGCCGGCAACCGGTTTGTAAATATGATTCAGGCATTTCAGCAACGTACTTTTTCCGGCGCCATTTGCTCCCATGATTACTGTTATCTTGCCTTCCGGAAGGAAAAAAGAAATATCATCCAATATCAAAGGTGTTTCTTTTTTGTATGCAAATTTTAAATGTTCTATCGAAAAATTCATATTTCAATTTTTCCCCTTTCTCATGATCATATAAATAAAAATGGGGACACCGATTATGGAGATCACAACACCGACAGGGATTATGACCGGATTGATTATGCTGCGTCCTACGGTATCAGAAAGAAGTACCAGGGCAGCTCCGATCAAAGCACTTAAGGGAAGCTGAAGACCATGTTCACCGCCAACAATGAATTTTGCGATATGGGGAGCAACAAGTCCCACAAATCCGATCACTCCGGTAAAGCTTACCAATGTTGCAGCAAGAAGCGCAACTGCGATTCCACTGATGCTTCGCAACTGTTTTACATTTACCCCCAGTGCTTTGGCACTTTCATCTCCGGAAGATGCAATAATATTGTAATCTTTACTATGGCGCATAAAGAACAGAAACGCTGCCATGAAAATCACAAATGATATAAAGACCTGAGACCATACCACATCGGTCAGACTCCCAAAGGTCCAGTAAACAATAGATGCCAGTTGATGCTCACTTACGAAATACTGTAAACAGGAATTTAATGCACTGAAAAGATAATTCACAGCAACGCCTAACAATATCAACGAATTTGCATTGAAATCCTTCAGTAAGGAAATTCCATATACAGCAATCGTACAAGCAGCTGCAAATGCAAAAGCCAGCAAAATGGTAATATTAGCTTTATTTCCGCCAAAAACAATTCCCAAAGCTGCACCAAAAGCGGCTGCACTGGATACACCGGTCGTAAACGGACTGGCCATGGCATTTCCGGTAATGGACTGCATGATATTTCCGCAGACAGCCAGACCTGCTCCTGTAACCACTGCCATTGTCACCCTGCATAAACGGATATTGACCAGAACGGCTGTTTCCAGTTCAGAGAGCGGCTGTATATCTTTTATTGAGGTATGAAAAACCGTATTAAAAAGCTTTATAGGCGTTACATTCGTAACGCCTATAAAGCAGGCCACTAATGCCAAAAGTAATATTCCGAAAGAAAACAGAAACAAATATGCGATCTTTTTATTTCTTCTTTTTTGATACTCCTGTGCCAGTTTCAGACGGTCATCCCTCATATACATGACCTTCAATTGCATCCATATTCTGGAATTCTGTCATCCACTGATCAAAAATTTCATAAGCATCAAAATCTTCAAAAAGATCCGGATGAAGCCATTTCGCAAAGAAAGCAAGACCAACCGTATTTCCGCCGCCTCGCAGACAGAAATCGGAACACATAATTATATTATCATCCTCTATGGCTTTCATCTTTGAAAAACCTTCTCTGGCTTTCATTTCTTCTTTTGCGAAAATATAATCTGCTTCTTCTGGCGGAAGATAATTATCTGCCATAATCCCGTCCTTCTGATCTCTGTAAACGGTTTTTATCACTACGTCCGGGTTACTGTTGATCACTGCTTCTGCATCCGCATAATCGGAATCTTCTACCTGCATATCAGACTCGATCACATTATGTCCGCCGGCCTGATTGATCATCTGACCCCAACCGCTTTCGTTTCCAAAACATGTAGTATAGGCATCATAATATTCCAGATAAACATTTACTCGGTCTTCTTCCGGCATATCCTTCAGCCTTTCTGCAACTTCGCTCCGAATAGAAGAACAAAAATCGATGACTCTTTCAGCGCCTTCTTCTTTTCCGAAAATCTCTGCACACAGTTCGATCTGCTCATTGTATTCTTCCACTGTCTGACCGGAGGCACAATTTAAAACAAAAACAGGAATGTTATAATCACCCAGTTTTTCAGCCATTTCATCCGAATACTGTCCTGGAAGTACAATAAATATATCAGGATTATAGGAAATGATTTTTTCATAATCCAAATCTCTGGTGCCTTTTCCATAGACATCATCAGAAGTAAATTCCGGCCAGAAAGCTTCATTTGTATAGGCAAGAGAATCAATCGCTTCTACCTGATCGATCGCACCTACTGCCCGGATGATCTCCAGATTGTAGCGATTAGATACGATCGCCTTTTGAATATCCTCGTTCAATTCAACCTCACGTCCATTTGCATCTGTTAATGTCCGTGTTTTCTGCTCCGCTGCTTCACATGATAATACGCCCAGACCAAGTGCACACACACACCCGAAGAGCATACAAACCGATAAACGTTTCATTTGTTTTCTCCTTCTCTGAAATGTTCTTTATTTACCAATAAAAGCTTTCGGTAAATTATTTTTTGTGTAATTATAACATGATGCCAGGGTCAAAAGGTCAAAAAGCCGTTCATGCTTGCATGATAAGGCTTT